>Ga0307930_1002001_pt1 | contig 15775 bp, 10 predicted proteins | sample OrgLakmetageno46_FD_203161 | JGI IMG/M metagenome (GOLD analysis project Ga0307930, IMG submission 203161) | Saline water microbial communities from Organic Lake, Antarctica - #46 | ecosystem: Environmental > Aquatic > Non-marine Saline and Alkaline > Saline | place: Antarctica: Organic Lake...
ATCTTCTTACAAGTAAAATCCCCAAGGAATCAATCGAGGGAAAGTCCATGCGCAGTGCGCGACACGCAGTACAACAAGGAAAAGCTACATTCGGCTGAGTCTTGGTTGAGTGCTGAGTGCTGAGTGCCCTCGTGCCCTCGGCCTTAATAATACAATGAAACCCGATTTACATCTGCAGGTGGTGGCAATAGCTTGAAGCATCTACAAATACTTATATGACTTGTTAGTCCTATCAGACTGTACTGGTATTAATACAGAGCGCTCTCGATAAGTCTTGACCGGTTAGTCGGGCGAGAGTTTCAGGCTACCCAACCTGTGTCCGTTTGTAATGTGAGTTATCCGAGAACACCAAACCCCTTCAATTTTGAGACAGGCCCCGAAGGGCCGGAATTAGAAGGCTAACAGGTAGAGAAGAAAGGCAAAGCAGCGCAAACTAAACCTAAGAGCTAATCAGGCGCACATGCCCGAGTGGCCATGGAAGTGATGGTAGCGGTCCAAAGTGGCACGCTCCTCCATGCTCTGAGAGTGCAGCTCAAAAGAAGAGTTTCCGCCCGCAGAGGAGGGGACTATAATCCTTCAATTTTCCTTGTAATGCTTTACAAAAAAGCTAGCGGGGGTGCTGAAATTCTCATACCCGTCGATGAGATTCACCTATGGTAAAGGAAATATAGTTTCCTCCCTCCGGGGGTGGCGCGAAAAAGTGGTCATTTTTTTGATTTTTTTCTGGAAAAAAGCACCCTACCACTCGTGATGATGCGGAAGAGGGGTGCTACTGCCCACCTCTTGAAATTCACACTAAAGCTGTGAAGTGTTTGCAGACCCCTCTATGTAAAATCAGTTGGTGTTTTGGCAGCGTGAGAGCGGACAGAGACTGCACGTCGTGGCTGCCTGCGGCGCCAAGATGGCACAACTCGGGTCGTCTGCGGACAACCCAAGCGACTTTCTTTCCGAGGTGAGCTCATTTTTTTCTCTGCTTGCCCTGTCCAGTTTCTCTTCTTGCGTCACGCCTCTACTGTCCGATATATTTCCCACGCTGTGCACACATAAACATTACCGTGGCATGCGCCCATTTCTCGGCGCCGCTTCATGTCACTTCAGACGGAAATGATGGTGGATCAAGCGCCATCCATGGAACGCTCACCCTCAGCTGACTCAGCAGCTCCCGTGGCGGTGTGGGTCCGCGAAAGTTCCGCCGAGGGATACATCGAGGGCGTGATTGTCGAATGGCCCAACGTAAGCTGTATTGCCTACTTTTTCATTTTCTCCTGTATTCAACATGAGGGTCTCTGCTTGGAGTGAAGCACATCACTGCCTCGTGTCTAATTCTACTGCGCCAAAAAAAAGTGCAAAGACGATGAGTACCTGATCAATATCATACAGCGTGCTTCCTGTGCGCCATCATTGACTCTCGTTCCAAGCTTTCTGCAATCAACCTCTTTCCGTCGTCAGCGTCGCTTGTACGCACGCGTGCCTCTTGACCTGAATTCTTTCACTCTTCCTGCCCTTGCGCATGCTCAACACTATGTACCCACCTGTAGAACGACGACGGGGAGCCTTCGTCGGAGGTGGTCTTTGTCTCGGTGCGCGGGCGCATGCTGGAAGTGCACCCCGATGACATTTTGGAGCGCGAGGACGACCTTCAGCGGGTGAGGATATAAAAAAGCACGGGGCGCGCGCGATCGTAAACAAAGGCTGATTCTTCAGTTACCAAACCATACGTTTGTTTTGCCCTCACTTTTCACCTCCTTTACTTCACACGCCACTTGTGTTTCAAGGGGCTCGACCGGTGCCTTCTTTTTGACTCATCTAAACATTAAAACTGACCGTCCTCCTCTCAATGGTGTCGCCGTCTCTGAAATTCTCAACAAAATGTAGGGCTATGCGTCGAGTTGGCGCGGGGACCGAGACGATCTGCTTCGCTCCGCGCCCATCTTGAACGACGCCGAAGTACTCGCCCACGTGCAAGCACGGCTGCGCGCCGACAAACCTTACACCAAATGCGGGCGCACGTTGCTCGCTTGCCACAGTGGTGGCGGCAGTGGTGGTAGTGGCCGCTGGCTTGGCCCTAGCGCGAGTGCCAGTGAAGATTTGCGGCAGCGCATCAGCCGAGCACCTCCCGAAGCTGTGCTCCTGGCAGCTGCTGGCGGTGGCAGTGGCGTTGATGCCAGCACCAGTACTACTCTCGCAAATGCCAACAGTGCTTTCGTGCCTCCGCCGCACCCGTACACCGAGGCCCGGGCCGCCAGTCTGCGGTGTTCTCCCCTTGGGGTGGGAGCCAACGCAGCGGACCGCCCCCAGCTCTTCGTCATGGTGGGCGACTGCGGCGCCGGCAAATCGTACACTTCGCAGCTGTTGGTGCACTACCTCACCCAGTCCTCTCAACTGCTGAGCGGGAGCGCCTCGAACAGCACTGGCAGCAGTGCCAGCGGCGGTGTAGCCCCTTCTTTGAAGCCTCTGGCTGCACCTGTGGCCGCGCTCGCTGCAGTGCCTGCGCTGTTGAACCAATTCGGGGCAACCCCAAATGCCCCCAAGTCGAGGTACGATTAGAGAGGGAAAAAATCATATAAGAGAACGCTAGGATTTGTTCCAATTTCATCCTGCATCTGTTCTAGATGGCATTTCTTTACCTATTCTCCTTTGAATCTCTACTTTTTATTTTGTCTGCTTCTCCACCCTGCGCCCTTGTTCATCATGCCACTCCTCTGCTGCTGCTGCTGCTGCTGCTGCCCCTCCTTCCAGTCGCTTCGGGTCTCTGCTGACCATGTACCTCAATGAAGTGGGTTCATGCACGGGCGGGACCATCGAAGTGGTGGTGCCTCTCGACTGCTCGCCTCTCGACCAACTCGGAGGTGGTGGTAGTGCTGGTGAAGGATCGAAGGCCAATCCGTCGTTTTCGCAGGCGGCTCAAACCTACGCCTTTCCGGTGTTCCACACTCTGGCTAGCCTGGTAGCGCCGCCGCTCGACCAATTCGGAAACCCTTCTTCATCTGCTCACGCAACTGCTGCGTTGAGTGAAAGCGGGGAAGGTCTGAAGCCAACCATTCCGCAAGCGCAAGCGCGCTGGCTGCTGGCCTCGTCCTTACATGGAGGAATCGGCACCAAAGACGCACCTGCAGACCCATCCGCCCTGGCTGCTATTGCGGAGGCCGACACCGAAGAAGCGCAAAAGCTTCTAGTCCAAACTTTGTCCTTGCTCTCGGCAGTGGAACTTACTCTGGAAGACAAGCAGGCAGTGCTGGATCTGACCTCGGCGGTGTTCCTTCTAGCTCGCGGGGCTCCTCCTACGGTCGCTGCCACGCTTTTGGGCTTAGACGCGAGCTCTCTTGACAGTGCGCTTGCCGAGATGGGTGATTCTCCTAGCAGCAGCAGCGGAAGCTCTCAGAGCAGCGGTGCAAGCTTGCGAAGCAGTGGGATGGCCTCAGGCAACCACTATCACGACAAGAAGAACAACAAGAAGAGTGGCGGCAGTCCTCATCCCGGCGCGTTGGCCCTCGCACGCGTGCTACACCGCACCCTGTTCGATTGGCTGGTGGGCTGCGCGAACGCCGCCGCGGCGCCGCCCGATGCCACTAACTTTCGGAGTGGCCGCACGGTAAGCATACCATTTTTAGCGAAGTAAGCACTTTGCGACTCTTTTGACATGCGTGCAGTTGTGCACGATGAAATGGCGAGCGTATATTTCGTTCATTTTCTCAATCGACTTCTTTTCCTATTCTTTCCATCAGGTAAGCGTGCTGGACGTGGCAGGTTTGGACACCCACGGTTGCTTCAAGAGCACCGCTTCTTCGCCTTACGGGGCGGCTGTTCTAGGATTCGAGGCGCTGGTCGCCAACACCGCAGTGGAGTCCCTCATGGAGTTCAGCCTCGCCTCGCATTTGCTCGCCATGTCGGCTGCAGCCACCCGCGAAGGCTGCGTGTTCCCGAGCGCCTCGTCGTCGTCGTCGTCGCCTGACGATGCTAGTGGACTGGACCTGATGCCGCCCGTGCACACTGCCTGTGCTTCCCTGCTGTTGGCGCCTCCTACTGGTCTGCTGCCTTCCCTCTTTGCTTCGGTGGGAAGCGAAAATGACAACGACAATAGCGATGCTGCTCTGCTGACTCAGTGGTCAACCACTTTCCCTCGGCACAACCATTTCGAAGTGCCCTCCTCAACCTCTTCCTTTTCCAACAACAGTAACCAAAAACCGCTGCTCTTTTTGGTGCGTCACACCGTGAGCAGTGCCGCGCAAGCCCCCGGCAACCACTCGTCATCTCTGCTGACGTACACAGCCAGCGGCCTCGCCGCCCGAGGCATGGAAAGCGCCGCGCCCTCGGCAGCTCGCGCCATCGACACCTTACCGCTCAAACTCCAAGCCTGCGTGAACCAAGCTGAGCAGCCCATCGTGCGCGAGTCTCTCGACAACAGCGGAAGCTCTGAGGCGGGAGATGACGCACCTTCCGATCCTTCTTCGGTGTCGCCACTGGCCCCACTAGAGGCTGCCCTGGGGCGGATATCCGACGCGCTCACTGAGGTTCGTTTCATCGTTTGCCTCAAGCCCCACAGCAACAACAACAACAATCATGGCAGCAGCCGCACTGCGCTCACCACAACAAGATCAGCTCTTGCCTCCACTTCGATGTCCTCGCGATTTGGAGGCCAAGGCGGCGAGGAAGGCGTTTCTCTGGTGCGCCAGTTGCGCGCCTGTGGCGTCACCGAGGTCCTGCGTGCGCACAAGCATGGCTACTGTTGCCGTGTGGCCTCGGCTGACCTAGCTGCCTCCCTGGTGCCTCTGCTGGCGTCGCAGGTATGAGTGTGGGTTATGTGTGTCTTCGGGATTATTTGCTGTCCCATCTTGCGCTTGAGCCCTTCCTTTCTGTGCTGTTTTTATTTGAATCTACATCTTGCGCGCCATGCTAAGTTTTATAAATGTTTTCCCATTGCGCAGGTGCAGCCAACTTCAGGAGAACTACAAGCCCTTACCAACGTGCTTGCTGCGAACAGTGCAGCTTCGAACAGCAAGGCGGCAGGAGCTGGAGGCAGCAGTGTGACCTCCACCGAAGAAGAGCTTGTTCAATCAACGAGTGTAAGCAGCGACGACAAACGAGCGGTGAAGTCACTGGTGTCTCGTCTCCTGTCCACCGAGCTCGTCACAACTGCTCTGAAGAACGCATGCAGCAGCAGCAGCAGTGGAGATGACCGCAGCGGCAGCAGCGACAGCCTCGACAAGCAGCCAAACGCACAGCTACCGTGGTGCCTGGGCCTCGACTCGTGTTTCTTGCGCAGTTCTGGTGTCGATGCTTTAGCCGCCCTCCGGTACACGCTCTTGCAGAAGGCCGCCACTAAGCTCCAAAAGAACATTGCTTCCAGGGGCAATTTGATTGTTCACGAGGCGAAACTCGGTCGTGCTTATGCCGAAAGTATCGCTGGAGCTGCCTTCATGCATGGCGTGGGGAGTCTGCTCTTTGCTCTTCCGGGAGGAAACGGACAAGGCGACCAAGGCGACACCGAAGATGGGCCACAGGAAATGGTGCTAACGCCGAGTGATGCGGTCAAGAAACTAGCTCAAGCGTGCTCCCAAGCTCTCGCGCTGGAGAAAGCGGAGCCTGGGGCAGGTCTGTTTGTGAATGTTGCGGGTGCACGCCGGGTGGCCGATAAAGCGCTGGCGCACGCTCTGAGCCGGAAGTTGAGCTACGACCGTACCGTAAGTTTGGCCGCGGGCGCAGTGGCGCAGGCTGCGGGGAGACTAGCATCGGTGCGGGCAGCGCTGAATGGCGTGGAGCAGCAACACCACAAAGAGAGCGCGGGCAGCGGGCAAGATGACGGACAACAGGGAGGAGGAGTTCTGGTGGTGGCGGTAGCAGAGCCCGTGCGAAAGGAGACTCTGAACGCGCGACGGCATCTGGCGGAAGCCACCCCGTGCTTACAGGCGGTGTCGAACCAATTGGCGAGCTTGAGGAACGGGCATGCGCTGAGGTACTCTAGAACACGAATGTTGGTTTTAAGAAAGGAAAAATGAAGAGATGAATGATAGCATATGCCCTTTTTTGTAGTTGCACCTTTGAAGTTTCCCTTCTTCTTTCCTTATACTGTCAACGCTTACCCCGTCTGACCCTCCCCTCTTCATTAATCTGTTTCTATTCTTCACTCCACATAATAATAGGTGCGCGGGGCAGCAGGTCTTGGAATCAGCCAATATCCCTCCCCACATGCCTCACGTAGCTTCAGCCTTGGACTACGCCATGACGCTGCTGGATGTCCATGACAGCAACTTCCTAGGAGGACCGGAGTCTCTTGGTCCGGTGGATTTGGAGAAAGATTGCGAGCGCGCAGAAGCACTGGGAGAAAGTGTCAATTTGGACCTCGAGGAACTCCTGTCCATCTGCGAAGACTCGGTAAAATAGCGTTTGCGTGTACGTGTATGAGTCCCTAGTTGCCTCCGACTTTGACTTCGCTTCTTTTTCCTTTTTTGTTTCCTACTACTTACTTCAGCGCTTTGTTCTGCCTCTCGTGAATTTGTGGACTTCAGTCCTTTTCAATCTTCTCTTCGTGAACTCAGCCACTGCTTTAATTTATTCTTTCAGTACTTGTTCACTCACCTCTTATTTTTCTTCCTAACTAGGTGGGAGCGCTGCTAGATTTGGCCGCCACTACTGGAGAAGCTTCGAGTATGCTGGCCGCAGAACTGCAAGGATTGCTGGAGCAACACTCAAGTCTAGAAGCAACCGTGGACCTCCTCGAGGTGAGGACGATGTGCCCAAGGATATGTAGTATACACGTATTGAATTAGATTCGCCAATGCACTGATCTCATACAGTGCATCTCCTATGCTAACGAATTCCTCATTTTCTATACACCTCTTTCTCTTTGCTTTCCCTCTTATGTGTGAACGACAGGTGCGAGATGACCCTACCGTTGCGGTTCTCCTGCGAGACTGCGCCGAGGCCACCAAAGCTGCTGTTTCTCACAAGGGAGGTTCTTCTTCCTCCTCTGGGGGCAGTCTGCAGGAAGTGCAAGCGGCCTCCGCCCTGGTGGCCACTGCCGAAGAGACCGTCCGCCGGGTGGCCGAGGCCAATGGTGAAAAAGCAACCTTTGAGGGGGTGGTGGTCCCCATGGTGGCGGCCCTGCGGCGGCGCATTACATTAGTGCACCAGAGCGCCAGCCCGGCGGCGGCAGCGGTGCGCAGTGCTTCCTCGAGTGGGTTCCCACAGGCAGCGCAGGAGGCCGACATTGCGGTGTCGGGTGTGGAGGCTCTTCTGCACCAGGTAGGACAGATCTAGGAAGAAATGTTCCTCAATTAGGTTATATATACTTTTTTTTTCTCTGTGCGCACCCTTTCTGCAAATGTGCATGAAATCAATTGAAATTGTAATTTATCTCGAACTCTCTTATTTATAGGTGGGTCAAGCCGAAGCGTGCATTCGTTTGTTGGGCGGCGCCACCGACGCTGTGCTCTCGCTCGAGCGCGTCAGCTCTGCCTGCCGCTCCCAAGCGGATGCCACGGACCGAGAAAAGGCCAACAGCCGTCGCCGCTTGCAGCCAGCACTGGATGCCATCAGTCGCCTGGGCAAAAAGCTGGAGCTAAGCCCAGGCACCGTGGGCGATGGCGCGGCTTCGGCGTATGCTCAGGCGCAAGATGCGATTCAGGCTGCGAAAACCACGATCGACAATCACGGTTCGTACGCGAGCCAGTTTACGCTGAAACACCAGAAAGCGAGCGGGAAAGCCAGCAGTGCTAGCAATGATGGCAGCAGCCCGGCGCTCCCTACGGTCGAGGAAGAGGAACGATGGGCGGCGCAGTCCGCGGTTGCCCTTCTCGATCGCGACGTTGACACGGCAGTGCGCCTGGTCTCTGCCGCAGAGCGCGCGTACAAGAGCGAGTCTCACCACAAGCTGCACCTGCAGCAAGAAACCGCACAGGCCTCAACTCAGATCGCGATCTTGGAGGCAGAACTCCACAACATTGAGCTGGAGGCGTCTAGGAGTGCGCCTCCTACTTCCGAGCTTTGCCTGGAGGTGACGGAAGCTGCGGCTACAGCGCTCGCAGCGGCGCCGCGGCAGTTGCGGTCGTGTGAAGACTTGCCCGAGTTGAGGCAGGTGGTTGCGCACTGCACCGACAAAGTACAAGCCGCCTCCACACATGTAGGGCTGGTCAAGGAAAAGGTGAACGGAGCTTTGCGCGCGCGCCAAAACTGGTCGGCCCAGCTGGTGAATCTACAGGGAAGGTGCGCCCGTGCCGAGACCATGCTCCGAGAAGCCCAACGCCAATTCCATAACCCCAGCAGCGATCAGCGGCGCAATTACAACAACGGCAGTGGTGGCAGCAGCAGCAGTGGAGTCTTCAGCGGATTGTCCGCGAAGCTAGCCCCTTTGCCAGGCGAAGAGCGAGCCACCCGCGCAGCTTCGGACGCCAATCACGCGCTTTCCATCGCCAACCATGCCGTTGGTCGGCCTCTGACGGCTGCGGCCCTCCGCAACAACCTTCAAGCCAACCAGCCAGGTGCTAACACCACCACGAGCAGTGACGACGAGGAAATGCTGAGCCTCTTGTCGCGCGCCGAAGGAGCGGTTGAGACCTGCGAAGACTGCAGCAGCGGCTTGAAGCGTGACGTGGCCTTGGTGCTGCGGGCCAGCAGTGATGCAGAGCACATGTACGGCTTCCTAGCACGCCAGTTGGAGGGCGTGAAAGAGCGTTTGTACCAAGCCAGCGCGACCTGGGCTCCTTCTGCTTCCTCCTCTTACGGGGGTGCCAACAGCAGCAGCAGCCTTCACCACAGCAGCAGTCCCGGTGCCAATGCGGTGAAAATGTCAGAGAGCGCGATGACCACAGTGAAGCGTCTGCTATTACAGCTTCGCTCGGGTCTCGGAAACCAAGGTCACCAGGCTTCTTCCGATTCATCATCGTCAGCGTTGGCGTCTCAGTTGAACGCGGCGCTTCGGGATGCTTCTGCCGCCATCACAAGTACCGAACGCACGGTCGATGACGAGGTCGCGGCGTATGCCCTTGCAGAAGAAGGCCGCACCAACGCTCTAACTCGTCTCGGGGAGTTGGCGACTCATCTGGAGGGTGTGAAAGCAGCGGCGGAGGCGAGCGGCAAGGACGTGACAGACCTAGTGCATGAAGACCTGACTGCGGCCAAGGAAGCAGTCAACAAGGCAGCACATGCGATCGATGCTGTGGGTACGACCTCCCCCGAGGAGCTTTTGGCGGCTTATCATCGGCAACAAGAAGCCAAGGAGGCTGCAGAGGTGGCGAGCTTAGACGGTGAAGGAGGAGGTGGTGGTGACATGAGTCATGCGCTGGTGGTCGGAGGTGGCGCATCGAGCGGTGCGAACACATGGAACGGCCCGACTTCGGGAGTCAACTTGGCACTGATGGACGCCGACAGCGCGGTGGCACATGTAGCCACGAGCGTGAAAGAGGCAGTGGAGAAGGCCACAAGTGCGGGCAAGCATTTGCGGCAATTGCGAGAGAAAGCTCGGCAGATCAGCGAATCCTCGCAAGTGCTGGCTGAACGAGCGGTGAGTGAGATGAGTTGAAGAGGAGAGACGCTTGAGGTTGCTTTCATTCAATGCTTTTCACTCGTCTCATTCAATTATGACCGCCCTGCATTGATTTCTTGTCTCTCACTCTCTCCATTCTGTGTATTTTTAATATTTTCCTTCCTCCTATGTAACTAGGTTCGCCTCGGTGTGCATCGCTCTCCCAGCTGTGTGCTGGTGCTCAAAGCATTGGACTTCGCTGTCGCCACCGCTCTCCAATCTGCACACTCCTCTATTCCCGAATATTTGCGCAGCCCAGACGCCTGTGCTGAGCCTTCCCACCAAGCCGCAGTAAGGCTGCACGAGGCTCAGGAAGTGGTGAATGCCGCAGCCGCCAGCGCCAAACAGGGCCAGCAAGAAGCTCGAGCCTGTGAGCGGGACCTTGGGGTCTGGCAGCGGCGGCACGCGCGGTGCGTGGCGCAAGCTGAGAAATGGGGCAGCGCTGGGGACGGGGCAGTCCAAATGGCGTTTGCCACCACCGAAGAGGCCCTAGCCCAGGGGCGGTCCGCCGTGCACGCAATTGTGTGGTCGAGTTCCGTGCGGCACCGGGTGACACACGTCAAGGAGGCGGTGCAGGCAGAAGAAGCGCTCCTATTGGCGGAGCGGAAGCGGCAGGAGGAAGCCCACCTTGACGTGCAGCGCGCGCTGCTAGCTTTGCCGGATTTGACGCGCCGCGCCGCCATGCTAGATGCTTCGGTGCGTATGCGTTTGTTTATTAATATATTACATTAGGGAGGATCTTTGCTTGCGGCCTCAAACTATTCTTCTCGGTTGTGTTTACGTCGCCTTTATTTTTCTTTGATGCTTCATTCTAATCTTCTCTCATCATCATCTTTCCACCTTTGGCACTCTATTACTATATTAGATCGGTGTCGCCGATGTGGCAGTGCGCGAATTATGCTCCCAAGACCTCAGCGACATGCATGAGTCATTGGTGGCGTTTCAAGGCTGGCTCGACTTCCGAGGTCCCGACGGGATGCTACACTTCGCCCAAGCCCGAGACGGGGTGGTCTCCTCGCTGGACCGCTGTCAGCGAGCAGTGAGCGAGGCCGAGACCGCCTGTGAGCTTCAGAGCCAGCGGGTGCGCACCGCCAAGACCGAACAGTCGGCGGAACGGTCGCGTCTGGCGGCGCTCGAGTACAAGCTCCACCAATTGACGGCGTCGGCAGCCAAGCTCGCTGCCTCCTCACAATCCTCTTCCTCTACAGGGGTGGAAACGTCGCTTTCAGTGTTCGGCAGTAGCAGTGGCAAGAAGAAGGAAGAGATTGGCAGCATGAAAAGCATATCGGACGCCATGGGCCTTGCCACCAGTAAGCTAGCGAGAGCAAGGGCGTTGGTGGAGGTGCCTGCTTCAGATTGGGTCATCATGTCCTTAATGACCGGAGCTCGCAATAGTAACAACAACAGCAGCGGCTACGGTGACAACGACGACGACGACGATGCGGATGGTATGGTCGGAGAAGGTCCTTTTGCTGCGGGTGCCGCCAGCGGTGGTGACGGTTTCGCAGGCCTAGGCGGGTATGGCCCTTCCACAGAAACCGCACACGCCTCAGTGGAGGCCGCTGCAGCAGCACTGGCGCAAGCCGAGACTCTGGTACGCTTGGGCGAGAAACGATGCCATGGAGAAGCGGCGGAGAAGTCGCGCTTTGACGCTCAGGTGCAGGCTGCGTCGGAAAGGTTGAGTGGGGTGCTGGCTACCGCACATGCGTCAGGGGTGGCGGAGTGGCCGGAGGTGGCGAACGCTTGCGAGGATGCCGAAATGAGCCTGAGCCGAGTGCGCGACCTCTTGTCGTCGTCATCAATTGGCGACGACAGCAGCAGCAGCAGCAGTGGCGCTTATTTCAGCGGAGGCAGTGTGGCGATGGCTCGGAGTGGCCTGGACCGCGCCCTAGAATTGGTGGAAATTGCCGATGGTTTGGTCACCGATGCCTGGCAGCGGCACGAGCAGCGGCGGGCCGAGCGCGTTGCCGCTGGCGACTTAACCCGGGACGCCATTGCCCGCACCGCGGATGCCAAGGAGGCGGCGCAAGTGCTGGAGTTGGGGTCCTTGCCGGTGGTGAGCGACGCGTGCGCCCATGCGGAGCGCGCGTGCCAGGCCGCGGCCCTCTCGGTGCGCCAAGCTGAGACGTTACCGTTGGCGGTGGTGACCGATGACGCCCGCCGGGCTGTGGCGGCATCTGAAGAGCTGGAGAGAGTGGTGGCGACCCAGCGCGCGGCCCGAGAGCAATTTGACGAGTCGGAGAGGCAGCGGGTGCTGTGGAAGCGGTCAGCGGCGCAGCAGCGGGCTGCCGCGGTGTCGGTGAAGGCGGACGAGGAGCAGAAGCAGGTGCGGTCCCTGCGCGATCAGCTGGAGGCGGTGCACATGTTTTTGGCGCGCACCGCGCCCGACCTGAAGGCGAGCCACTCGGCGTTCGAACATGCGCACAGCGCCATCGTGGCCGCGCAACAGCAGTTCAACGGCGTGAACGGCCAGAGCGTGCCCGTGGCAGTGCTGAGCAGTGCGGTGAAAGCAGCGGTGGGCGCAGTGGAGAAGGCGGTCTCAGAACAGGCGACTACGGCGCGTGCGGCCGCGGCGGTACCGCAAACACCCACAAATTCTTCTTCTTCTCCTGGTGGCGGCAGCAGCAGCAGCAGCAGTGCTGCCTCTGGCACCGCAGCCGATATGAATGCAAGTGCAGCTGCAGAGAGAGCCGAAGCACGCACGTCTGCTAGTACCTCGGAGCAAGTGTCAGCAACTTCAGCGCAAGTGACGGCCCTCAATGAAGAAATGCTCAAAGCGAGCCGCCACGTAGCGCACCAACAGCGCACCCTGGATTTACAGGCGCGTATTTTGAGCGACACCATGAGTGGAGAAGAAAAGAAAGCCGCACTGGCGGAGCTCTCCGCTCTGCAAACCGCGGGTGCATAAACGAGAGAGGGGAATAAATAATGTTCTTGAAAACACATAATAAATAGAAATAAATCCCGGTAATGCGCAATTAACAATTGCGATCCGTAATCCACTTGTCTGAGGGCAAAGGTTCTTGAAGTACTTCCCAATAATTGGGACCCAATTTGAACCCGCTCTGCCCATGCCCACAGCTCTGCTTCGGACCTGCCCCGGACTCAGTTGGCAGTTGGCCGTTGTTCGAGCGTCCGAGCGTTGTTCGCAGCACCAGCACCGCACCAATGCGCAATAGCTGTAATTATCCCTGTAGAATCACGACTCAGTTGATTCGATCGACGTCGATTCTTGTTCGATTCCCTCAACATCAACAATACTAGAGGAGCTAAAAATAAGCTAGACAATGGTGACGACACCGACGTTGCATAAGTAGTTTTAATCGCGAATAGCACGCTTGCTTATTGTATTATCCGGTCTAGTCAACAAGCCTAGCTCTTTCTTCTCTGCTACTCGGGTCTCAAATCATAATATTGAATCTTCTCAGCAGCCACAAGATTTCTTTAAAGGATGCCGCTCCTAACAAGTTCAGTACTTCGTCTTAGTATCGATGCAGTTGCTAGTTAGAACATAATTTTGATTTACTCCATGAAGCATATCGAAGCCTGGACCATATCGGTTTGCCTCTATGCGATTGCTTCCGCGTGGGGAATAGCGTCAGTGTTAAATGAAGCTTTCCTGTTGCGAAGACTGCAGAAACTGCCTAACGTGCCGGTTATAAGCGTGCGCCGGCTGAGCGTGCGGCTACTCATTATGCTTCAGTCACTAACTCGGCTGCTATGGTTTGTGCTCGGTCTGGCTGGTGGTGGCAGCCTGGACCAGAGGCACTCGCTTCTTTCGTGCATTCTCGACATAATAGCGTGGGCGTTCCAATTCAGTGCGCTCGCGCTCATCACGCAGTACCTTTGTGATGTTCTGCACGTGAACGAAACGGGCGCTAGCAATTATGTTCGCTTTGGAAGTCGCCGTCGGAAAGTATACGGTGCTTCAACGGTGGCAGTGCTCGTCGCGATCGTTATGATTACCGTCTTCGCCTTCGTGCGCGCAAAGGATGCGTACTTTGCTGCGAACTGCGTGAGCCTCTGTTTGTGTGCAGGCATGAGCTACCTGACCCTGCTGCTTCATCGACGCGTGCCCGTTCCTAAGCTTCTTCTGCTGGCAGGAAGCTGTTTCTTTGCCTTTGCCGTCACAGTAGGCAATGGCCTGTATATACGTGCCTCAAATGGCGCCTTTTTACCATCTACCGTCAATGACATCATCTATCCGTGGTTCATCTACCAGGTGTGCTATACGTGCATACTGAATTTTTATTAGAACGTAACGCGTGCGCCGTTATAGTTTTTTTCTCTCATTGAGATGGCGCGTGTCTCTCTAATTCTTTCTAATGTCATGCTTTGTTAGGTACCTGACTTGTTACCCGACTTAGTTATTTTAGTCTGCTTCATGGCCTCTGCGGACCGCCAAAGTAGAGCTGCTCAAGAAGAGTCTGTTACCCCGTCTCCGCTCCTGGGCACATCTCAAAGATCTGAACAGATCAATCACGAGGGGTCATTGACAGACACACTTTTACCCATTTCGTCAGCGACTTCGGACTGTTCCTTCAGCACCCAATCACTGAACGGAGATGCCGGAGAAAGTTAAATGGCTCTGCACTTCGACGTATTTTGACGCGCAGTAATAAGCACGGAGGGATCATATTTGTTTATTAGTTATGCATCCTCATTCCGTGGCCCATACTTGATGCGTTGTTAGAATAATAAGCGGCCTATTGTTATTGTCATCAAAGTGCAGTAGACTGCTTTGCAACTATATCGAATACAGCCGATTGGATGGGGGATTTAGATTGGATTGATCCATGCACCCCGGTATTTAAATCAGAAACCGCCTAAAAAGAGAAAGGGCGAGATACCCAGCGCATCGGCTGGTCTTTACGGGGATTTCCGATTGGGCTTAGTTTCCACTTTTGTTTACTATCCGCAAGGTTGTAACTTAAAAGCGCAAAAAGGAAGGTTTGTAGAGAAGAAAGTATATTTGCCTTGTCGTTGATTGCCTTGAACCAAGTTAATAATTAAACCAATTTCCAATCTAATCTGTAATTCAGCTCAGATATTCTCTTGTATCAAGAAGCCCGCGTCGAGCACAAAGATTTTGCGATTTAGGAATGCGAGATATTTCGTGTATTTGCATTTATTTATTTTTACTTTACAATTTTAAGCACCGTAGCGGAGTAGTACACGGCCTTTGTGCGCGGAAGTTTCAAATTTTAAGTTCCTCTTCTTTATTGCATATGCGCGTTGACTCGTAGGGCGCAAATGCCAATGGCAATCCGAAATACGGGAAAATAGCAGTCTTCGACAAAATTCAAGGCCTCTGAGAAGCAATACTTTACACGCACAGCCAGTTGCGGGTGATTAGAAACATTCACGTTAAGAAATTGAGGGGGTAAAATATGGCTTTCAAGGCCGCCGTGGGAGTTTTCTCCTTAGGGGTGCTTAAGGCACACACTTGTTGAATTCCTTTGTGTTAGGCTTCTAATTCCGGCCCTTCGGGGCCTGTGTCAAAATATGGAATTTCACTAGTTAGAATTAAAAATCCTTCATGTACTATGGTACAGGAATAATGCTAAGAAACAAGGGGGTCAGCCGGATTTCGGTTTCTTGTCGCCCTCAACTGGCTATACTATTGAGCTCAGCATTGACTTTTCGCTTTCGCTTAGTTATTTCTAGAAAACACTGGGCCCGAAAGCTTTCCGAATGAGTTGGACCTGTAAGTAGTACTTACATAGAAACGGCCCTGTAGGAAATGAGCCGATCTGTCAGAATGCGATTCCTAATTGCGGCCGACATTCTCAACCAACCAATGAGCATCACGCTCGCACGGCGAGCTGGATGCATACAGAACAAGCCACCGGCTCAAACAAGGAAACTTCGGAAAGTCCCAAGAGAATGATTACTCTACACACAAGAGTGCTGCCAGAGAGAGCACTAATATATGCACAATAGAGTGTACTTACCGAAAAGACAAAGCACCAAAAGACACAACCACGGGGTTGTCACCAAAATGCGCTGACGTTGCACCAAACGGGCCGCTAGGGCCCGCACTGCTTTGCTAATAATAGTACCAAGCCACCCAGTCAATTTCCCCTTACGAGAGGTTATGGGCTACAGCTACGCGGAGGCCGATGCGCCATTTTATCGCATCAGGCCAACTCTGCGACCTCCGGTAGAAGATGGAAACAGGACGCAAAATCCAGGGAAGCGTACGAGCACCAGAGGTGCCGGCGCGCCTCTGGCGGGTGGCCACACGCGCTGTGA
>Ga0307930_1002003_pt1 | contig 15772 bp, 11 predicted proteins | sample OrgLakmetageno46_FD_203161 | JGI IMG/M metagenome (GOLD analysis project Ga0307930, IMG submission 203161) | Saline water microbial communities from Organic Lake, Antarctica - #46 | ecosystem: Environmental > Aquatic > Non-marine Saline and Alkaline > Saline | place: Antarctica: Organic Lake...
GCTTACCAGGGCTGGCTCTGTTTGGGCCTCGTGAGTGGTCTGCTCGTCGCGGATGCTTGGCTTGCTCCCCTGTACGCGTCCGCGCAAGAGTCCACAACACGGACCTTGGAGTGGGTAATGCGCCAGCAGCAGCGACTGCAAATGGAGCTGCTGCGACGGGAAGAGGAGGAAGACGAAGCAGGAGATGAAGAGCAAGAAGATGAAGAAGGGCGAGGAGACAAGAACGAGGTGAATGAGGATGAAGATGAGTCGATGAGCTTGGATTTGGGAGGCAACAGCAGTGGCGGTGACGCAGCACTGTTGATGGCTGAAGAAGCAGCATTTAGTGGCAACAGCAGTAGCGGCCACAGCAGCAGCCGCAGCCATCGGAAGTCAGGGCGATCACACAAATATGATGTTGGTGTCCGTAGTCAAAACAGCGGCATCAACACACAAGACGTCCTATTTCGAATTGTGCATGCCGTTGTCAGTGCAGGGCGGCGCATTCTGAGAATTAGCTTGAGCTGGGCTGCCCTGTCGTTCGTGTTTCGCATTGCCTTTCAGCTGCTGCAAAGCTCTCCTCCAGGAGAAGGCCGGTCCAACAGTGGCAGCAGCAGCCGGAACGCTCACGGTATCAGTAGCAGCAGCAGTAGCAGTAGTAGCAGCAGTAGCAGCGCCTTCGGCAGCACCAGTATGAGTAGCTTCACTGGCAGCAGTGGCTTCGGTCTTGAAGGTGCTGCTGAGCACGCGTTGGCGAGCGCACTGAGTGAAGAAGCGGAGCGTCTCGCTCGGATGGGTTTGAGTGCCGCTTACTTCCACCCTGTTCTCGGCTCGGACGGAGCTTGGCTAGGGGCGTGGGCGATGCCGCTGCTCGCGGCTGCGCTGTTGCTGGCCGCCTGCGAACGCAGAAGCGCTGCTGCATCGTCGTCGTCGTCGTCTTCGCATGCAAAATCGTCGAAGTCTTCGTCTTCGCGCCGGCAGTACTACGACCGCAGCGCTCACTCGCAGACGAACTTCAACTCGAGTGCTTTCAGCAGCAACCAACTGATCGCTCAGCTGACGCCACCTCGGTCACGGAGCAGTGCTTTAGATCGCACCGAACCAGCTCTAGTGCGCAGCAGCAGCAGCGATCCTAGCAGTTGCAACCCACCACCAGCAGAGACTGGCGATTTACCTCTTCACAAGACCAGCCGAGACCACCACCATCAGTCCCTGCATGTGTCCTCTTCTTATTCGCCATCTCCTTACTCGTCTTCCTCGCCCTCAACACCTGCGTTCAAAGAGGTGCCCATGCTACCACAGCTCGCTCGACAGAACCACTTCCGGGCAACGCTGTTGCTGTGTGCGCTGGCCGCGTGCGCCGCCCTTGCCGTGTGCTGCTGGGTAGTGGTCACCATCGAACTCAAGGGCGCGGCCCTCGATATGGTAACCACGTGCCACAAATGGGGCTTTGCTCTCGTGTGCGGATGCCTCGCCGCCCCACCCCTGCTGAAAGACTTGATTGGGTGGTGTTTCGGCCAATTAGCTATCAGCGTGCGGAAAGTGGCCCGCTGCGCGCTCTGCGTCCTGGGTTTCGGGTCCGAGCTACAGGGTGACTATTTAGGGGGCAAGGGCAGCAGCAGTAGTGGAGGGGTGGGCTACTACCGGCAATGTTTTCCGTATGGCTCTGCGTCCGAACGCCGCAAGTGTGCGCGCCGCGTCACTGCGCGTGCCATTCTCGCGGGTTTAGCCTTCTTGATCGTCTCGTGGGCGTACAGTTTTGCGGCTGAAAAGATGCCTTTCCAACTCCCTGCGCAGTGCTACGCTAGTAGTAGCAGTGGCGGTGGCAACAGTGTTGGTGGTGTTGGTGGTACTCGAGGCTCGGGGTTCCTGAGCTGGCGAAGCCTGCGTTTGCAAGCGCACTGCAGCGACACGGAGTCGTTCCAGCTGCATTACACTGACGTCTACCAAGAAGCGTACAAGCAGTTCAAAGTGTGCTTGCGCGCTCATGGCAACTTCGCTCCAGCCACTGGCGCCGACGCATCCACATCTAGCAGCACTAGCAGCGCTAGCAGCAGTTCTAGCAGTAGCAGCAATGAAGGCCGAAACCGTTTCCTTACGTTGGACCGCCGAGTTTCCTCCGTGTGCGAGCCCGCCAATCAGCTGGTGCTACAACCTGTGGACGGCGCAAGCAACAGCGCCACTTATTGCTTGTACAGCCCCGTCCGGGGGCTCTTTGTGAGTGCGTCGGGCCGTCCTTCGGCCTTGTGTCGAAATACCGAGCGGTTCACGGTAACTGGACGTGCGAGGCCTCGTGAAGCGTTGAAAGGGTTCTTTGGTCTAGTACCGGCGTTTTGTAAAGCCAATTTCCTCGTGCAGTCTCCGTGGTATGCTTTGGTCGCGTATGCGGTGATCGCGCTTTGTGAGTTTCGCCGGCACAGCAGAAGCACACAGCAGAAGCAGCAGTCAACGGCTTCTCGTGGGAAGAGTGCTGGGAGGATGACAATGATCTGCGAACTCGTCAGCGCGTCTGCTTGGTTCATGGTAAGCTTTCACACGTGCGACGATTGTTATTTTTTCTTTCTTTCCTTTGCTATTACTACCAGTAATGTCGATGCACCTACCACGCAGTGTATCATCGCTGTGATTGTGGTGATTTTTATTGGCATGCTTGTGTTCGAGTGGCTATGCATGTGATGGTATTACAATATTTGTACATCCGCGGTTACATTAACCTTCATCTACGCCCCTCAAATCTCTTGTTAGGTGTCCCTGCACATCTTGTACTTCGTGGCTTACGCCAACGAGAATTACGTGTTTGGTTCGCGGGCCTTTCGCGACGCGGCCGACGCGCACTGGCAAGATCTGGAACAGCTCGAGTCGATCCTTGGGCTGCGCCAGGTACACTTGTGCTGTCCGAATTGAGCGTCTCCTGCTGAAACCTGTTGTCTCTCTAGCGAGAGCAATAGCGAAGGCGACGAACTATTTTCTTCGTAAATGAGCTAGCGAGTTATTGCATGTGCCTTCGAGTGTTTTTGAGTAATAAGTAGAAGTAGCATTCGTGCTTTGCGTTTCTTTGATCCACCTATCTTCCGATACGAGCTGTTGTCTAACCTTCAGTCCTTTCTTCTTCTCATGTGCGTGTTTGTCTCTTTGCAGCTGGCGGCCACTCTGCGGCGCTTCATTTTGGGCACTTCCCCGTATGCTCCCAAGCGTTTGTGCCACTCCATTGCGCTCTTGCGGTTAGGCGCTAGCTTCCCGACGGCCCTAGCAGTGCTCTTGCACTTGTGCACGGCTGCTCTGAAATCGGACTCTATTGTAGGCGGCGGCGTAGGAGGAGGCAGAGATACTTTCCACAGCAGCAGCAGCAGCAGCAGTAGCAGTGTTGACTTCAGTAAACAGGCGCATCTTGCTTACTTAGGAAGTGCGAGTCGCAGCAACGGAATGCGCAGTTTTGACGCAGGCCGCAGCAGCGGTGGCATTATGGGGAGCAGTAAGAAATTTCAAGCTCCAGGAAAGGTCCACAGAATCGGAGGCTTGCGCGTTTCGAATAGCGCGTTTCAGCGGACTAAAGTAGCCGTTGCCTTAGCCCATGTGCTGGCAGCTCTCGGAAGTGCGGCTTGGCCCGTGGGCAGGCCTCGCGCGATTGGGGTGGAATTGCCCCTGCCGTCTACCGAGGGGTGCTGGTGGGCGCCCTTTGCGCCGAAGCCCCGCAAGCGCCCGTACAGCCGGTCAGCCCAGCCCCCGAAACCTCTTGAGCCTGCGTCTTCAGCTGCAGCGGCTGCATCTGCGGCTGCAGTCCCCTATCCGGGCGTACCATCGCGCACACGCCGCGGCCGCTACCTTCTCGATACTGAAGAAAGCAATGCAGAAAGGAATGATGGTAGCGGCAGCAGCTCAAACCACCGTGTAAGAGAAGTTGAAGGATCTCACAGTGGTAATAAAGGCAATGAAGGTAGCGGCGACGGTACAAGTAGTAGCAGTAGCGGCAGCAGCTCTAGTATCATGAGCAGTGCTGAGGATGTTGAGAGCAATAGCAAAGTAGGTGGACGGCGAGAAGCGTTGTCTGCTTATGGGCTCCTCAGCGGCAGTGGTACTGGCAGCAGCAGCAGCAGTAGTAGTGGTGGAGCCACCAGCACTATGAGCTTCAGTGATCGCCTAGCGGGAATTGGAGGAGGGTTCCTGGACTTTTCGAGCGCTGGAGGCTTCAGCAGCAACAGTGGCAGTGGCGGCGACGGCAGTGGTGGCAGCGGTGGTGGTAGCAGTAAAAATTACGCCTTGCGAGATTTGGTCAGCGGTGGCAAGGCCTACGACCGGGGCCCCGCGTTCAATTGCTTCGGCCAAGACCAGAATTTGCCGGGCCAACTCCCGGCGTTTGGGTATGCGACGCCGTCCCTGTGGGCGCAGTACGCACACGGGATATTCTGTGCCTACTGGTATGGCGCCTCTCCTTTCTCGTCGTCCTCGGCGTTGTCATTGTCGTCGTCGTCGTTGACATCGAAGCCGATGAGTGCGCGGCGCCGTTGCTTGCAGTGCTCTTTACTTCAAGCGCTGGCGCTGGTGTACCTGGCTTGCATGGCGTGGTCCAGCGTGTGCTTGGGCATGGAGGGCTTTGCCACCTGGATCATTGCCATTGGTTGCAACCGCTTCGCATGGCGTTTGGCGGGGGCCACTGCCAGCAAGTCCTTTTTGGCGCAATGTTGCTGCCCGTGGCTCCCGCCGCTGGTGGCGGCAATGAAAGGTGTGAACTGGCTTCAACGAAACAATCATCCTAATGCTTCCGCTGCTAAGAGCCAAGACCGCCTAAGTTTGTTTACTGACGAAGGCAACAATATCAACAGCAGCCACCATGGCTCTGACGCCGAAGTGGAGACTACTTCTGCAGTACCTGCGGGATTGGTGTCAGCACCAGCCTCGCCGGAAAGTGCTTCTTTCGTAGCTTCAAAGTCTTCTCATTCTGAACCCAACGCCACCTCACTACGTGCGCAACTCGAAAGAAGCAGCCATGCTGTTCAGCAAGACAATGCATCGTCGTCATCGTCAACTTTTTTTGACATTTCCTCTTCCTTCGACGCCAGTGGCGGCAACCACGACAGCACCACTGCTTCTGACGTCAATCATTCAGCCGACGGCAACAATCACAACAGCAGCAACAGCAGTAGTGTCCTCAGTTTGGGCCGACCAGCCAAACTCTTGTCGCGCTTCTCTGCGAATTCTCTGGCCACGTTGCCATTGTCTGCCCTCACGCGAGGCCTTTCGGACGGCCTCAGCAAAGGCTCCCTGGTGCGGGAGTCCTTCAACGACCTCATTGCCATGGCCTGCACCGGCGCTGGCGGCTCGGTGGACGGCGAATTCGATTTGCAAGCGCACACAGCGTCGTCTACAGAAGCGTCTGGCAGCCACGGCAGCGGCAGTGGCACCAACGGTGGTGGCAGCGGTAGCGCTGCTCATAGTCATAGTGGCGTGCCTGGCTCTCCAGCATCTCTGAAATGGCAACACGACCGCCGAGCGCGGCGCAACCGCTTAGCGCAAACCATCGGCACTCGGCGCTCCACCCCCAGTGGTTTTGGGCTTGGGCTGACCCCACGCCACGCGTCGCATGCGTCGTTTTCAGCGTCGTCGTCGTCGTTAGACCCACCGACTTCCTTCACAGGCGGTGGCAGCAGCAGCTTCAGCAGCAACCTCGGTGGAGGCCGCAGTGCTAGTAGCAGTACCAATCGAGGAGGAGCTTCCAGTGGGCGGTACCGTAAAACGTCGGACGATTTCGAAGACGGTGGCATTAACGGCGGCTCTATGGATGGCGTGTACAGCAAGAGCAGCAGCCGCGGCAGCGAAGAGCTCTATGACGACTTCGACGACCAGTTTGACTTGTATGCCAACGGTGGGTACGCGAGCAATGAATTCTTTGTGGGTCTGGGGGGAGAAAACCAATACGAAGAAGGCGAAGAAGACGAAGTTGATGACGACGAAGAAAATTTCTCTGCGCACTGCGGCGATTCGTTTGACGGCAGTGGGTCGTATGATGATGATGGGGGGGGAGTAGGGGTAGATACTGGCATGTATAGCTTGCCACCCCCACCACCGCCGCTAGCGAACTCTTCGCCGAGTCCTCAACAAGGCTCTACCGCTGCTGCTGCTGCTGTAGCCGCCAGCTCTGGCAACAGCCCCAGCAGCAGCAGCAGTCACCAGCGCAAGGGCACCAGCGGCAGTGTCGAATGCGACGACTTGGAGACGTTGGGCTTGTTTGGCCCCAGTTACACGGCCATGATGGCGCAAGAATCGCCGCTCATGCCAGTTCGAGGCCGAAAGACTGCTTTGGCTGCTGCGGCTGCTGACAGCAAGGTACTCCGCGGCACGGCTATCGACCATGGCAACCAGAGCCACAGCAACAGCAGCAGAATTCGTGGTGCCCTGAAACGCCCCTGAGACCCATAGCTCTTGTAGCGCCAGGCGATAGCGGATAGCGGCCCTTTAAATTTGTGCTGCTGCTATTGCAGTGCGCAATGCCATTGATATATGTGAACTATCTCTATATTTGAATTATGACTAACACTGTATATTTCATGGAGCAAGGAGCCCCGAAACCAAAGACAATACGTATAACCACGGCCACGTAAGCAGTAACCAAGAAAACCGCGGGTTTTCCGGGGTTTTGCCCACTTCAGCTGAGCTCTGAGCAGAAGATCCGGTGAATACTCATTGCGCCCGAGAAAAACCCAGGAGCCCTGTGGGCTTTCTTGGTTACTGCACGTAAGACGTGAGTTATGGCCGCTTTCTTAGATAGAAACAGGCAATAGCAGAGATTTACTGGTTCATTGGCCATTGGCCGTTAGCCAGTAGGTTTATTGAAGTGGCCCATCCGAAAATACAGAATAAAGACTTCGTTGTAATTATTTACTGCTCGGCACTTCCGGTACTCCCATTAAGATCATGTATATCTCATGTCAGATGTCAGTGCGGGGCTGTGCTTGAGATCACACATGGGGCCAAGAGCCAAGAACACCAAGAAGTAGTGTCGACAAGTAGCCATTGCCGCACACGGAGATAGTAGCCCAAACACGAGATGAGTGTGGCCACACTTTCCTCGAGTCGACCGAGAGAAAGACGGACCCGGTCCAAGCAGGATATAGGCGATTATGTGGCCTTGAGCATGAAGATTGTCGTGAACATTGCACAGGTACATCTGCTTGTCTTCATTTTCGTTCACCATAAACCAGGAGTTTGACAGGCGTCAAAGCAATGACAGCAATCTCATTGCAGCGCTCGCTATAGCACGTGTGCGTGAGGAAACGACAGCTGCCATTTGAGTCAGACACCAAAAGCAGGTGAGGCGTATATCTGCGGAACGCCAAAATGAAGTTTTGAGCACTTCCTGTATGCCGAAAGGTTGCTGCACTGCAGTAAGGAGAGTTTAAGCAGCGGTCGGGGACACAAGTCTCTGAACAATCATCAGGGATTCGTTTTATTTAAGTAGATGACAATTGATTGGTGTGCTGGTCATATTTTACTCATGGTGCGCATGAGCAACGCTTCGCGAAAGATTGCTAGACGCATACGAAAGTATGTCCGCAACAAGCGTGTCTGCAAAACCTGGCATACAGGTGTGCTCAGGGCCGGGACCGCAGTCATGTACGTAGCAATTCGCTTGCCTGGAAATGAACACGAAGAAATGAATGAATTGCATGAGAAACGCGTGACTCATTGAGGTGGAAAAATTTAGACCAATGGCACTCAGTGTACCTCAGTTTCGTGAGAGATGTGAAATGCATGTTTGGAAGTGCATCTTTTGCAGCTTTGTCCACTGTGAGTTCGTACGGCGGAACTTGCATTCCTGCAAGCACAATGTTCCCTCTAAAACCCTCCTGGTGTAAGAAATGGAGAACATCCGTTGTATCCCAAGCTTGCAGAGGTTTCGCGTGTTTCAAGTTTCCACACAACCCATCGCCTGGAGGAGACCCAGGAGGCTTTCCATTGTTCAAGCGCTGAAGACGGTCTGCTTCGGTTGGTCGAAATATTCGTTCAGCCCACGTAGCTTCGTTCCACCGCCCCAAAACTATTGTTCGAATCGTGCTCAAGTCAACCTTGGGCAGTGAGTCACTTGTCGCGTCGTCGACAGTGGAGTGCAGCAAATGTCGCAACGCTGCGCTAAGACCACCTTTCCCCTGAAACAACCAAGGGTGGTTGTTTGCGAGCAACAGTCTTCCTCCAGACTTGAGCTTTGCACGAGCGAGGTACATTCCGCAGGTCGCATTGCCGAAACACTCTATTCGAGTTGATGCACTGCCAAAGTGACTTAAGCACCCAGTGGTCATATCAGTGGCCCAGAATTGCTGAACGTGGTCAAGAAGTGCACACATGGTTGCTTCCGCTAATTGCGACAAATGAGAATTACCGAGAAACAAGATGTCAGTCTTTAACGCATTTGAATGAATTGCAGCACGCACTGCTTGTTCTGAATGCAGCAGTGAATCAAAGTTCTCTTCATTCCACCAAGCATCGTAAGCCGCTCCTTTGCACCCATAGCTCCAGCGAATAAGTCCACACTTTGCCATCTTTTCGCGCATCTCGAGAGCCTTGGGAAAGGCATGTTTGTTACGGGCTGCTGAAATCGCTGGTTTAACCTCGGAGTGTGCATGAACACTTTTCCCCGGAACGCAGCGAGGGTTCTCTTGCACTTTGGTCCAACCTAATGGGCACATCCAGTTGTTGCTTCCATCGCTTTTGCGGCAAAGGCGAAAACTTTTCTGTGTTTCTTCGTGCCACCCTTTTTCACAAACGAAATTGTTTCCGAGTGAAAGCCCAAGTAGCACAAGGCTGCCGAAAAAGCTAATCCGCACCCGAGTCATATGTTAGAAGCGTGACTTTCGGTTTTAATTGAGCAATGCTTTAAAATTAATTTGGAAGGATACTGTGCCGCCATAACCAACAGCAAATGCTAATGATCTGATCATCTCATGCGTCGAATGATACTGCGGATGAAGTGCTGGCTTAGCCTTTAACTAAGCTGATAGCTACTGCAATGGTGCGGCCACTACCCAAGCTCCCTGTCTATTGTCTGAATATAGTTTCTTCAGATGAGTTAATGCCCTTGCTATCGCTGGCTAATCTACTAGAGCCTACCAACTATTAAATACTGAAAGTTTAGCTGAAGCTACGGATAGTCAGACACTGTACTTACTTTACAGACAATAGTAGCCGGAGAGCCGGAGCGGTAATTACGTAGGTAGACGACTACTGTACTGTAATTACTTCTTGCCAGTCCGGCTATTTTTATAGTACGGCGGTATACGATACTTACGATTACGATGGGGTAACTACACTCTTCTGGTTCTGATGACCAATGAATTATAAAGATCGCGGTGGCGGTGGACATATGTCTACTTAGTTTCAGCCCCTTAGCCCACCTCGGTGGGTTGCCAATCAGCCATTGAAGTGATTCGACGAGGAGAGGAGGGAACTGCGGATTTGACTCGCAACCGGAAGCCGGGGGAGTGGGATGGCTAGAGCTAGATAGGGCGCAGGCGCGCTGGAGCGTATCACTCCTCTCTCCTCTTTTATTTTACTGCACGGGACAGGCCCCGAAAGGCCGGAATTAGGAGGCCAATAATAGGTAGATATAAAAATCAAAGCAGCGCATATTTAGTACCAAATATAGGAAGCTAATTAGGCGCACATTCTCCTATGACCTCCTGATTCTAGTTTAATCTATTTAATACTCTCCCAAAATCATAGAAAGGCAAGTACACAGCGGTCACGGAGGCACATAAAGAATGCACTTGAGCTGCATATGGGCTAGCAAATTCGCTCCAGAAGGCCAATTATAAGGCTCCAACTGGTACCTTTCCTCCGAACAAGCCGGCTTACCTGCTGGAAGTCAGGGATATAATCCCTAGAGCGAGTCTCGTCATCTCGATACCTAATAAAAGCCCGTAGCCCAAGACCCGATTGAATTTTCGCCCATTATCGTTGAACCGATTTCGAAATGTAAAACATTCGATATGATCGCAGAAGGGGCCTTGAACTCCAACAGAAGCCCCGTTCCCCCACGGCCATATATCTCGCATGAACGCATTTGGCGTTTTCACACCCGCCTGAAGCAAGCCGCGTGGCGCTTGGCCATGGCATGCATGATGTCCACAACTTCGTCCGGGCTGCGGCCTTTGGTTTCGGGCACTAGGAGCCAGCAGCCGATGGCCAAGGAAGCGCACACGCTGAAGAAAGGCAAGAACGCGTAAGGACCGAGGCTGGCTCGAAGCGCGGGAAAACAGAGGCCAACCATGAAGTTGGCGAACCTGTTTTGGATTATGGCATTGATACATGGACACACAAAACGACGTTTGCATGAAATTTTAGTGAACAAAACCAAAGCAATAGGGCATGGCAACCCCAAAAAATCAAAGAAATCGTAGCAGAACGTCAACGCACTTGAAGGCTGTCAACCATGCCTATAAATAGATATGGCAACACTGTCGTAACACTTTGAGTTAATTGCAATTTATCAGTGAAGTAGGACGGTTGCGAGGTACAAAAAGCATACCAGTTGCAGCCCGAAGCGAAGCCGATAGTAGCGTCACGCGCAGAAGACGGCATTAACTCATTGCCAATTTGCCATGGAATTGCGCCAAGACCGACTTCGAATGCCGTCACGTACATCAGCACGGCTACAACTGCACACCAGCCCATGAAACCTGTTCCTCCTTCACCCTCACTCCTGCTGTCATTCCTACCAGTGCCAATACTACTGATTTCGTTTGCAGGTCTATCATACTCTTCGAGGGGCGCAAGGGGTAGCGGTTGCACAGGAGACATAGGCATGCTTTCCGCGGGATTGTGAACGCGCGACATGGCAAAGGTCAGAGCCAGCGCTGCCATTGCCATTCCCACACAGCCAATCAAAAGCAAAGGGCGGCGTCCGCGGGACTCAATGAGCGGTATAACACAAGCAGTGGCCACTAAATTGACGCCCGACGCAAGGAGGGTCCCTACGGAAGAGTTTTCAAGGCCAGCTGCGGCGAAGAAATCGGTGGAGTAATAAAACACCTGAATATCGATGTGCAGTGGTAGTAGTAATTGTTGTTGTCAGTATAGATTGGTATTACAGTGATGGTTTGATATTGTGGTGAGCTGTGAGTTGAGGTGGTGTAAACTGGGAATTGAGTGGCACCTAATTTCAAACACTCTAACAATAAAGCTGCTAGAACAGAGACGACGAAGGATCACTGACCAGTCACAAGCAAAATTGATACATTCCATGCCTAAGCATGACAAGGTTGCGCACTTCAGGTCTCTTTCGTTTACCGCATTGATGCCGCTGAGCTGCTGCCCCACCAGCAGAGCAGTGAGCACCATGGAAGGAAGACGCAACCGAGCGTCAGCCCATACTTCACTTAAACTTAAGCTTTCGCTTTCGCTGCCGGTGCTGCTGCCGCTGCGATTATGCGCGCTGCTGCTGGTACTGCCAGCACTACTGGCAGCGTCAGCGCTAGTTGAGTTGGTGTTGCGGCGCCGATGGTCGCTGTGAAGGTTGTGGCCAGATTGAAGGCCTGCATTGTCGCTGTCGTCACCGCTAATGTCGTTGCCGTCGTCGCCTCCTTCTTCTTCGTCTTTGCTTCTCAGGAGAAGCTCTACGGCGCTTGATGCCCCATCTTTTCCAACTTCGTCATCTGGGCCGCTACCGTCGAAGCGGCTGCCGGCGGGGATGGTACGACTGCCGCTGGTGCTGTCATGGTCGAGGTAGCTCAACAAACCGAGGCGTTTGCGTGCTTGCTGAGCAGCGTCAGCGTCCCTTCTGGGGCCATTCTGAAGCCAAGTAGGTGACTCTACGAAGCAAGTTGAGTGCAGCACAAGGGTGACAACTGCAAACAGAGCAGGCAACGCGAGCAACACGACCAGTTGTTGCGGCGACGACAGCACGAGGGCTGTAACCTGTGCACGCAAAGACAAATAAGAGGGTTCTATTGAGAAAGCGCCAAGTCATGAAGTTGGGAAGGAGCCCTTTCAATAGCATGTATGTATGGCAATATAAAACTATATTTTGGCTCATGAAGTGTTGTTGCAGGAGGAGAGAGTTTGAAATGGCACTACCGTCGAAGCATCAAATCAACAGAGAGATACAACCTAGCACACCTAGGATTAAAGTTGTCAAAACTAACAATGCACACTACCTGAGCAGCAAAAATCCCCACTACTACGGCGAGCTGGAAGAAACCCCCTAAGAAACCACTGTGGCTCGGAGGTGCGATTTCAGCCAGGTACTGTGGCACCACCACCTTTTTGGCAGTTTGATGCAGCACGAAAACACGCAAAACAGCTCAGGTGTGTATTGTGAAATAAATAAATGAATAGATAAATAAATAAATAAATAAATAAATGGACTACGCGAGGAATTCGAAATAAGTTTTCGATTTCATTCAGACGAATCCTCCTTGTACATAAATTCTGTACATGTTTACACAAAATCGTCGACAAAAATGTTAATGGTGGAGGTAGCAGCACCCTCTACCCTCTCTTTCCCCTGATCAATACGTTGCCCCCTACATGAGTAATACCGTCGAAGCGCCAGACGCAAAGCCAATCAAGGCCCGGCCCAGGAAGAAAAGCCAAAAGCCGCCAAACCAAGGACCTGGCCCAACTATAATAGCTAGCACGCAGCTCGTGCTAGACGCGGCGCCCAGCCAAGCCATACCCCATAGCGCCTGAGCTCGCCCATACGCCGCGCTGTAAGGCCCTGCCAGCTGAGATCCAGCAAAACCTGCAGGGCAAAACACCGATACCAGCAGAGGCCAGCCGCTCAGGGCCGTCGTAGAAATGCCGAGTGCGGTAGCACCTACTTCGGTAAGCGAGTTGAGGATGCCGATGGCCCATCTAAAGCCATGAATTAGTTGAACAAGCGCAGATGATTGCTAACTCGATAAGGAGGTAGTGAAGGCGTTGATAACTTACGCTTATTTGAACAACTACAGCAAATTTCAAAAGAAATTACCCCATCTGAAACGCAGGCATACAGGCGAAGGTAGCCGCTGTTAGAATGCTAGTGGTGAGCTGTGAAACAGGCGGCTTATCCATGTTGTCGTCGTTGATATTCTGGATATTCTTGGCACGATACGATGCTGATGGATGCGTTGAAAATGATGCCTTTGCACGTAGCATACGCGGCAGAGCCTGCAAATTCTAATCTTTCTAAAAAATAAAAGTACTAGAATAAAAGCTAGGCAACTAGAGCTACAAGAGGGCTAGCTTAGCAGATGTTGGTGTATGGCGTGATGCATGGCGTGATGGCGTTCATCTTGCCTGTGTCGAGGATAGGAAGCGAAGACGAGAAACAAATCTGAACTACAACCCAGAACCCAGAACGCAGAACTCAACCAACAACCAACAACCACCACCACCACCACCAAGAACGGAGAATCGAGAACTGAGAACTGAGAACTGATGCGAGGAGTCGATCGCGCAATCGCACAGCATATATATCAGTGTTGTTGATCGTGGAGTGTACAAGAGTGCCTAGCATGGACCGCCCTACACCACCTAGCTCTTCCTTGTCCCGTGAGACAATCTCTAAGAGGCCTGCCATTGGGAAAGTGGACCGCTATGGCCAAAAACTTGACACTGGGCCGCGGGAAGGCGACTGCGGGTATAGACTCAACTTTATGCCTTTGCCAACTTTACGCCTTTGCTTCTGAGCTCGTTCAAGGAACTCCTAGCTTAACGTTCACCATGTCAATACCGTTGCACTTCTATTTATTCCTAGCTTGCTCGAGACGGAAAACGTTACAGGAGCAAAGCCAAAGAAGTTATGGGTAGTGCGCATAACGAACGAGGTATGCTAAAATGTAAACAGCATGGATGCCAAATTTCCGATGCCGGGGTACCCTAAACAGCAAATCCTGATGCCACAATTTCCTAATTATTATTTTGTTACCTTTCTTTAATCACCTCACTCCTTCAATTCAGTCAAGTCGTAGTCAGCCTAGCTAGGTAGTTGGTCTAGCAAGGGTGAAGCTAGCCTCTTTTTGTTCATCTGTTGTAGCAGATCTTTTACTATATACACCGCCTTTTTATTAGTTCCTTTTGTCTGTGCGTGCTTTCACACTGCTGCTGTGGGGTTGGCGCCACTGGTGACTGGTGGTGATTGTGGGCTTACATGTAGGTGGCTGACGCTCTCGACGCCGCTGAGTCAGGTGCCGAGCTGGGCACTGTGACCTTCAACGGAAAAGGCCCGAATGCAACCAAAACGGTAGAATTGTACCCCTACGGCGCTTCTGGAGGCGTTGGGGGAGATTTAGCCCCGACTGAGTTTGAGCTCTCGGGAGGCCCCAGCAGCAGTGGAGACGCTAGCGGGTTTGTTACATTGTATCATGTGTTCATTGTCCGTTTCTTGCTCACTCTTGTTTTTGGCTTTTTGGGAATGTGAAGCCGAGTTTGAAAATCGAAAATGCTATCTGCTGCAGCGCCATGAAGTATATGTCGAATATTTGTACAGGAGTTTGTTTGGCTTTTCCGTGAGCGAAGACCGCAGCCACGTGCGGCTGGAAGGCACCGTGAGCCACCAGTACAGCTTGCGGCCGAAGCGTGGGAACCAGTACGAAGAATACACGCGGGTAATGATACGCCACAACTGTAGCTTCATTTTTTTCTTTCTTAATTTTTTTCTTTTGCTGGTGTTTCCGTTGCTGTGATGTCTTTTCGTCAATTGTCATGTAGCATTTTTGCTCTCTGATCCATAAAGGCTCAAGGCATAGAATGCAAAAAAAAAAAAAGCACTCAACCTATGCCTCCTCTTCCTGGTTTCTCTTTCGTTTTTTATTTCAAAGTTAATCCTCCATCTAACTTACTTCCCTACCTTCCCTGCCTTCCTTGCCTCTATTTTCCTGCTTTCCTCTGAAGGCCCGGAACCAAGCCGCTCAGCAGAAGAGCAGCGGGAAGCGCATTTTAACCATGGACCACAGCGACGCCGCAGTTGCTGCTAGCGCACGGGCGGCGCCCTTCGTCCCCGCAGCCATGTTTCGGGCAATGGATGCCAAGACCACGACAACAACCAGTGGTGGTGCTGGCGGTGGTGCTGGCAGCAGCGGCAGTGGTGCCAGAAGCACTCAGCGAGAAGGCCGCATCGTCGAAGAAATGGACCCTCAAGAGTTGCGCTTGAAACTCTTTGCGCTCTTTGCAGAGACGGACAAGATTTGGATTCAGGTATGCATCTTAGGAAGAAAGGCTTTTTCCGGTCTCGCCCTCGATGTAACATGACCTGCAGTTCCTTTCGTGCTTTCTATTGTTCTTTATTTTCATTTTATCTTTTTATCTTAGCTTGAATTAAAAAGGTAGTTAGGAATTTCATTCTTTTCTTCTTCGTTACGTTTTTGTTACATTCTTCACTTAGTGTGGCTGTATATGGTTGTGTGTTTTGTGGGTGGGTTTGTGTGTTTCTTAACAGGACCTCAAAAGACAGCTCGGCGTGCCAGAGCCTCAATTGCGCGCTCTGCTTCGAGATTACTGCACCAAGGAAAACGTACGCGGAGGCTGAATACATTTTCAACAATCACCCCTTAGCTTAGGATCTCTTCTTTTCTGCTCTCCAAAAGTGCCTTTTTTGTGTGTACTTTGCGGAGAGTTCTTATATAGGCTAATGTCTCAAATTTCCTTTCTTTTGCTGTCAGATGGGGGCGCGGATGTACTATTCTTTGAACGCCGACTATCGCCATTGATGAGAGAGTATTAAATTAGATTAGATTAGATTAGATTATACTCCCCAATTGCAAAGAAACAACAACAAATAGCATAAAGCTGCGTTTTGATGAATCCTCCAGAACAAGTCTGA
>Ga0307930_1002007_pt1 | contig 15767 bp, 15 predicted proteins | sample OrgLakmetageno46_FD_203161 | JGI IMG/M metagenome (GOLD analysis project Ga0307930, IMG submission 203161) | Saline water microbial communities from Organic Lake, Antarctica - #46 | ecosystem: Environmental > Aquatic > Non-marine Saline and Alkaline > Saline | place: Antarctica: Organic Lake...
TCTTGGTGGTGGAATTTAGTGCCGATTTAGTGGGCTTCAATTGGCTAAATTTAATGTTGAATTTGGCGTTAAATTTAACGCTAAATTTAGGCCCCCGGGGCTTCCTGGGCCGGCCGCGTCTTGGTGGTGGAATTTAGTGCCGATTTAGTGGGCTTGAATTGGCTAAATTTAACGTTAAATTTAACGCTAAATTTAAGCTTCCGGGGCTTCCTGGGCCGGCCGCGTCTTGGTGGTGGAATTTGGAGCTGGCCATTTAGAGCACTAAATGGATTTAAGCTCCACTGGGGTGTGCTCTCTAACTGAGCGCTCCACACAGTAAACAGTATAAGGTTACTGAGAGAACGGGGAATATTGGCATTTCAGGCTACTGCGGTACTGCCCTGTGGGGCCTGCGGCCTGTGGCCTGTAATTACTGTGATATCTGAGTGCGTTTGTTTGTTCTTTTTTGTTGTGTTCATAGAACTGGGTTGGTGTTGCCGAAGGAAGTCGACTGAAGGCAAAATTTAGCGCCGGTGACAGCGGAAGAGAAAGGTATGTACAGATGTTGACGTTGAAGGTCTCGACGCCAGGACCAAATCGACCTTGAATAAGAACTTCTCGGTGAATGTCTGTTACCAGGTGAATGAAGCGCAAATGTAAGCATTTGCGGTTGGCCTTATCAAGCACTTGCTTGGTTCTTGGTAACGAAATCTTTGAGAATGGTGTGCATTTCGTCGCGAATTTCAGTCACGTGGTCGAGGCCCATGAGCGTGGACGCCAGCGTGATCGAAGTGCACCCGTTCACGCTGATGGTGTTGCAGTCCAGCTTGCCTGGCCCCGTCCAGTTCCAGCTCACGGCTTTTGCGGAAGGGTGCATTTCGCGAGGGCCATAGTTGTTGAAGAGAATGGAGTCGTTCATGCGGTTCAGGTCGCAGTACAAGTCCTGGTTTTGGTATGGTGCTGGCCCCCCTTTCACCACCCCGTATTCCCGCGCCAAAAAGGCCGACCGCACAGCGCCCGTGCAGGTAGACACGTCGTGCAGGAGCTGCTGGTAGAGCAGCTTGGCGTCGTTTGGGGTCCAGTATTCCGCAGGGCCTCGGCCCAGGGCAGCGGAGAACGCGCGGCCCAAGTGGCGCACCTTGTAGCAAGGCCCAATGAGCCAGTCGCCAATGAACGCCCGCTCCTTGACCACGGGCGCGAATGCGCGGGTTTGCAAGCTTGCTTGAACGTTGATGCCGAAAGGGTAGACGCCCACGATGCGCTGGTATGCCGTGCTTACAGCATAGAGCAACCCGGCAGTAGGGGGCAAACCCGCCGCCTTGAACGCAGCGCAGAGCTCCTTGGATTGCACTGCATCGAGGTTGAGAAACGCCATTTCGCGGTCGCCTGACGACGCGAGCAAGTCGGGTTCGTGCTGTGCGGCTGCTTTCTCCCACAGAGTAGCGCTGAGGTTCAAGAAGAGGGCAATCGGAAGTAGGAGCAAGAAGCGAAGCACGTAGAATGGGTGGTTGAGCGCTTCTTTGGCTTCGTTTGTCATGGTAAGCAACTCAGGGGCCTTGAGCACCGTGTCGTTCTTGGTGTCGTAGTAGCGCCCCACCACTTCCTTCATGAAGTTGAAGCATGAGGTACCATCCCAGGTTTTGCCCGGCAGGTAGAGCCACATAACCGTCGTCGGCTTGCCGGTAACCGCATCCACGTGTTCAAAAGCTTGCGCTGCCACCGCGTACGAGCTGAACTTGGCCGCGTGCTTCTTGAAGTTGTACGCGGGTTTGTCGCCAAACACGTAGTGGTTGGAGGCTTGAACTTCAGCCCCAGCCGCATAAGGCGTGGGAGCAAGGTCATCGGCAAACTCGAGATGAGCAAGTTCTGCAGGAAAGCCGCACTCAACGGCGAAATCCACAAAGCATTGGGCCAGCTTCGCACGATCCGTGAATTGGGATTCAAACACCACTTGCGCGGCGTAGTGGCCGTACTTCTTGGCGGGGGTAAAAGCCAGTGGCTGCCACTCGTGGAAGATGTCGGAGGGCTGAATCTTGCCGCGCTCCACGAGGTCGTGCCAGGCTTGCTGGGCGGCCTTCGACAGAGCAGCCGGGTAAGCGTTGTACATGAGTTTGCAGTAAGTGGCACACTTGCGGCTTGTCAGAAGCAGAGCCGAGGGAACTTCAGCTACATTGGTCTTGCGTTCTGCGACGACTACATCGGCAGGAGCACCCTTGGCGGTCTCGAGTTCAGATTTTGGTGCCACCGCTACGTTAGGAGCACCCTTGGCGGTCTCGAGTTCAGATTTTGGTGCCACCGCTATGGCAGGAGCACCCTTGACGGTCTTGAGTTCAGGTTTTTGTGCCACCGCTACGGCGGGGGCGCCCTTGGTAGTCTTGAGCTCAGATTTAGGTGCCACCGCTGCGGCAGGAGCATCCTTGGTAGTCTTGAGCTCAGATTTTGGTGCCACCGCCGTAGCGGTGGCATCCTTCTTGGCGGTCTTGAGTTCTGAGACAGGCGCCACCACTACGGCGGGGGCATCCATCTTGGTGGTCTTGAGTTCTGAGACAGGCGCCACCACTACGGCGGGGGCATCCATCTTGGCGGTCTTGACTTCTGAGGTGGGCGCAACGGTTTTAGCAGCAACGACTTTCTTCGGCTGAGCTGAGGCCTCCTTGTCGCAGACAACGCTTGTGGAACCAGAATTCATTTGCTTGCTTGATTTCGTTTCAGTTTCCGTGGCGAGGACATCATCCTTGGGCGCTGCTGTCGTATTGGGGTGGTTTAAGGCCTGAAACACCTGCAGCGACCAAACCGGCAGTTTTTTTGTTCTGTTAGGATTTCAAATCTTGGACACATGGTTTGTGTGTGCTTTGGTTGCGGCGCAGTGAGCCAAACATTTAGACACTTTGAATTGAAAAGAATAGGCCACGCGTTTGACGCAGATGATTTTTTTTTTTTCATACCTGGTTCAAACGGTTGTACGCGACGAGCAGTTCAGCGGCTTCGGTGCGTGAGAAGGTTGCGCCTGCAGGGCGCTTCGCATCGCATAAGAGGCCTGAAAAGTGCCGCGGCAAGTTGACTTCATACTTGCAGTCATCTTTCGCGCTCGATTCGAAGTGGCAGGCGTTCTCGTCATTGATCTGGTTCGCGGGCAAATGTTGTTTCTCAAAGAGCGTTGCGGCAGCAGCGCGCGAAAACCTTGCACCGGACACGTGGTCCATGGTCAGGTGGTTGAACTTAGCAGACTTGGCCCATGATGAAACATCATTGTTATCTTTCTTTTCCCCATAGTGAGGAGCACGTGGAATGTCGAAGAGGTCGAATACTGAGGCCATCAGAGTTTTGCAGAGTATGTCTCTCGTCCGTTAGGGAAAAATGCTGACGTGGAGAGAACAGAGACAAATTTCAAAAGGCATGAAATCATGGAAGATGTTAGCACATGGCGCAGAGCATGGAAGAGAGCATGATCGCTTCCGATGCGACAATGAAGAACAGAGGTTTGCGAATGTTCGCGGTTGCTCACAAACCAGGCAAGGGGATCGGCTGAATCGTGGAGATGTGGTCGTATCCAATTCTTGGTTCTGTTTTTCAAGGTTCCGACGACTTCTTCTCGAAGCTTCCTCGTTATCCACATGCTGCGTCATCCAAAAACCAAAAAACCAAGAGTTCTTTCATGTTTCTTCGGAGTTTTCAAGGAAATGGTGCCAAGATGAATCTTCTTGCCCCAGTGCGTGTTTTCAAAAAAGAAAGCCTTTGTCAGTAAGTCTCCTGTGTGTTTGTCCTCATCCATAGTCTGAACGACTACTGCTCTCCACTGCTCAGCATTAGCCTAATAATATTACTCGCTCAGTAGAGAATTGCACTCAAGGGGGATTGATTCGAAATGACATCAAGAGAGACTGCTAAGTGGACAGGCATAGGATTGGCAGGAGTTGGACTTGCTGCCTTTGTCCTGACGAGGAAAGCACGCCGTGTACCCCAGGTTAAGTAGCCAACAACACGACGTGAAATAGTTTTTGTCAGCGTCTTGGGTCTTGATATTTCGCTCTTAAATGCATACTATTCCAGCAGAAGACTAGTGACAACACATAGTCCGTTCCTACGTAGGTGGTGTCCTGCTTTAAGTTGTCTAGCCAGCTAGGCTAGCCTATTTCACAACCACCTTCAACACGCCGGATCAAATCACTTGAACATTCAGTTTTTCACCTTTTGCAGGTGCTTGACCCTAGGAATGCGGCTCACCAGCGCTGGCTCGCCAACATCGATGCCTTCATTTTCGACATTGATGGCGTGCTCTACACGGGCACTGGCCCCATTCCAGGGGCAGCACAAGCAATTGCTTCCCTGAAAGCAGCTGGTAAGCAAGTGCGATACTTGACGAACAACAGCGCCAAGACGCCGGCAGCGGTAGTGGCCACTTTCAAAAGCATGGGAATTGCAGCCGAGGTACACGAGGTGACGAACTCGGCTATGGTAGCTGCGGAATATGTCAAAGCAAACGTTCCACCTGGCTCCAAGGTAATATCTTCCGGTGACTGCTGCTTGTATTTTAACTTAAGGTGCGCGCGCACACTCTACGTGAACAATGTGATTTTTACTTTCACTTTTGCAATTCTTCTTCGTATGCTTTGCACTATCATTTTCAATCATATGCAGGTGTACGCGATCGGTGAGCCGCCCCTGTTTAAGATGCTAAGTGAAGTTGGGGGCGTGGAATGCTTTGGGGGCGAATCAGAGAACTTCAAAGCCAAAGACGAGTGGCAAGCGGAAAAACTCACCTTAGACACGCTGCAGCCCAAACCATCTGAGGTGGCAGCTGTTATTGTCGGCTCCGATGCAAAGGTATGGGCAAATTAGATTTGACATCGTAAAAGGGTTCGTTGAAGTGATGGTAATTAGAGCTTCAGATGGAATACATAATACATCAATCATGAAATATTAAACTGTTCGAGTGGCCACTCACTTTGGATTCATTCGTGTTGTGTGCGTGCGTGTGACCTAGGTGAACTATTACAAGCTCACAAAAGCCGGTGCCTATTTACGCGGCAACCCCTCAGCTCGATTCGTAGGCACCAACCCTGACCCCATCTTCACGCTGGCGCCTGGGGGCGTGAATGCAACCACTGGCGAAGCTTTTGGCCCCACTTTTGGCCCAGGCGCAGGCCTCAGCATCAACACCGTTTCTTCTTTGGCCGGCCGAGAACCGGAAATCATTTGCGGGAAGCCCTCTGTACCCCTCGGAAAGGTAAGGCCGCCTACGTATTTATGCGAGTGCCAAGCATGACTTAGTTGAGACTCCTCGGCATTGTAATATTTTTGTTTTTTGAAGCCGAGATTACTGTGAGTACTCCACTTTCTCTGATATTCCTCTTCTTTTAGTTCATGCTGGAGCACAACGGCTTCGATGCAAGCCGCACCTGCATGGTTGGAGACCGCCTTGACACCGACATTCAGTTCGGGCGTTCGGCTGGCATGCAAACCTTGTTCGTGGAGTCGGGTGAGCGAAGAGCTTTGTGCTTGCAAACGATTTTTGAAAACTGACGAGGAAAATAGTGCACACTTTCGCACCTGCCACGTCTAGTGCGCCTCGAATTACATTTCTCCTCTGAATCATATGGCAGGCACGATGACGCGCGCTGCAGCAATGGATCCAGCCAACAGTCCGGAGCGAACCACCGATTTCATTGCCCCCTCAATTGCGTCGCTAGCCGCTGTTCTTGAGGCCACGGCCTCTATATAGGCCCAGAGCCTTGTTTCTATTGGCCTTGAAGTATGCGAAGAAAATTTCTTCCCGATCTAGGATCTGCATCTGCAGTAAAATAGATCAACGTAGTTTGATGTTTTATGCGACCACGACCAGAAAGTGCCTACCAAAGGAAAATGTCTGTGTGTCTGTCTGTCACATCACATTCTTATCTGGGTACATATGTTCTGACACCTTACGTATGTTCTGACACGTTGTCACGTCACTGACATCAACCATGTTCTGACACGTTGTCACGTCACTGACATCAACCATGTTCTGACACGTTGTCACGTCATTGAAACCAACTACGTTGATCGTGGCGCTGCGGCGCGCGCGCCGCTGTTACGTATTCGATGAGTACGTGTAACGTGTACTGTTTGATTGACGTATTTTTGTAAGTTCTTCGAGCTCACTCTCAGTGTGGTCGTGGTGACTCGTGACTCGTGACTCGTGACTATCTATGCGTAGCTTGAGCCTTGAGCTGAAGGTAGCTATAGCACATAGCCTAGCCACTAATTATGATTTATAGGCCAGATTGCCTGAGCAATGGAACCTATTTGCCCTGGAGATCAAGCTAGAATTGCTCCTGATGACTGTGCCTAGGTGGTAGCCCTGTCAAATCTTCCAGAAATCTTAGTAACAAGAAATATGCGTCTCAAGCTGCTGCTAGCGAGCTGTGCTCTAAAAGGAAGCTATGACTCAAGCTCCAGCGCCTCAGTTCTAGCTGAATCAATGAAATCAGTGCGTGTTGGTATTTCCTTAGCAGGGCTGCCGCTCTTTCTCGAAGTTCGTGACCCAATGGTGTTCACTAACCGTCGCCCTTTAGTGTGGGAGCTCATTGAAGCCCATCAAGCGCTCATCGAGCCTCTGCCTCGCCCCTGCGACGAAGCTCGCACACCTCGCAGCATCGCCTCCAACTACGATGATGCCTCAGACAGTAGCTCAAGGGAAAGTTTGGCCGCCTTGGTCGAATGTTGGGAGCCTGCTGTGTTGCAGCAAGTTGAGTCTCACCTCATCAAACAGGAGCTCTTGTCACAGTGCAGCGGGGAGTATTGGCCTCTTCAGGCTTTCTACCGAGGCGAATACTATTCGAACGAAGTCAACCGGCTAGTACTGAGCGTAGTAACCTCAAATCCCGACCAGCTTTTTGAGCCTGCCATTCGTTTACTGCGTACTTCAGTAGCACATAATACAGCGAACGGCTATCCATTGGCTGCAGCAGCTTCAACCTTAGCGCAAATTTTATACGAGTGCGGGCGGGAACCGCGCCATCGAGAAGAATCTTTGAGAGTGTTGCAAGACAGTTTGCTTGCAGTGCCAGGCCACGCCCTCAGGCATGCTCATCTTTCGCCGTCGAACTCTGCCATGTACCGCTTACCCACCGCGACTTCATCCTCCTCGTCGTTGCAAGGCCAGCATGACCAGTCCTTTCGCACAGTGCCGTGGCGTGAAGCTGTAAATGCCGCAAAGGTCACGGTCGTGTGTGTGGCCACTCGTCGCACCTTAAAACTTCGCGCCCTCGTGCGGTCAGCGGTTGCGCTCGGCCACAGCGTCACTGTGCTGGGCTTAGGACAGAAGTGGCCTGGGTTCGGTCTCAAGGTTTGAGTATATTTAGATTAGAGTGTCATGTATATTGTGTATTGCTTCTTTGCTAGCCTATCTTCATATCATACGCCTCTCTTCTTCCCTTGCAGCATTACTTCTTGTGGTATTTCGCCATGACTCGTTTTTCTTTCTACTGTACTTCCATTTGGCTAGGTGAAGCTTTTTGCCGAATATTTGGAGAGTTTAAGCGCCGAAGATGAGAATAATTTGGTGCTCTTTGTGGACGCTTACGATGTCTTACTTTTGGAACCTTTTCGGCACCTCAAGCGTCGCTTCTTAAACCAGGGCGCAGCCGTACTCTTTAGTGGTGAAATCGCACCATCCCCAGACTCTTCGACTTCGCTTGTGTACAATGCAGTGGACGGAGCAAACCAGAGAGGCCCGCTTCCTTACCTCAACAGCGGGTGAGCAAACCTTCACGGCATTTCCTTGTGTGAATCACAATGGAGTGTTCAGGGCTCGATTCTGTTTGTCCCTTTCCTGTTTTTCTTCCCTGCAGTTTCAATTCCTCTTGGCGCTTTCCTTCCATGTCTTCACTAAACCAGGTCCATCCTTGGCCTCGCGAAAGATTTGCGCGTCGTTTTACGCGACGTTATCGCCGACCTCCTCCACAACCACGCCGCAGCCATAGCCCCTAGAGCTGGTAGCAGCGACGACAGCAGCAGCGATAGAGTCGGTGATAGAGTCAGTGATAGTATCGGTGAAAGCGCCTCTCGGCCTCCCTTCGATTTGCCGATGGATGTTGAAGACCAGCGTTGGTTTACGCGCTACTATTTGCGGCGAAAACTTACCGAGGCGCACGAAGTTAGCCTCAATGGCGACGACAATGATGCCAAGAAGAATTTTGATAACAGGAAATATGGCGATACGACAGAAACTGCAGTTGACGGTAATTGGCGCACCTTTGTTGCGTTGGACCGATTTGGGGACTTGTTTCAAACCACACACGAAACGATTCCTGCGCAATACCGGCTGGGCGCGGTAGGCTCTTTGTTGAAAAATAATAGTAGCAGCAACGGGTCAGGTTTGAGCACCCTTCACAAAGATGCAGTTAAGCGCTGTGCTTCCAGCGAGGAGTCTTGCAGAGCTCACAAGGATAGTGATGAGGAGAAAACACGTTTGATTGCTCAACGAGTGGAAGAGGGATATGCTTCGCAACCTACCGGCGCTTTTGGAGGAGCAGGCTTAGTGTGGAACACGGCCACTCAGCGCGCGCCCATTCTGCTCCATGGCAACGACTGGAAAGAGCGCACCTTCAACGCGCTGGGCAAAGGATTGCAAGCAGGAGGGTGGCCGCCCGCGCCCTTTTGGCTCGAAACCTCGCTGCCGTCCTTGCCGGGGGACCCGCCGGGTGATCCGTCGGTTGATGATGCTTACCCGACGAGTGATGCCGAGCCGACGGTGACTGATGCCGACCCAGCGGCAAGTACCCTGTTGGGAGACGTAGCACCGGGCCATGGACTGTGGGCGCGCTGGACCGATCCTTTCTTGGAGTTGTTGCAGGCTTACCAGGACCGGCACCGGAGCTGGCTGCCTCACGAAGACTGCAACCCACTTGACCACAAATGCATGTCTGACCGCTTGCGCATCTTTCTCGGCCAGCGGATGGTGAAACACGAGCTGCAGCACATGAACGGGGACGTGATGCCGTTGTTGCCACTCTTACGGGGGGCGCCCGGTTTGCACAGTCATTTTTGGACGGACCTCTTGATGCGGGGGGTGTTAGATCATGACGCCAGTTTAGTCGCCAATGCAACGACGCTGCTACGAGTAGCAGTGGAGAGCAGGCCCAAATTTGCCCCCGCAAGCCATTTACTCGCTGAGGTAAAAAGAATTGTTGAGGAGATAGAGAGAAGTGGGAGACAAGAGGGGGGAATATGAGATAAGATGGCAGCGAAGACGTTGAATGAGTGAAAGGAAATGATTGTTTCCTTATTTTTCTTCGCTTGCCATCTCTTTCGTCAACTCGTTCATCTAATCTTCTTGTTGTTCTAGATCCTCGTGCGCTTTGGTGCAGAAGGCAACGGTGCCACTCGTTTCGACCAATCAGAAGCGCGCAAAGTGCTCCTCAAGTCGGTGCTTGCATTCGATGCCTTTTCAGAAGCAGAGAGGGCCGCAGCCACTGGCGCTGCTGAGAGTGGTGTTGCTGCTCAATGCGCTGCTTTAGCTTGCAAGACTTGGCCTTCTGCTTCTTCCTCTTCTTTCGACCGAAACATTTCACCATCATCGCCATCGTTAAGAGAAGATGAAACAGATACAGACGTTGTTGTGCGCGTGGTAACCGTTGCCTCCGAGCCTCGGCCTGAATTAACGGCCATGAAAAGTGCTGCTCGTCAATTAGGGCTGGGACCTGTCAGCGTGCTGGGCTTAGGGCTACCGTGGCCGGGGCTCGGTCAGAAAGTTGTGCTGCTCCATGATTGGCTGAAACGAAGCTTGCGGGACGGCAGCGTGCATGCGTCGGATTTGGTGAATGAATGGACACATACATATTTGCTTTTGCAGGCCATGGTTCAGAAAGTGATTGTAGAGAGAGTGCGTGTGTGTGCGGGGGAAATAATGATCGACTTTGGTATGAACGCTTGGAGATTTGCTTCAAATTCTGTTGGATTTTGGCCTCTCTCAAGTATTCAGGTTTCTCTTTTGAGTTTCCGCATAACAAGGGAGATAAGTAATCCTCTTTTGTATGATACATGCGTATGCGGCTACTGCAGGTGCTTTTTCTCGACGCATTCGACGTGCTTTTGCTTCCCTCGTGCACTCGTCACAGCCTTCTTCGTCGTTTTCAAGTCGCGCAAGTGCCTTTGCTCTTCGGTGCAGAAGCAGCGTCCTCGCCCGATCTTGCGGCTGCACTCATTGACTCTGGGCATTCTTTGCCTTTTTCGCCTTCTTCTCTTCCTACTGCTGCTACTTCCCCTCTGTCGCGAAGCGACCCATCTTACTTAAACTCAGGGACTATGTTGGGCCCTGCGGGCACGCTGATGTGTGTTTTAGAAGAAGTTTATGCCGATATGGTACTGAGCGGCCATTCGGAACCAGCGGACTCCAACGATCAACGGTGAGAGAGAATAAAGACTCTGACTATCATGTATCCTGGCCTCATGCCGGCACTTACTTTCTCGCATATAGTATGCAATCCCCTTGAAACATGGTAATTTCATGTGCACTCATCCGCAGGTGGTTTACGCGGTACCGGCTGCGGCATGGGCCTTTCTGTGCCCCCATTGATACCAGCTCAAATCTCTTCCTCACTCTCCACGGCCTAGCCTCAGACGACCTTGTTGTACACGCTGGCGGTGCCGTGACCCTGAAACAAAACGAGGCCAGTGGTGATGGCGTGAACAATTATGGGCCTCTGTTAGTGCATGGCAACGGCGAAGACACGTTGTTTCGTTCCATTGTGCGCCAAGTGCGCCGTGCTGGATGGCCGAGATCAGAAGAAGATAATGACGTGGTGGATGTAGGGAAGCATGAGAACACACCAGCAGCAGCTGCCGCCGCTATCGTTGCTACCGCTAATGATAACAAAGAAGTGGTGATTGCTGCCACAGGAAAACCGGCTACGTCTATGCAAGCTATCGTTAAAGGACTAAAGTTTGACAAAGCTTTCAACTCTGCCTCACTTTGCCCGTCACTGTCACTGGCCTCCACAGCCGCTACTGCATTTGCTAGTGCAACGACTGAAAGAGCAGCAAACATGTATGGTGTAATGTGGGAAAACGTCACGACGGCTGTAGAAGTGAATAGTCAGCTTGAGTCTTTCACTGTAAAATTTGATGAAGCTCCTGTGAAAGTTGCAACCGCTTTCGTGCTGAAACACGGAGTTTTACGAGGGGCGGGCTGTGGTCTCAATGATGTTGGTCGCAATAGTGGCGACTCGAGCGATGAAGCAGCACAGTGCATGACTGACCTGCTCGCGTTTCAGGTGAGAGTCCTGGGTTTGAATGAACAGTTACAGATGTGAATGCTTTAAAGGGTTGCTACGAAAGCTAACGAGAAAGTGCCAGAAATAAAGTGTTAAAGTGGGTGTAAGCATACTACAAAATAGTTATTGAAATTTACTGTTCTCTTCTAATTTAACCGTGTAAATAGGTGGATCGTTTACGCTTCATTAGAGAGCTTGAGGCCATGTCGGGTACCACTTTTGACCTTTTAGGCTTCTTTCAGGGCCGCAACTACTCGCGTTTCTTGAACAACATGCTCTTGCGCGGTGTGCTCCGCGACCGGCCAGACCTGCGTCTCAACGCTACTCGCGTCTTACGCTGTGCTCTTCACAATCCCCACGCTTCCAATAGACTTCGCCCCAGTGATGACAGCAGCAGTAGTAATAACATGCATTTCGTGGCTGCTGCGTACAGCCTAGTGGACGTGCTACACCAAATCGCCTTGGCAGAAACCAATGAAGATGCTATTTTAGACGCGCTTGCTGTTTTAAAGGCGTCAATTGAAGCGCTTCTACCGGAGACCGGCTCATCTGTCGCAATTTCATTGAGTTTGCAAGAGCCCGTAGACATGAAACAGGATAGGAACTACGACAGCCATAGGACTTCACATAAGTTGAAGGCTGGGAATCGACTGCATGTGGTTACAGTGGCGACGGAAGTTCGGCCTGAGCTCAAAGCCCTCAAGAGGTCCGTTGAACTATCATTGAACACTGTAGACGCTGCTGGCCTCCGCATGAGCTGCATCGACAACGATACAACCACGAATCATGACTGCAGCAGAGCCGATGGAATTAACGCTGATAGAGAAGCCAGCAACACCTTTACGGTTCTTGGCCTGGACGAGACGTGGGGTGGCCTGGGAAGCAAAGTGGTGTGGCTCCGGAAACATCTCGCCACGTTGCCACCTCAAGACTTGGTGGTCTTCACCGATGCCTATGACGTACTGGCCACCTCTGCAGCGGCCCACACTGTTGAGATGTTCCGTAGTTTTCACGCTGCCATTGTGTTTGGGTGTGAGGTTGAAGCAGCGCCCGACGCTGCTGTAGCGCATTTTCTTTGTGCTCGACCCTCAACGCCTGCATCGTTACCTTCTTTATTGCATTCTCAACAAGACTCATGTAGAGATCTGCCGCCGCTGCCGCATCTCAATTCCGGGCTCTTTGTGGGATCAGCAGGTGCGGTGCTGACTATGCTTGATGAAGTAACTCGTGACGTGGCAGCACATCACTCGAGCATTGCTGGAAATGGCGACGTTGACGACCAGCGCTTCTTTTGGCGCTTCTACCTCAGGCACCGTCACACTGTAGGGAAAGCCTTTAGTGGAGCAGATTCTAGCGTGGGTGAGACAATCGCAGGCAAGAATGGTTTCGCAGCAGTAGCATTGGATACCACGGGCACGCTCTTTCACTCTTTCCATGGAGTGAATTCAGATGCATTGGTTGTGTCTGACACCGCTAAGGGTGAAATCTTCAGTGCTTTGTCGAACACTACTCCGGCCTTCGTGCATGGAAACGCAGGCGGGCGCACGGCATTAGCAAGAGCCACTCGCGCTCTTCAGGAGCCTGGAGCATGGTTGTTTGGGTCGCTGTGAGCCATTTGAGGTTATGATGAGGATTGAAATTACTTCATGGAAATGCGTATGAGTTTATGACTTCGTAGTTCGTAGATCAAAAGGATACGAAAGAAATAACGAATTTCAAGCCCAAAATCCACGTAGCGGGTTAAAAGGTATTCAACCTTTGTGTGCGGTGCATGAAATTATATCCATGGCCCATAAGCGCTACCTAGTGCCGTCAGATTTGCACTATGGTAGTTATGAAATAAACATTTATACGTTTTACCATTCTTCCATTGCACATGCATAACAATAACAATCGCAATGACGTGGCTCTTACTTCCAGCTATAGAACACAACGAATTCATCAGGAACTGCCTCATGGGCCGGGGCTAGATATGTTGCGTATCAAAAATAGCGGATGAAGCTGCCTAGGTGTAGGTGGCCTTGTGAGAGGCCAAACTTATTCGACCACGTAAGCAACAATTGGGGTACCCTCCTCCTCCTGTTGACTCGGCGAGATGACAGACACCACAAATGTTCTAGAATCAGCTGCGGTCGTATTAGACGCCACAGATGTACTGGGTTGAACCGTTTCTTGCTGAATTGGTGATACACTAGCATTTTGCTGCACTTGCGTAGCTTGCCTCAATGCCGTTGAAGGTCCCTCTGGCACCACTCGTTGGATTGAGTGGGTGATTTCTGTATACTTCCTGATATACGACTTCAAACTGCACAACCCGGCCATACATGCAAAAGGTATAGCTGCAACAAAAATCATATATATGGGGAATTCACTTTCGCCAAAGTCGTCATCATATTCATCATCATCATTGTCACCAGTGATTGAGGCACAAATTGCGAAGCCCGAGTAGGAGACTGAACTATCGCTGTCGAAATATATAAAATCTCCGGCAAATACCTCAATATCTTGAGGACCACTTCCTCCAGAGTAATCAACATCGTTCACCGTCAAGTAGTCATAATCGGTCTCAGTCGCGAAGGCCTCCACGTCTAGGACTGTATCTTTATTGACGTTGATGGAGCATGAGCTGGAAGATACATAATTACCTGTGATCAAGACAGATAATTCAACGTTTTTCAAGACTCGTACAACAATTGCACAAGAAGAGAGCGATCTTCACAACGAAGCTGCGCGTATATCTTACTTGGGTAGTTTGGGGAGTAGATACATGTGCCCTCGTCGTCCGTCGTGCAGTCGCCTTCGTAAATTTCGAAGTACCGATCACACGGGTTTTCATCGCACATGTCCGCACCCGTGCACGAGTATGGTTGGTCCGAGGGACATTCAGAGCAAGAGCTTGCAGTTGAAGCCGAGTACGTGCCACTTGGACATGGAGTCTCTGAGCTCGATCCTGCTTCGCAATATTGGCCCGGGGAGCAGGCAGTGTAGGAAGCAGATTCTACAGACAAGACAAAACACGCACAAAACATTGGACGAAATAATGCAGGAGTGCAAAAGGTAGGTGAATACGATGACATCAGCAGAAGATTAATTAATGATATATGAAAGCAAGTCTTCAATATATCATTCCATAATAACAATTAAGGTTGCTATGTTTTTTCAATGCATGCGTTCTCTGAAACGTTCCTTTCAAAAGAATTCCATGCACGGCACCTACATGATGATTTAAAGATCAATAAAATGAGCTTGACTTACCACTCGGACAGTAATACCCGGCTGGGCATGAAGTCATTGAAGATGAACCTGCATGAGAAGAAATTCGAACATGCACGTGAACCAATGAATATAATGACTGATTTTGTTAAGAGGTGATCAGGTGTGAAGATGAAAGTTGGCAACTTTAGACGCATAAAAATTGTCAACTCACCAATGGGGCAGAAGTATCCCTCATCGCACTCAGTGCACGAGGAGCTTACTGATCGGTATGTTGAGTAGTATTGTCCACCAGGACATGCCGTGCAGACACTGTAGTTCGGGCAAGCTGACCATGTACAGTAGGTCCCAGCTTTGCAACCAGCCCACGCAGGAAGGGCGAATGACACCAGGAAGAAAATAGAAAAGCGCGTGTCCCTAGAGAAGAAACTCATTGCTTATTGAAATGGAAGCAGCTTCGATTTCAAGGGAGACACTATTGTGGTAATAGCCCCAGCACGCGGAATCGGGAATTATATATTGCACTGTCTGTGGTCGTCTGAGAAGGATTTCTGCACAATCGCAAAATAGATTTGCACGAAGTAGAATGCTAGAGCGAACTACGTTCCATGCTTTTAAAGACTATGCATAGAAACATTCCGAGACGAGCGATATCCTCATGCTCATCCTTGAAGGAGCGTCTTTAGCCGCACGTGGCAGTTGTGATGGGGTGTTGGGATTTTGCGTTGCTGGGATGCTGGGATGTGATGACGCGATAGAAGTGCAGCTCTCGGCGTTGTAGCGTTGTACGAACGACGAACAACGAAGCACAACACAGCAACACGGCCACGGCCGGCAACGGGTGGTTGCTCTATTTGATTCGAGTTTCTGGCTCTCCTTGACTCGGGTTTTGATTGGCTGATACTGAAGTGCGCGGATGGTTTTGATTGGTTGAAAGTTGAGTACATAAATATTTGAGTTGGCACTGACGTCAGAGACTGTACAGTACTGCTGCGCACCGCAGGTATGACGTTCGCGAGAGCGGGTTAAGGTCGTTTTTTGTCGTCGGGTAAAATGAACAAAAATGCTAAAATGAAATTCATTTTAGCATTTTTCATTTCTACATTCGCCACACTCTCGTGCTGAAAATGGGTAAATGAGGCTTTTCATTTTGGCAGTCGGCCGATCTGACTGCTAAAATGAACTTCATTTTGGCAGTCAGATTGACAAAAAGGTAAAATGAACTATCTGACTGCTAAAATGGGCAAATAGGCCCGCCCTCATCGCCCACGCAACTTCAGGAGCTTATACTTCGCATGTATATCAATTAACACACTCCGG
>Ga0307930_1002013_pt1 | contig 15751 bp, 12 predicted proteins | sample OrgLakmetageno46_FD_203161 | JGI IMG/M metagenome (GOLD analysis project Ga0307930, IMG submission 203161) | Saline water microbial communities from Organic Lake, Antarctica - #46 | ecosystem: Environmental > Aquatic > Non-marine Saline and Alkaline > Saline | place: Antarctica: Organic Lake...
ACGCGCTCACGAAGCGCCATAGGATGTGGTTTGCCCATCTCATGCCCCCATATCTGCCATGCAGACAGGGAACCACAGATCAAGCAGTGTGGGAATCGTGAATCGGATTGGGCGCAACCCGCTCTAACTGAACCGATCACAACCGTCAGACCTGCCCATTACGGGCGAAACGCGGGTTTGGGGCCTCTCCGGTCGGGCTACGCCCTTCCTACGTGCCCCCAAACCCGCGTTCTCATCCTGATTGACGCGCTACACTTGACCGGCACGCAAAACTGCACCAAAATTTGGGAGCTGGGGGGCACTTTACTTGGGAAATGTCGGTTTAGGATTTCGATCAAGCCGGAGGTCAAGTTTTGGGGGCTCCTTGCGAGGACCGCTTTGAATATTTTGTTCATCATGTATGATCAGTTGCGATTTGACTATCTGTCCTGCGCTGGCCATCCGCATTTGCATACGCCCAATTTCGACCGCGTAGCGGCCATGGGCGTGCGTTTCACCAACGCGTTCTGTCAGTCGCCCGTCTGCGGCTCCAGTCGAATGAGCTTTTATACCGGGCGCTATGCCTCGTCCCATGGTGCGCAATGGAATGGCTTCCCGCTACGCGTGGGCGAACACACACTGGGCGACCATCTTCGCAATGCGGGCATGGAGGCGTGGCTGATCGGCAAGACCCACATGAAGGCCGACGCCGAAGGCATGGCGCGGCTGGGCCTTGCCCCCGACAGCGTCATCGGCGCGCGGCAGGCGGAATGCGGTTTCGATGTCTGGGTGCGCGATGACGGGCTGTGGGGGCAGGGGCCGGACGGGTTCTATGACGAAAAACGCTCTCCCTATAACGAATTCCTGAAATCCAAGGGCTACCCCAGCACCAATCCATGGGCCGACTTCGCCAATGCGGGCGTGGTGGATGGGCAAAAGGCTAGCGGCTGGATGTTCGACAATGCCGACAAGCCCGCCAATATCCGCGAGGAAGACAGCGAAACGCCGTGGCTGACCACGCAAACGCTCGACTTCATGGCGCAGGCGCGGGGGCCGTGGTGCGCCCATGTCTCCTACATCAAGCCGCACTGGCCCTACATCGTGCCCGCACCCTACCACGCCCTTTACGGCGCGAATCAGATTCCCGCCGCCACGCGCGCGGAGGTGGAGCGCGAGGACCCTCACCCGGTATACGCCGCCTTCATGGGCAACAAGATTGCCGCCGCTTTTCAGCAGGAGGACGTGCGCCAGAAGGTGATCCCGGCCTATATGGGCCTGATCAAGCAATGCGACGATCAGCTGGGGCGGATCCTTGATCAGTTGGAAGCGACGGGCGCGATCAAGGACACCATGATCGTCGTGACCTCGGATCATGGTGATTATCTGGGCGATCATTGGCTGGGCGAGAAAGACCTGTTCCACAACCCCTCGGTCAAGATCCCGATGATCCTCTATGACCCTCGTGCGCTGGCCGATGGCACCCGTGGCACCACCTGCGACGCGCTGGTCGAGGCGATCGACCTTGCGCCGACGTTCCTTGAGGTCGCGGGTGGCGCGCCCGCCGACCACATCCTCGAAGGCCGCAGCCTGACCCCTTGGCTTCTTGGCGAAGTGCCCGATTGGCGCAGCTACACGATCAGCGAATATGACTACTCCGTCACCCCCATGCGCGATGTTGTCGGCGTCAACAACAGCGATGCGCGGCTCTTCATGGTGTTCGACGGGCGCTACAAGCTGATGCATGCCGAAGGCGGCTTCCGCCCGATGCTGTTCGATCTGCAGACCGACCCGGACGAATTTCACGACCTCGCCAAGGCCGACACCCATGGTGACGTCATCGCGCGGCTTTACGACCACCTCGCCCAATGGGGCCGACGGATGTCGCAACGCGTGACACGGTCTGATGCGCAGATCGAGGCGATGCGCGGCCGCTCTGCCACTCGCGGTATCCTGCCGTTCCTGAAGGACGGAACCGAGGTGCCGGCGCCTTGGACGCAGGCCTATGTCGGCCGGATGGCACACGACTATGTGGCGGACAGGGACGAGCCTTCGGATGGCTGATCGCGCTCCAGCAACCGTTGATCGACGAATCGGTGACCTCCTCGCCTTTGCCTTCACCATGATGATCCTCTTCTACGCCTCCGCAGGCCCGATCAGCGATGCCGTCCGCTGGATCATCGAGACCACAACCGCGGGCTTCGATGAGATGTCCCGCCGCGATCAGCGTGTGTTCATGCGCGAGCACTGGCTTGGGGCCAGTTGGCGCACGGTGGAGAGCAATTTTCTGCAACCCACCGGCCTGATCCTTGGCCTGCCCATCGCCTTCGGGCTTGTGATCAGCGCCATCACGCTTCACTCGCAACCCAAACTGCGTTGGTTGAACTGGGTGCTGGCCCTGACGGCAGGCACCACGATGGCATTTTGGATCATCGGTATCTTTTCTACCGATGCGGGTCTTCTGCCCTCTGCCGATCCGATTGATTTTGTGATCTTCCCGCTCGCCTCGGCTGTCGCCCTCTATCTTACTTGGCGGATGTTCGGTGGGTTCATCGCCGGGTTTTGCCTGTTCTGGGTGATCTATCTGTTCATCCGGGGCGACGTGCCCGGATGGTTGGGCATCCTGCAAGGCGTCGATGCGCCGTTCGATCAGAACCTGCGCGCCATGGTGCAGAATTTCTGGTCCCAAACCGGTGGCATGTTTGGCCAGCCGATCCAGGTCGTCACCGGCAACGTCCTGATCTTTATCGTCTTCGGTGCGGTCCTGATGGCTTCAGGTGCCGGCCTGTTGCTGATGAAGATCGCTAATCGGCTTACGGGAGGCTTCATCGGCGGCGCAGCCCATGCCGCCGTCGCGTCCTCCGCGCTGTTCGGAACGCTCTCGGGTGCGGCGATTTCCAACGTCGTCTCCACCGGCGTGATGACCATTCCGGTCATCAAGAAAGCGGGCTTCCGCCCTGCCTTCGCGGGCGCGGTAGAGGCCGCTGCGTCCACCGGCGGTCAGGTCATGCCGCCTGTCATGGGGGTCGTGGCTTTCTTCGTGGCGGGCCAGATTGGACTGGAATACCGTTACATCGTGGTGGCCGCGATCCTGCCCGCTTTGATGTTTTACATGGGCACCTTCATGGCGGTCTATTTCGAGGCCCGTCGCGCCGGTATCGGTGCATTGCCAACCGATCAGCGCCCCGGCCTGATCAGGTCCGAATATGCGCAATGCCTCGTGTTCATCATCCCCCTCGGCGTGCTGTCGACGTTCCTGTTCATCCAACCCTCCGTCCCCAAGGCCGGCTTCTACGGCTTCGTCGCAGCACTGCTCACGGCGCTGGCCCTATTCCCGGAGTTCCGCAACCGATCCCGCGTCTGGCGCGCCTTTGTGGAGGCCGGTCGGATGTCCGCCTCCATCGTCGTGATCGTCGCAGCCATAGGCCTGATCGTGGGGCTGATCCAGCTGTCGGGCTTTGCAGGGCGCCTGTCGCTGCTGCTGGCGCAACTGGCGGACGGACCGCTGATCGTGGTGCTGATCGTGGTGGCTCTTGGGTCCATCGTCCTTGGTATGGGTCTGCCGCCCGGCGCCACCTATTTCATTATCGTCATTGCGCTGAGTTCCGGGATCGAGGCCGTGGGCGTCCCCGAGCTGACCCTCCACCTTTTCGTTGTCTTCTTTGCCGTCATGTCCACCGTCACGCCACCCGTGGCGCTCGCTGCCTTCGCCGCAGCCCCCATCGCGCAGGCCGACCCGATCCAGACCGGCTTCGCCGCCGCCAAGATCGGCCTTGCGGGTTTCCTCATCCCCTTCGTTTTCGCCTACCACCCGGCGGTTCTCTACAAGTTGCAGATCGCGTTCGAGTGGTTCGGCTCCGAAGTCTCGGGCTCGTCGACGATGATCGATCCGTCCGAGATTTCGTGGCTGGCATTCCTGTGGATCATCGCTGCGTTCACGCTAGCGATGTGGCTGCTGTCCTCCGCATTAGCTGGCCATGATCGCGCGCACCTGTCGTCGCCAGGCCGCGCCCTGCGCGTCGCGGCGGGTCTCGCCATTCTGGTGCCAAGCTACACGATCGCCGCTCCCGCCGCCATCATCGGCATCGCCATCGTGGCCCTGCACCGCATCCGAAACCCCGAACACCCAACCCCAGCAGCGGCGTGACCGCTGGCAATCCAAAGAGGAGGAGAGATTCGTGAAAAAGATCTTTATCATCAACGCCCTCGTGGCCACCGTCGCCTCAGGGACGGCCCACGCGCAGGACACCACCCTGCGTATGGCCACAATCGCCCCCAGCCTTGGTCAGGCGATCACGATGGCGACCTTCGCCAACATCGTGAACGACAACCTCGACAATGTAGTGATCGAAGTTGCTGCTGGCGGTGCTGCAACCCTGCACCAACTGGAAATCGGACGCGGCAATCTGGAGATGTCGATGACATCGCCGGTGATCTACAACCTGATGTCCGCAGGGGTGGCGATGTATGCCAATGAGGCCGACTCCGCCGCCGCCGCCGAGAACGTGCGCCTGCTGATGTGGTTTCCCTATGGCAACTACCATTTCACTGTCCGCGCCGACAGCGACATCATTCTGCTCGACGATCTGGAAGGCGCGTCGGTGTTCCTCGGCCCGCAAGGCGGCGGCGCTTACAGCGCTGCGTCTGGCTGGGTTGAAGCCACCACTGGCCTTGTCGCCGGAGAGGATTACGAGGCCATCACCGCCAACTGGCAGACCGGCTTTCAAGCGTTCCTCGATGGATCCATCGATGTGTATGTCAACGGCTGCCTCGACCCCTGCCAGCAGTTCCTGCAAGTCACCGAAACCGTGGAGATCCGGTTCCTCGGCCCCGAAGACGCGACCGGTCTCGCGGTTGACGAATTTCTGGGCCAGTGGCGCTATCGCGGAGAGGTCGCGGCAGGCCTCTATGACGGTCAGATGAACGATGGCCCCGTGGCCACTTTCGACACCGCCGTTGGTATCGCCATTCGAGGCGATATCGATGAAGAGGTCGTCTACCAGATCACGCGCGCGTTTTGGGAAAACCTCGATCAGGTGACCTCCGATGCGCCTTGGGCAGCAGCGCTCGACATCAACTACGCTGCAACCCAGCAGGGCCTGATGCAACTGCATCCGGGTGCTGCGCGCTATTATCAGGAAGTCGGCACGATGCAGTGATGCCTTGGCGCCACTTGGAATGAGAGGTTGCGCCGCTGGTCCGGTTGAATCGGCGGCGCTCTTGTGTCTGGCTAGCGCGCAGCTTCGGTCAGTTGTCAACTTCGCCCGAAGGCTGAAGGCCCTCACTGGCCTCACGCCCTATGAATACATTTGCAAAATCTGGGCATCAGAGCCGGAAAGATCCATCCTCGACCCGATCCACCAGATGCCGGGACTAAATACCTAGTGTTCTGAATCTGACACTTGCTACCTGTTCCCTCTGATTTCATAGATTTTGTCCAGCGCGCGTCGTTCCCGAGCGAGGATGTCTTCGGCAGTTTTGGTCCAGGTGAAGGGCTTTGGCTTTGCGTTGTGCTGGCCCAGGTAGTCGTAGATGGCGGCCTCCAGATCGCCAACGCTGGTGTAACTGCCTCTCCGGATGCGCTTCGACGTGATCTCGGCAAAAAGCGTTCGACGAGGTTCAGCCATGATGCGCTGGTCGGTGTGAAGTGCAGCTTGAAGCGCGGGTGTTTTTCCAGCCACGCCTTGACCTCCGGCGTCTTGTGGGTTGCGTAGTTGTCGAGAACCAGATGCACGTCTCGGGGCTTGAGGACGGCCCGGTCGATGCGGTGCAAAAAGCGCAAGAACTCTTTCGCTCTGTGACGGGGCAAGCATTCGCCGATGACCATGCCCGACTTTACGTCGAGGGCCGCGAACAGCGTGGTGGTCCCGTTGCGCTTGTAATCATGGGTCATCGTGGCCGCGCGCCCTTTCTTGAGCGGGAGGCCCGGCTGGGTGCGGTCAAGCGCCTGAATTTGAGACTTTTCGTCAACGCACAGCACCACGGTCCGCTCCGGTGGATCGAGGTAAAGCCCGACGATATCGGTGACCTTCTCCTTGAACATCGGGTCGTTTGAAACTTTGAAACCGCGCGTCAGGTGCGGCTTCAGCCCTGCTTCCGCCCAAATCCGCCCGACGCTCGAAGGCGAAATGCCCACGGCCTCCGCCATGGCCGAGCGACTCCAATGGGTCGCATTGGCCGGGGCCTCCTGCACCGTTTTTGTGATTACCTTGAGGCGCGTTTCCCGTGACAGCGGCGGCACGCGCGACGGCCGGGTCTTGTCGCGCCGGAGCCCGGCCACGCCTTCGTCCGGGTAACGCGCCTGCCAACGCCAAACGGTGGGCTTGGACGTCTTCGCGCGCCGCATGATCTCAACGGTGCCGCAGCCATCTGCCGTCGCCAGCACGATCTCGGCCCGCCAGACGAGCTTTCGTGGGGTGTTGCGGTCGGTCAGCAAAGCTTGAAGCTCAGCGCGGTTGGCGGGGCCAAGGTAAAGGCAGATGTCATCGCGTCTCATGCCCCGAATATGGCACGTCAGGCCCTCAATGGGAATCCTACGTCAGGTGGAGAACACTAGGGACACATCTAAAAATCTAGACTTCAGAGTCGGACAGTTTCATCGTTGATCCGATCAGCAGATACCGCGACTAAACACCTAGAACTTCCGCCCACTTTCGAGCGGCGGTGCAGTTCATTTCCCCCAGATGTCGTTCAGAACGCGCAGCCAGTTGCCGCGCATGATCTTTTCGATCGCATCCATCTTGTAGCCGCGTTTTTCGAGCCCATCCCACACGCGGGGCGTGTGACCTAGCGACTGAAAATCACTATTCAGACGGTTTTCGTAGGTGAACCACTCACCCAGGATGCCGGTGATGTTCTGATCGGTGCCGTTGGGTCCAAAGGTGCGGTCCCAGACATCGGCAACGGTGGCTGGCGATTCTGTGGTGTCGGATGCGAAGCCCACATGGTCGATCCCGGCGACCTTCACCATGTGATCAACATGGTTGATATAATCATCCATACTTGGTCTTTGATCGTGGCGAACCGCCGGTGTCCACATTACAGCGCCGCACAGGCCGCCGGTTTCTGCAACGCCGCGAAGGTGGTCGTCGGTCTTGTTCCGGGGGCTGGGACAAATCGCATAGGCGTTGGCATGGCTGATGACCAGCGGCCGTCCGCGCGAAACGGCGATGAAATCGGTAGTGCTCCGGTGACCGCAATGCGAAAGATCGACCACCAGTCGAAGGCGGTGCATTTCATCCAGCCAATCTGCACCGGCATCGGTCATTCCCGTGTCGGCAGGACCGGTTTGCGGCGCGCCACAAGCATATCGATTCGGCTTGTTGTAGTTGGGTTGCAGGATGCGGATGCCCAGTTCTTTCATCGACGCCAAAAGGGCGGTGTCTTCCTCAATCATCGTGGAATTCTGGGTGCCGAGAATTATGCCCACACGGTTAGTCTCGACGGCATGCTCGATGTCCACGACACTGCGCACAACCAAGGCAAGATCTTCCATTGCGGCGACCGAAGCGCGAACGGTTTCAAGCTGTACAAGGCTTTCCGCAAGGGTCGCATAGGGCCGCATCGAGGTGCAGTTGAGGGCATGCACACCGCCTTTGAGCGTCTTTTCCATTTGCTCGCGGTTTACATTGGCGCAGTTTAAGCCATCCAGGGTCCATTGCTTCGACATCTGCTTATTCCTCTTCGTGTGATTTTGGTTCGTGTGATTTTCGTCTTAGAGTTATCGTGCGGGGGCGACGACAGCGACACTGTCAAGGCGAAACAAGCCCATGAAACCGTGGCGGTGCGAGAGCCTGTGTTGCGTCAATGCAAACGCGTGTCGCCCAATATTTATAACCGGGTGAAGCCCTAACTGGGAGCGCATGCCGTTCGCATGCTGTTCTGGCGGTTTCCCACCTGTCGCATGATCGCCGACCAGTTTGCGTCACTGCCGCGTTTGGATGTGACTGCCCGCGACCAAAGCGCGGCACCCGAATCTGCAGGCCAACCGAACGCGCAATGACCGCGACCGCATTGACACTCACACCTTGCGTTAATTTCCAAGTTCTAACCGCTTCCAGCACGTCTCGTATCCACATTAATGAACAAAATTATCCAGACAAGTGTATTAGTGAAGATTCTCGTTGTAAATTCACAAATTGACTGCCAGTGTTTTTAGTAGGCGAAATACGTCAGCTCAGAACGCCCACCCGGCTGGCCGCCTCAAGACCTAGGCGTGGGCACCCTTACCAAATAAGAAAGGGATCGAAAATGATCAGATCACTGCTCAAGAGGACAGCGACCGCTGCGCTGCTATCGACCTCGCTGCTTAGTGCCGGGGCCGTCGGAGCCGAAACTATTACCATTGCCCAGAATTTCGATCCACAGACGCTGTGGCCCAATGGGACAACGGCATCTGACAACCTCAACGCGGGGTCGGCGATCGTCGAATCTCTGTTCTGGCAGAACCCGGCCACCGGCGGGATCGAACCGCTGTTGGCGACAGCGGTCGAGATGGTTTCGCCCACGGAGGCGCTGCTGACGCTGCGGGAAGGCGTGAGCTTCACGAATGGTGAGCCGATGAATGCCGATGCCGTCGTGCATTCCACCGAAATCTTCATGGACGAGGAACAGACGCCAGCCTATGCGCGGGTGTCTGATCTGTTTGGGACTGTCGAAAAGATCGACGACTTGACCGTTCGGATCACTCTTACCGACACCTATCCTGCCTTCATGTTGGCGCTTAGCCAGATCTCTGTGGTGCCGCCAGCGTATTGGGAGGAAGTCGGGCTTGAAGCCTATGGCCAGAACCCCATCGGCACCGGCCCCTTCGTGTTCGAAAGTTGGGTGCGCGACGACCGGTTGATCATGTCGGCCAATGCGAACTACTGGGGCGAAACACCTGCCGGAATAACCGAGCTGGTCTGGCGCCCCGTGCCGGAAGACACGGCGCGGCTGGCAGGGTTGCAGACCGGCGAGTTCCAGATCGTCAAGGATCTGCCGGTGTCCTCGATACCCGTTCTCGAGAACGAAAGCAGCATAACGCTGGTCACGGTGCCAAGCTATCGCATCTACCAGATCGGACTGGCCTCGCAGGAACAATATGAAAGCCCGTTGCAGGATGTGGCCGTCCGTCAGGCACTAAACTATGCAATCGACTCGCAATTGATCATCGACGCGCTGTTCTTCGGCCGGGCGATCCCGCTGAACGGGCAGGTGCTGCGCGAACCTCAGCCCGGCTTCAACACCGATCTGGACGACTATGGTTACGATCCAGACCGCGCGCGCGCCATGCTCGCCGAAGCGGGCTATCCGGACGGCTTCGAAATCGACTTCAAGTGCCCCTCAGGCCGCTATGCGCAGGATCGCGAAGTCTGCGAGGCCGTCGCCGGGATGCTGGCCGATGTCGGCGTCACGGCCAACCTAATATTGTTGGAACCGGGCGAGTTCCTGCGCCAGCTTCGGACCATGGAACTGGCACCGATGTACTATGTCGGCCTTGCACCGCAGGACGATCCGGGTTTCCAAGCGTCGCAGTATCTGTCTGACTGGCGCTACAGCCCAATTGCGAACGGCGATATGGATGCCCTGATTACGGCCGGTGCGACCGAAGCCGACCCCGAGGCGCGGGCGCAGATCTACCGCGACCTGATGGCGTTGATGCATGAACAGGCGCCGATCGTGTTCCTGTACGGTGGTGTAGACATCTATGGCACCGATGCACGGCTGACGGGCTTCCAGCCCCGCGGTGATGGGCGGATGTTTTTCTACAACGTCGCCTTGGCAGAGTAACGACCATCCCTGTGAACGAGGTTACACTAATGCTGAGATACACTGTGCGAAGGATTATTCTGACGATACCCGTGATCTTAGGCATTCTCGTAATCTCGTTCATGCTTACCCGGCTAAGCGGCGATCCGACTGACCTGATCCTGCCGCCAGATGCACCCGATTCTGCGCGGGAAGCCTTTCGCAGGGTCAATGGTCTGGATCAGCCTCTGATCAGCCAGTTCTTCACCTTCGCAATCAACATCTTTCGGGGTGACTTTGGCAATTCCCTGCGGTTCCACGAACCGGCGCTTAGCCTGGTGATGGAACGGATGGGCGCGACCTTGGAACTGGCGATTGCCGCAATGACAATCGCCATTCTGGTGGGCATTCCGACCGGCGTCGTCGCCGCCTACATGCGCAACACACCCGTCGATATCAGTGTGCGCGGCGTATCCCTTCTTGGGCAGGCGATGCCGTCCTTCTATCTGGGCATCCTGTCGATCATCATTTTCGCGGTCTGGTTGCGATGGTTCCCATCGGGTGGGCGCGGAACATGGTTGCACCTTGTGTTACCGGCGACCACGCTTTCGTTCCAGCTTGTCGCGTTGATAGCGCGCGTCACGCGGTCCTGCATGCTCGATGTGCTGGGTCAGGACTATATCCGCACCGCCCGCGCCAAGGGGTTGAGTGAACGTCGGGTGGTCTGGCTGCATGCTCTGCGCAACGCCTTCATCCCAGTGCTGACGGTGATCGGCCTGCAGGTCGGCTTTCTGCTGGGCGGCGTCATCGTGACCGAAACGGTGTTTTCATGGCCTGGGGTCGGTAGGCTGGCGGTACAGGCGATTTATGCGCGCGACTTTCCGGTCGTACAGACCGTGGTGTTCCTGTTCGCAATGATCTTTGTCATCGTGAACCTGATCGTCGACCTTCTGTATGCCGCCATTGATCCACGCATCGGGTACAGGTGAGGATCAGACAATGACCAATACCGCTTCCGACACCAAGACTGCACGCAGGCCAAGCCAGTTCCGGCTGGTCATGACCCGCCTGTTGCGCAAGAAATCGGTGCTGATATGCGGCACCCTGCTGCTGCTTTCGGTGCTTTGTGCGCTAGTCCCCGGCCTTGTTGCGCCACAGGATCCCTATGACCAGTCGCTGCTGCTGCGGCTCAAGCCTCCCAGTTTTATGGAAGGGGGGCGTGAAGGCTATTTCCTGGGCACCGACCATCTGGGGCGCGACATCCTCAGCCGCATCATTTACGGCGCGCGGATCACGCTGCTGGTCAGCCTGCTGGCAGTGGCGGTGTCATCCGCGATGGGCATCGCGGCAGGCGTCGTAGCGGGATATTACGGCGGGCGGACAGACGCGGTGATCCTGCGCCTGATCGACATGCAGCTATCGTTTCCGGTGATCTTGCTGGTCATTGCCGTCGTGGCCGTGGTCGGCCCGTCGCTGACCAACCTGATCATCATCATGGGCCTTTCCGGCTGGCCGCGCATGGCGCGGATTGTGCGCGGTGCCGTGCTGTCGGTCCGGGGCCTGGAATACGTCGACGCCGCGCGCGCCATCGGGGCGGGAAGCATGCGGATCATGGCCTATCACATCATGCCAAACATCCTGTCGGCCATCGTCGTCTATGCCAGTTTCGAACTGGCACGGATGATCTTGCTGGAAGCGACGCTCAGCTTTCTGGGCTTGGGTGTGCAACCGCCGACACCGACCTGGGGCGGCATGATCTCGGACGGGCGCAATTACATCTCCCTGTCGCCATGGGTGTCGCTGTTCCCCGGTCTAGCCATCGGCATCGTGATCCTGACCTTCAACATCCTGGGCGACGAACTGCGCGACGCGCTCGACCCGCAACTGAACCACGAGTAAGGACATGACCAAATGAACACCAAAGACCACGACGCCCCCCGAATCCGGATAATCGACGGGCTGAATTGTGCCAGATTGGACCGGGCGCAGTTCGAAAAAACGCTGACCGGTGGGATCGCCGCCTTCAACCTGACCGCGACGCGGCCCGACACCACAGTGAACGGCACGCTTGAAAGCTTGTCCGATCTGATGCACATCGTCGAGGCCGAAGCCGACATCGTCACTATCGTGCGGTCCGTGGCGGATATCGACCGGGCCGAGGCCCACGGCAAGCTGGGGATCATCCTTGGAACCCAGGATTCAAGCTTTCTGGACCATGATCCGAATTTGCTGCGCGTCTACAAGACGCTGGGAATGCGCATCTTTCAACCGGTCTACAACAGCCAGAACCGGTTCGGATGCGGCGCGTTGGTGAAGCCCGACACCGGCCTGACGGATGCCGGGCGCGAATGGGTCTCGTTGATGAACCAGCTTGGGCTGCTGATCGACCTGTCGCATTGCGGCTATGCCACCGCGCAAGACGTGATGGCCGCATCAAAGCATCCCGTGATCTTCAGCCATTCCAATGCACGGGCGCTGGTCGATTCTCCAAGGAACATCCCCGACGATCTGGCCCGCCGCGCTGCGGAAACCGGCGGCACGGTCGGCGTGACGATGTGGCCCCCCCTGCTGAACATCAAGAATCGACCAACCCTTGACGATTTCGCCGACCACATCGGCCACTATCTGAACCTTGTCGGCGAAGACCACGTGGCCTTTGGCGGCGATCTTTCAGAGGGAACAAAAACCCTTGAGGACTGGCTGGCCCTGTATGGCCCCGAAGCGATCTGGCCGGAGGTGACCGGCATTCTGGGGGCTTGGTATACTTATGAAAGCCGGGCAACGCCCGGCTTCGAAACCATGGCCGACGCGCAGAACCTGGTACACGCGCTCTCGCGGCGCGGGCACCCGGACCGCGTGATCGAAAAGGTGATGCGCACCAATCTGCTGCGGGTCTACCGCACGGTCTGGGGCGAATGATGCCGACAGGCCCGGTGCCAACCACTGCCCGCCCGGCTTCCGGGGACCCCGCCCCTTCGGGCGTATTGGCCGAAGAAACTGGGCGAACTGTCCTGACGGTCAGGGGCCTTACGACTGAACTGCGCGTCGAAGGCGGGCCGATCCGGGCCGTGGAAGACGTGTCGTTCGATCTCAGGGTGGGCGAAACGCTGGGCATCGTCGGGGAAAGCGGCTGCGGCAAAAGCATGACCGCGCTGTCGATCATGGGGTTGCTGCCGCGCCCTATCGGAAAGATTGTCGCAGGCTCGATCATGCTGGAAGACGTCGGTGATCTAGCGCAATTGTCCGAAGCGCGGATGAAAGCGGTGCGCGGTGACGACGTGTCAATGATCTTCCAGGAGCCGATGACATCGCTCAACCCCGTTTTCACGGTTGGTTTCCAGATCTGCGAAGCGATCCAGGCGCATCGGCCGGTCCGCGGTGTGGTCGCCCGCGCGAAAGCAATCGATATGCTGGAACTGGTTGGAATTCCCCTGCCCGAACTGCGGTTCAACAGTTACCCGCATCAATTGTCGGGGGGCATGCGTCAGCGGGTGATGATCGCAATGGCTTTGGCTTGTGAGCCCAAGATCATGCTGGCGGACGAGCCGACGACGGCGTTGGATGTCACCATCCAAGCGCAGATCCTGAATCTCATGAACCGGCTCAAGCGCGAAACCGGCACTTCCATAGTGCTGATAACGCACGACCTTGGGGTGATCGCCAAGATGGCCCAGCGGGTGCTGGTCATGTACGCGGGCGTCGTTGTCGAAGACGCGGCAGTACGCGATCTATTTGCGCGACCGCTGCACCCCTACACGGTGGGACTGCTGAAATCAATGCCCAGCGCCAATCGCCGAACCGGGCCAAAGCAGAGGCTGCACACGATCCCGGGTGTGGTGCCTAGTTTGAACGCGTTGCCGCGCGGCTGCCGTTATTCGGATCGATGCCCTGATGTCCATGACCGCTGCCGCCAGACGGAACCGCCACTTGCCGCACCCGATAGCACAGGCGATGCCCAGGCCGCGCGCAAGGTGCGCTGCTGGCTGCATTGCAAGACATGAAAGACCGCCCCATGCCTTTTTCGGCATCTCCCGCCACCGCCAGTTCGCCCGCATTATTGGAAGTGCGCGGCCTGCGGCGCCATTTTCCGGTTGGTGGCGATTTCCTTGGCCGCGCAACTCAATCGGTCAAGGCCGTGGATGGTGTCGATTTCTCGATTCTCAAGGGCGAGGCTCTGGGCCTTGTCGGCGAAAGTGGCTGTGGTAAGACCACCCTTGGGCGTAACGTGGTGCGGTTGGACACCCCGACCGAGGGAGAGATCCTGTTCGAAGGCATCGACATCGCCAATCTCGGCGAATACGCGCTGCGACCGTTCAGGCGCGAGATCCAGATCATCTTTCAGAACCCAATGTCGTCCCTGAACCCGCGGATGACAGTGGGCAACATGCTGATGGAGCCGTTGCGTCTGCACCGCATCGGTGATCACGCTTCTTGTCAGCGTCGCGTTCACGAATTGCTGGATCTGGTGGGTTTGAAATCCGAACATCACGATCGCTATCCGCACGAGTTTTCAGGCGGCCAAAGACAGCGTATCGGCATCGCACGGGCGCTGGCGCTGAACCCAAAGCTGATAGTTTGCGATGAACCCGTTTCGGCGCTGGATGTGTCGATCCAGTCGCAGATCATCAACCTTTTGATGGACTTGCAGGACGAACTGGGCCTTTCATATTTATTTATCTCACATGACCTGAGTGTGGTTGAACATATGTGCGACCGTGTCGCCGTGATGTATCTTGGTCGGATCGTCGAGATCGCGCCGACAGAAGATTTGTATCGTCGCCGTCTCCATCCCTACACAAACGCCCTTTTATCGGCGGTGCCTGTGCCCGACCCGACGGTGCAGTCCGAAGAGATCATTCTGGAAGGTGGTGTTCCGTCGCCGATCAACCCGCCACCGGGCTGTCATTTCAGCACCCGCTGCCCGTTTGTCACTGAGGCTTGCACGTCCCGGACACCCGAACTGGTGGAACGTCACCCAGGCCATTGGGTCCGGTGCATTCGCATCGACGAGATTACATGAAAGGCACCGCACGTCAGCGACCACCGCCCGAAGATGGGCTGCCAAGCCAACCCACGTCAAACTTCGTATCCGATCACACCTATTAAATTCGAGCTAGCGCATTTGTGAAATATTGATTACCTTATTTCACCCATGCTGAGGGCTGGACAAGTGACGCTGAGGAATGAAAATGAGTTACAATGGAAAGCTCTAAACCCGTCGGGGATTTTCCGACGGACACGCGCAAAGCGGACTTCGCGGTTGGCTCGCACATCCGGCATCTGCGGCAAGCGCGCGGGCTGCCGATCAAGGCGCTAGCGGAACGGTCGGGCCTGTCGATTGCGCTGATCAGCCAGATCGAGCGTGGAATATCTTCCGCCTCGGTGCGTGTGCTGGCGAAGCTGGCCGACGGGTTGGACGTGGCGATTTCGGATATGTTCGAACAGGGATTGAACCAGGCTGGCCCGGACTCCGTTATCGTGCGCAAGAAGGATCACCAGCGGATCGAACTGAACCGTTCCGGGATCACAAAGCAACTGCTTACGCCCTTCCACACAGAGCCGCGGCTGGACATCTACTTGATGACTATCGAGCCAGGCGGATCGTCCAGCGACGAAGATTTCACCCATCAGGGCGAAGAGGCAGGGGTGGTTCTGGAAGGCGGTATGGAATTGTTCGTAGATAGCAAGCTTTACGTTCTGGGCGAAGGGGACAGTTTCCGGTTTGCCAGCAGCCGTCCGCACCGTTACCTGAATGCAGGGCGAAAGTCTGCTCGGGTGATGTGGGTCAATTATCGGGACTGCTAATCTTCGTTGCGTTTGGGTCTTTAGGATAAATGGCCAATTTTCGTGTTCAGACGGCGTTGTTGCGCAACTCACGCATATGGCGTGACTTCCAGTTTCCCCGCCGAGCTCACGCTATTAGAGCGGGTTGCGTTCAATCGGTTTCATAGCCTGCGGCGTTAAAGAAGTTGTAGCATTCCTCTTCGGTGAAGAGGTCGCAGACATGGCCGACAGCCTGCCACAGATCATCGTATGTGCGGGCAGC
>Ga0307930_1002015_pt1 | contig 15732 bp, 13 predicted proteins | sample OrgLakmetageno46_FD_203161 | JGI IMG/M metagenome (GOLD analysis project Ga0307930, IMG submission 203161) | Saline water microbial communities from Organic Lake, Antarctica - #46 | ecosystem: Environmental > Aquatic > Non-marine Saline and Alkaline > Saline | place: Antarctica: Organic Lake...
AGCTGGCAGCTGGCAACGACAACAGCGACGACGACAGCGACGACGATAGCGGTAATATCAATATCAGCGACGAGCAACGAGGCCTAAGCGCGACCATGCAGGGCTCGTCGCAAAGCGGTTCAAAGCGTCGTAATACGATTAAGGAATTGGGCCTGCAGCAAGGAAGTGCCTCGAGAAGATACTGCGGCGCAGGGGGGCAGGTAACCGGTTGCTGCCTTACCTTCATTCTGTATCTTCTACCCCCCCCTCCCCCCCCCAAATTCGGCTGCATATGGCTCTCTTTAGTGTTTAGTGGACTTTGGCAAACGGGATTTCGTCAATTTCGTCCCATCAGACGAAATCGAAACGGAGTTACGTAATATGTCTCAATGGGCGCCGTACTTCCGCGGAATTCCCACGGAAAGGGAATTTTTTTCCAATCAGACGTGATTTCCTCGACGGGGATATAGCAGTGCCTTTATGACTACGGCACGGAACGCGGATATACCACGTGAAGTGAAATTTTTAGCCACCGCGCGGGAATCCCGCGGAAACGGGAATCCCCAATCTCAACCCTGGCCAAGGGTGCGATTTCCGTACCAGCGTAATTTACGCGCTTCGAGGTCATGTTTTATTTTACGCGTAATTTTCACGTGGTTTCTACCGTTCTACCACCATGGGCACTTGCACTGATGAGTCACACAAAGAAGATTCAGGGAGATTTTACGGTGTCTTCACTACAGTACTACAGTGAGCGAGGGATTTTGTGACGAAATTTACGTCTGACTGGTAGAAATTACTTCCGCGCCTAATTTATCCTGGCGCCGTAAAAAGCAGCCAAGGAGCCAAGGCCAAAATCGCTTGGAATTCCTAGTTTCCAGCAGAGCACAAAAAGTCGTGGGTACGTGGGTACGTGTTGCGTGTAAATATACGTGTGAAGGTCAAGGTCAAGGTCAAGGGGGTTGTGTCATATTTTCGCCGCGTAATAAGAGCCGAAAAAGCTTAGACTTCCGCTTTTACGAAAAGTGACCCCCCCCCATTTTACCTTTCGCTTTAGCTGCCGGTTTGTAGACCCCCCGGACTGGGCATACAGGGGGGTTTCGAGTGAACATGTTTTGATTTGATTGAAATTTGCTTCCTGCGTTTTTATCGAAGCTGGTCTGGTCGTTGAAATAGTAGTGTTTGAGGCAGCGACTTCAGGGCAGCTACCTCGTTGAGTCTTACAACATATCGCCTTAAAAGGTGGTGATTTTAAAAGTTCAGATCATCCCGGAAACTTTTATTCACTCGCCCTATGCGTCCGTGTTTGGAGGCTTACACCTTGGTCGTTGTGTTATTGGCGGTTCAATGTGCTCTCTCAGATGTCCACAAATTACACGCTCTAGACCGATGAGCTCAAAAGTCATCTCGGGCGACTTCCAAAAGTCTTAGGTATGCACATGATTCATTCATTGGTTGCGCCGGAATTGCCGACAGAGGTCTTGCGTTGCGAGGTTACTAAAATGAGTTCGTATTCTCAAGCACTCCATTGCCGTCTCTTTTGCCCTTTAGGCGCTGGTTTAGGTCCATGATGTGGAGGCTCAAGCCTACAAGTGGCTTAAAACATCTTCTATGATACTCTGATTTAATTGTGCCAGCTGACCTTAGCCTAGGGCGATTCTGTCCCACTGCAGCTGACCCGTACTGTTATTACGTCGCCCCCAAGCACACTGACAGAGCAAGCACTTTGCGGTCCATGGCATTGGTTGACGACTATGTAGGTGACTTAAAGAGCTCAATCAAAAGTTGTCATAGCTGTCTCCAAAATTGACTTGTTGGGAAACTCTTTGCCTCCGAATGTTATAGTCTTGAGGCCTACTTGCTGTTGCCGCCCACGAGTCGAAAACCACCCCTATTTCGACGAGCTTGAAACCCAGAGGTACATGTTTCCGGTGTCAGTGATTTTCGTGGACCCATTGTGCTAGCCATAGAGTCATTTGATACCATGTGAATTAATGCCTGCTGTGGAGTTAGCACCTGTTGGAGAAACAGTGCGCTAGCGCCCGCTGCAGCGCTGCTGCCTGCTGCCGCCGCTTCCGATGACAGCTTAATTGCAGTGCCTCGCGTTACTGCGGTGAAAACGGCTACGTTTCAAGATAATGAGGAGATTGAGCTAAGAGGGTGGTCAGCTCCTGAGTATCCAGGTTAGCTGATGTCGACACCAAAGGCATGCCTTTTGCACACCTCTACCTGTTGTCGCAAGCAGCAGCAACCCCGGGGTTGCCATATGGGTCAAAGAGCAGGGCGCTTCCTAGTGAACTCACTTTACCGCCTTTAATGCACCTATTCAAGTCAACTTGACTTGGCTCTCCTTAATCGAGGCGACTTTAGTAATAAGGGTGTGGATGATTTTATAAATCTAGACTCGGTGCGGTGGCTTCGTGGTCGGTGATAGAGCATCGTCCGATTTGTATTCCGCCTTACGAGTGCATGCATCCCGAATTCCCAATTTGGACTAGACGATAAAGAACAGGTAGTTCAGTGAAGTTACACGTTATTCGCGTGTGTGCGATAAGGGCGGGGGTAGGTTGGGAATGTGTCTTTTGGAACTTAAAAAAATATAAGTAAAAGCACAGCAAGATTTGCAAGGATCCTCGGACTACTTCCAAAAATCATGACGACAAGAGCACGGCTCTTACGTCTATACTCCAGAATAATAATTACGGAACTCACCACCTGCCCTGCCCATTTACTAAATAATACCGCCAACCGCCGCGCAAGCGTGCTTCGTTGGAACTGCGTGGTAAATTGTGATTGCTCTGCGCAGTGACCTCTTGCTTCTGACTGCGCACCATAAGGCAGCTACTCGTGCACTGCAATAGCAAACGTTAATTGTTTCACAAATAAGACATGTGTCTCATTTCGGCTTCTGCTGAGAGCTTCGAGCTTCTGCACAATTCTGGCACTTAGTCTTCCATTGTTCGTGGTGGACCTAGCGAAAGCTGCGTCATGCATTGCCCTCTTGTAAGCCAATTAGCCACTACAACAACTGCCAAGGCAGAACTTAAGGATAGCTGCAAATCTAGCTATGAATCATGAGCTCACTTACAGCAGCTTTCCGCCCCGTGCGTCATTCCTTGATAGCAATCAACCTGTGTTTTTTTCAGGAACAAAAATCAGCGACAACAACATGCTCCTAAACCTCACATGGACGCTTTATCAGGAGGAGTATGCTAATACGAATATCTGACCCTACTCTTAACATTCAACTATTCTTTGAAATACCTTCACGTTCTGGGAAATCCATCCCACTGGCTGCTGTGAGGACAGGTATGTTCTTGAGGCAGTGCTTGTGCTTGCTTCGACTTGCTCTTGGACCTTCTTGGCACACCACAGTTGAGATTTTCGACAGCGGAACACCTTGCGAGTGATTATAGCGGTGAATACCTCGACATTCCGAACTATGATTGTCCTTAGCGGCGGCTCTATCGGCTGCTATCACTCATTTTGTTCGAAGCTAGCTTGAAAACGCTAGGGATATATTTTTTTCGGCAGTGTAAATGTACTATATTAGAGCTAATTATTTTAAAACCCCAGCTCTAGAGTTTTTTTTGTGGATTTTGTGCTTTAGAGGTGCTTATAGGTACCGTTTTGGCCCAAACAAGGGCATTTCGCCTCTTTCCGTCACCCAAAGATACCATCGGAGGATCAAAATTGCCCATAGCCAACACTTGAAAAATGGACCTATTTGGGTCCGGGGGGTCTACGGTTTGTCTTTAGTCTCCTTGATATCGCAGTTACAGTTGCAGTGGGGGGCGGAGACGAGGGCAGTAAACGAAGCAAGTCGATAAGGCAAAAAGCATCAGGGAAGCTAGGTCAAAAAGCATGTAAAGCTACTCGCAACTTCCGGTCCTCTCATTGCACTTCTTTAACGCCATCGCTGTTATTGTCATGAGGTGGTGGATTGCGGGCCGCAGCTGGTGGGGTCGGCGCGGCCTGAAAGAAAGGGTCCCCTGAATAGGTGGAGAGCGCCGGCTTTTTCTTGGCGTGGTGCACGAACCCGCCCCCGACCTTGACTTCGTGGAAGCCCGCAGGGTTCACGCTGGGCACCGCAATTTTGTTCGCCTGCAGGTCGTTGACTTGCGCGCGCGGCCGCCAGGTGCTCTCTCCGGCTCCTGGCTCTCCGTCGTCGATGATTTGTTTTGGCTGCTCCAACTCTCCCACTTTGCGTGCTGCGACGGCAGACTCTTCCGCTTCGACAGCAGCCTGAGCAGCTGCTTCAGCAGATGCAGCGGCAGCAGCAGCAGCAGCAGCAGCAGCAGCGCTTGATGCAGACGGCGTCATAGCCGCGGCCGGTGAAGCCTGAAAGAAAGGGTCCCCAGCATAGGACGCCACAGCTCGCTGCCGTTTCGGGGTCATGAACGTCTTCGGGTCCACTTGGTAGAAGCCAAAGTCGTTGTTGTTGGGCATGCCCTTGTTGGTCCGCAAAGCTTCAAACTCGGCCCGGGGCTTCCACTGCCGCTGGTAGTCTTCGGCGGCCGCCGCTGCGGTCGCTTCGGCAGCCGACGCTTCTACTGCGGCCTCTTCGTCGGCTGAAGGAGCACTTCCGCCAGGAGGCGTTGGCGCTGCCTGAAAGAAAGGGTCCCCTGAATAAGACGGTACAGGCTGCATTTTCTTCTGCGGAATGGTGGCGCCACGCTTGTCTTCGTAGAAACCGAACGGGTTCACACCAGGCACGTCGATTTTGCTGGCCTGCAGCTCCTGCAAGGCTGCTCGGGGGCCCCAAGAGGAACCAGAAGGCGTCGCTGCGCCGTCAGCGCCCAGAACCACACTTACTTCTTCTCTCTCCTCGTCTAATTGCGGAGGCGAATCGTCACCACTAGGACCCTCGTTGAACCAGGGCTCTTTGACGTACGAGTCTAAGCCTCCTTTCTCGTCGTCGTCGTCATCCAGTGACGACAATGGTTGGTCAGCCTCGTCGTCCTCAGCTTCTTGATCAACGGTTTGAACAGCAGCCGCAGTTGGTGCTTTCTTCTTAGCAGTAGCTTTAGCAGGAGCAGCAACATGTTTTTCACTTTTCTTGGGGCTTTTCGCTTTCGCTGTCTTAGCCTTGGCCTTCGTCTTAGGTTTTTCCCCGTTGTTCTTCTCGCTTGCGGCCAACAGAGGACTTGCTCTTGAGTGCTGCACGGGGCTTAGAGCCCGGCGGCTAATAACTGGATTAAAAGCATGAGTAATGCTACACAGCAGCACAGTTGTTAAAGCTTGCATCATGCGGGCAGAAGCTATGAGGTGGAACGTGCGAGAGGCCCACTAATGTTGTGTTCAAACTTTTTTGTTGGTCGTCTCTTTCTCGCCTTGTAACGGTTGCGTCATTGTTCCGTTTGGTTTTGTGTAGTTGGCGGTTCTTGCGTTTCATGAATTCGATACAAAGATTCTGAAGTTCTTCTTCTGATGAGACTGACTTTCCCTCTGAAATCGCCGTCGACAATTGGCCAGATGGTCTCATGCAGAAGGTAAGAAAAGATATGATGACGGATGATGGATCCCGTCATCCCGTCCGTTTGGATTTGGATGCCTTCATTGAATGACCCAACAACGCCAAACTCGCGTAACACCCACCGCCCTGACAGGGTCCAACAACGTGTCAGGCATGGCTAGTTTTTACACTGAATCTAAGAACCTGGATGGCCCCTTTAAGACGTTGCTCGAGTCACTGCCGGACTTGAATGGCAAAACCGTGGCGATCACCGGGTGCACAAGCGGAACTGGGCTAGTGTTGGCCAAAGTTGCGGCAAAAAAAGGCGCGACAATTTTCTGCCTCAACCGCCCTTCTTCGCGCGCAGAAGCAGCAGTCAAGGAGCTTAGTGACGGTGGCGCAAAGGCGGTACACATTGACTGCGACTTGACTTCGCTCGAGTCGGTGAAGGCTGCAGCAGTGAGCGTGAAATCGAAGCTCGGAGGTGGCAAGGACGGCCTTGACGTATTATGCTGCAATGCAGGCGTGATGCACTTGCGAGACGAGCCGACAGCAGACAAGTACGACCCACAGATGCAAGTGAACCAAATTTCCCACTTCATGCTTATTTCGGACCTCTGGGACGACCTTTCCAAAGCAGCTGAGCTTCGTGGGGACGCACGCGTGTGCATGCACTCTTCCATTGCACGAAACATTGACGGCCAAGTAGGCCTGTCGATGGGGCCGTGCTTTCCGACTCGTTGCGTGAAACGTCTCGACGCGAAATACTTCGAAAAGCACGAAGCTGGTCAACTTGGAGGCGAAGGCTGCCCCTGCATCCTCATGTACGTCGTTGTCTCCCCCCCCCCTTCCCCCCCTTAAAGTTCCTTGCCTCCGTTTCACCGTCCACTTTCGATGTGATTTACATCTTTACTTTCTTTGTGGGCGCTTCACACCCCAATTTGCTCTTTTTCGTAGGTTTTGTGGGCGAACTCACACCCGTTATCAGCAGTCGAAACTCGCGAACTTCGTGTTCACTTACGCGCTCGCAGAGAAGATTACGAATGCAAATTCAAAGGTGAAAGCAGCTGTGGCGCACCCTGGCATCGCAAAAACGCAGCTTCTCCAAAACGGCACCATTCAGTCCGGTTTCCTGCCGTGTGCGTCATGCCTGCTCCCCCTTTCGACGTGCCTCTTGATGCAATCTGCGGAAATGGGGGCGCTCGGCATCATCCGAGGAAGCCTCGCAGCAGACACCGAGAACGGTGACTTCTTTGGCCCAACCTGGCCTTGCTACCCGATGACGTTCTGGGGAGCCGCCCAGAAGCGCACCCCGGAAGCGTTTTCTCTTCAACCAGTGTACAAGGAAATGGTGTGGAAGAAGTGCGAAGAAGCTGCTGGAAAGCCTTTCAATGTAATGGAGCGATCGTAAGTGCAATAAATCGATGCTGCACCGGGCTCGAAACAGCGAAGCCTGCGAAGCTTTCGAAGCGTGCGAAGCGTGCGAAGCGTGCGAATGCCTGCGAATGCCTGCGAATGCCGGTGCAATCACTGAAAAATTGATAGCTTAAGTAATGCAGCAATTTACGCCCATGGCGATAAACGGTATTTGAATGTCTCGGCGAAAAAAACAGGAGGACCGAACACGGAAGGGCGGCCAGGTCGGCTAAAAATCCTAGAAAATGGGACTTAAATCTCTTACTTGTTATAACAGACACAGACGCAGAAACGAGTTAAGTCCGGTTTCAAAACTATTCCATAAACAGTTCCCAGGTTACCACTTTTATCTTTTATTAGAGTTTTAGAGGTTAGAGGCAGAGGAGACTGGGAGCTGGAAGTGTGTATGTTTCCGGTTTCCTGCTCTCTACATACTATCAACTTCACAACGCACGCGCGTAAACTTTCTGCCCGCAGCATCAGCTTCGGTGTCATTTGGGTCTGTACTGTACTATTTCGAGTTCATGAGATGTGCTGCGGATAGCCGCTTTTAACCAGCTGTTAGAAATTATTTGAATTAGACAACAGGTCTAGATATCGGATTTATGTAACTGCAAGTGCCCAGTGCTAATACCTAAAAAAAGGGGGCTTGAACAGCAGGGGCTTATAATTGAGGAGGATCTCGGCGCAGGAAGCAAAATTATCCACGATGGATTGTGTATAGCTTGTGATCTTATTGCTATGGTAATAGCTACGTCCGCACGCGCGACTTCCTTGTGTCGCCCTTGCAGGTCAAGGGCTAAAAAAAATACATCGATTTCTGGATCCTTCAAGAGTTCGAGTGTTTTATTGGCATGTAAAATTCTGAGAATTCAGAATTGTATTACCAGGATGTGATCGGACAATTTCGCATTTTTTCCCATCACAGCGATTTTACTGTACGTGCGTGATAAAACTGCAAACTCCGACGGACAGTACCTCCATTCATGCGTACAATACTCGTTAGATGTTCGATGTACAGTAAAGTACATTCATCATGCTGTTAGGCTGATTTGATTTGTTGGCATCTCAGCACTTTCATCATTAGTTGTCAACATCACCTACCGAGTTGTACTCAAAGGTCTTGTACTGAGGCTTGGAGCCATTCAAATAATACTGCAGACCTTTGATTTCATACTTACGTTCTTCTAATATTGAAGAAGCAAGAAGAAATCGTAAAGATGTGCAACGTACAGAAAAGTACATACATCGCGCTGTGCTGATTTGATTTGTTGGCATCTCAGCACTTTCATCATTAGTTGTCAACATCACCTATACCGAGTTGTACTCAAAGGTCTTATACTGTGGCTTGGAGCCTTTCTAATGGTACTAAAGACCTTTGATTTCATACTTAGGTTCCTCTAATATTGAAGAAGCAAGAAGAAATTGTAAGCGCTTAAAGTTTAAACGAGCATGCGGGGGCGAAGATATACACACGCTGGTTACACCTTCCCTATGGACGCTAGATAGCGCAATTGTAAGCGCGAACACACCGGCAATGCTTGAAGCAACCATCGAACGTAAAAACAACATTCTAACATTGGCGAGATGCGCTTTTAAAGGCTTGCTCGAGCGAAATCGAATCCACTTCACATCTATGTCAGCAACATTGTTATCAAAGCTTGGCTGCGCCTTGCGTTGGCTTATTTAGACACTAAACACCCCTTAGTCTAAAATTGGATCAATACACTCTTGATTCTTGAATAAAGGATAGTGTCAGATGAAGCGCAGTTGCCCATTTGAGGAGCTGTGTCAAAAATATTGTTATTAAAGCTTGGCTGCGCCTTGCGTTGGCTTATTCGGACACCAAACAGTAACCAAGAAAACCCACGAGGCTGCTGGGTTTTCCTTAAGTCTTCCTTTAGCGTTATTGGTAATCACCGGATCTTCTGCTGAGCCGAAGTGGGTAAAAACCCGGAAAACCCGCGGTTTTCTTGGTTACTGACACCAAACACCTCTTAGTCTCAATTGAATCAATGCACACTTGTTTCTTGAATAACGGGGTGTGTCAGATGAAGCGCAGTTGCCCATTTGAGGAGCCCTGCAGCGCGATCAAGCATGGAGTCAAGCAAACTTTTCGACACAATCCTTTTTACTTTTTCCGTACCTTTGGTTTACCGACATTATTTTCTTTCGGATTCAGATTCGAAGAATTTTGGCGCCAGCCACTCCGGAGGAGCGTTAGTTTTATTCAAACCGAAACAAGCATGTTCATAACACCTGTTTTTTTCCAAATTGTTTGTTTTTTATCTGGGTAGAAATGTTTATGCCAGCCCTGACGCCCTGACCGCCACCAGACCACCAGACACGAAACTCTCTCGTTCCCACGTTGACTCTCGTTGTTGCCGCGACTGTGTTGGCTTGACAACGCAGGCAGGCCTAGGGTACAGCGACCATGTTCGCGCGATGTGCAGCTGCATTGCAAACGCCAATCTCGCTAGCCGGCAAGCGGGCGTTTGCTGCTGACGTAACGCTCCGCAATTTGCCGTTTGGTGCCTCGCCTGAGGCCTTGGAGACAATGCTGAAAGGCCTTGGCACAACACCACCGTCGAAGGTGCAATATAGGGAACAAACCACCTAGAACGAAGATTGGGTTACATCATGTGCTGCTTTTTCCTGTATCTCTATCGTAACATCCATATTCTTCGCTGTATTTGCTTAGTCTCTAGGTTGCGTTCTCATCATTAATATGTCTCACTCGCTTTCTTTGACCATCGCTCATTGCACATGCCCTGCACGCACAACCTTCACATGTATACACGGTATATCTCTGTCTCCTAATGCAGGTGGAAGTGCCCGTCACGAAAGCGGGCAAGCTTCGCTCGCTGGCCTGGGCCACTTATCCGGACGTGGCGGCCGCCAAGCGGGCGGTAAAAGAGCCAAGCGTTTTGCTACGTTTGCCTAACATGCTTGCTTTTTTATCGTCCCCTATATTTTTTTTGCTTAACGCTAAGAACTCCGCGGTCACTTGATGGAGGAACAAGAATTTTGCTCCTGCTATATTGTGATCACACGTTCGAGCCTCCATTGGTCTCCTCTTCTCACCCATGGTCCCCGCGCACCCCACTCATTCACTGTTGACAGTTGGCAGCACTAGACGGAGCAGAGTTTGACGGGCGCCCTGTCAGCGCAGCCCTGCGAGGACCTCGAGCTTTGGCACCCCTAGCCCCTTTGCCGACGACGCCTCCTTCCGACGGTCTGACCGACTCGTTTTCGAAGCTGCGGCGGAGCCTGCAGGTGTGTGTAATTCTGTGTGTGTGTGTGTTCAAAAGTAAAGCACACGCTTCTGCTTCTCCTACGTGTATGCTTTGCTTTACTTCATTCATCCGCTAGCTCAAGGATTCTTCTTTCTAAACATGTTGTGGTCTATTTTTGAAAGCATTTGATCATTTCTAGGCGTGTGCTAAGGGTGCCATCTCGTGTTCTATTGACCAGTTTCTTCATCCACTGTTGTTGAAGGATAATACTACCTAGGCATGATTATAGATTACTTGTTTTGCGGTTCTTCCTTTCTAATTTCTCATCTTCTTTATGTGTGTTCCTGCTCCCTCTTTTTCTTCCTTTTCTTTCTCTCTCCTGTCTAGTTCGGAGGCGACTCTCAATCCGAAGATTTGTACCTGAAGAACATCTTGGTCGACCTCTACAAGGTTCGAACGATGCATTGCCTGCCCTCCATGCAAATTCTTTGGATAAATAGACTAGAACGGTCGTATTCTGCAATTTGAATGCCCGAAACCACTGCCAGAGGCCAGCCTGCCAGCCTGCCTGCCTGCCTGCCCTTGCCACTCCTTTTGAGTATGATAGTTTCTCTCAGAGCACAAGTCCGCTTGAACTGCTGCTTGATTTTTTCGTGCGTTTGTTGTATGGCTGTATTCTTATCATCATACGACATTAGACCGAAGACGAGGCCGAAGAAAGCATTGGCACGATGAAAGCGGCAAAGGTAATTTCAGTAGATCAAGGAATGAAGGAAAGATTGAAGGAGACTCGGAAAAGAGAGAGAATAGGAGGAACCACATGCAAGATAGCAACGTCACGCTCTTTCCTCTTGATTGCAATTTCTTCGTCTCTGTTTCAACATTTATTTTTCCACGCTTTCAATATCATAAGTCACAACAACCATATTACATGTGTTTCGATTCTACATTATACTCCATTCTATTCTAGGTGAAGCATCTGGCGGCCAAGGAAGCCGAGAAAACCAAAGCGGCGGTCGCCAAAGCCTCCGCAGCTGAGAGCGCCGCAAGAGCCAGCAGCAGCGGTGGGGGTGGTAGCGTCGTCGCCACGCAAGGCGCACATGTAGCGGGCACGGAAGCCTCGTTCAGCGCGGTAGAGGAAGCAGCGGCTGCGGCAGCCCTGGAGGCGTACGAGAAGGCCCAAGAAGAAGAAACCGAAATGGACGAAGAACGCCTCGCGGTGAGAGAGACTGTCGGGGTATGAGTGGGCAAGGGGGGACTCGTAGAGTAAGAGTGATTGATATTAACTTTACAGAAAAGCCCCGCTTGTCGAAAGGCAGTGTGTACACGCGCGCCCTCGTTTGAGTTTCCTTGTTTCATTGTGTGCGTGTGCATGCGCTCATCATGTGCATGCGCGTGCATCATTTCCTTTTCGTCCATTCCAATTGATTCCATTTTCACCCCTCACCACCCCCTAACAGGAGGGCCGGGCGGACCCGGGCGCGGTGGTGGGCAGTGGGACCGATTTGTTGCCGGGCACCTGGTCGGAGACCATTGTGGCGGTGGACGCGGTGCAGAAGGTCACCAAGGGAGGGCAGATCCTGAGCTACCGCGTGCTGGTGAGAGAATCATGATGAGAGATTAGATGAGTATAGGAAGGAGAGAAAGGATGAGACTTGAAAAGTTTGTGGAAGGACCTGAGCGAGAGTTGGAAGGAAACGAGAGGGGATCAGAGTTGCAAACTCTTACCTTTATCATGTTTGCTTCTCTTCTCTAGCTTAATTCTGTGTGTTTTTTAAAATATCTTTTCGCTTCCTTTTTGTCGGATGGTGTCTTTGTTGTAACACGCATCTGTTCGTGCAAACACAATCCTACACGTAATAGGTGGTGGTGGGCAATACTCAGGGCGCCGGTGGGTTTGGAGTAGGCAAAGCGGGTGATCCGGCAACGGCTACTGCTCGGGCCATTCGGAACGCCAAGAAAAGCATCATCGTGGTAGACCGTTTCAAAAAGACGGCCCTGTACCATTCTACCGAAGGTGCGCGAGATAGGCACGAGCTTGATGGATTCGTTGTTGTTTTTTGTGCTAAGCTTTGAAGTTAACTATTCGACTATTCAGCTTTCGTTTATAGCTCTGATCTCTCCTTCCTGCGAGACAATTCAATGTCTTTTACTCATTGACATTGTTTTTGTCTGTCTTTGAATCGACATGATTAAAACATGCCAACATAACAACTCCACTTGCCAGCATACACACTGATCCACTCACCCACTTCTCTCAAACATCCACTACACTCACCACCAATACAGGCCGGCACAACAGCTGCCGGGTAGTGCTGCGCGCAGTCCCGCCGGGGTACGGGTTCAAGGGGGGCACCATTCAGAAGCAAATCTTGTACCAAATGGGCATCGCGGACTGCACGGCCAAAGCTACAGGCCGCCGCAACCCCTTCGCCGTGGTATGTGAAAGTAATAAAAAAGAGAAGAGGAGAGGATTGGAATAGTCTTCTGTGTTAAACCTCCTTTACTTCCCGTCCCCGTTCTTCTTTTTTTTGCATTGCTGGCGTTATATCCCCATTACTTTCCTTGAAACCTTGCCCTTCTCTCTTTCGTCGGCAGGTGCGGAGCGTGTTCAAAGCCCTCGCGCGCCACCAGTCCCTCGGGGAGGTCGCTGCCCTCCGAGGCCGCCGCATCCTAGAGCTCGAGTGGCGCCGCCGCATGTGAGCTTAGAGTGAGCACGCGTGCTGACATCGCCGTTTACTGTCGCAGTATGAAGTAGCAAGAAGAAAAAGGGGATTGCCATGGAGGAGGTCCTTTGAATTCTAGAGCTAGAGCAGAAGTTTGGCAGCGGAGTAGCGGCGCTGGAGAATAGGGATTCATTAATGTGACGGAAGCGAAAGTATTTTTCCTTTCTTTCCGAAATACTCCTGGGGGCGCCATTGCGCCATTTGCTTTTGGCTTTATGTCACAGGGTAATACAGCCAAGACTGGCCAACTGGCAACTAGAAAGTTGAAAGTCCAATTAGTAGGAATTAGTTATAGTTGTAGATAGAATTCGTTTATGGTTCCTTATCACGATTTTAAAAGGGACATCAGCAACTAGCAGAATTCGCTTTGAAACTTTCGCGAGTTGGTTTTGGCCCCGAAGGGAAATGGCTAATGGCCTCCCGAGTGACGCAGCAAAATTTGTGCCTTATCATAAGAGAGCACCTGAATCAGTAATCTTCTAACTAAATGCCGCCTGGTCCATCAGTACTGCTTTTTGAATGCATGCATGCGGTCAGTGCGCTTGGCGCGGCTGCCATTTTTCGAATTCAACCGGTCCGCATATCCCTCTGCTTTTTCTGCCCCTTTCGCATTCTTCTTGTTCTGTCTTTTTGAATTTTGCCGTGAGCCTCGGAACCCAGCTTTCCCTCCCTTGCCGCTAACACCATTGCCGCGCTGTTGTTTGAACAGGTAAATGTTCAATAATAGTACAGGCAAACCAAGAAAATGTTAAAACTAGCTAATGAGCGCGGCGTGCAAGAATCCTGCCTATGGGGGCAGCCTTGCAAAAGAGAAATCAACTCAGCTGCTCCACTTGTTAGCCTTACCTCTTCTTGCTGAGCTAGAATTTCGTCCATGTTAGCGCGGTGGCCCGCCACAAGGGACGCATGCAGCATTGCCGCGGGAGTTGAAGCAGCGTTCTGAGCAGCAGCGGCTTTGGCTGCGCGTGCAGCAGTGACCCTCTCAGAGGGTGGTGCAGCAGCCACAGCGGCTTCTTCAAAAGCAGCACTGCGCTTGGCGTCAAGCAAAGATTGCGAAGCAGAGACTTCGCCTATTGTAGTTCGGCTAGCGTCGCGCACGCCAATTCCATTCAACGCTCCGAGCAGACCACGGTCAGCTACCGCAGCGGTCGGTAACGACGAGGCAAGTTCGCTGAAATCCATGACAATGGATTCGAGGAATCCAAAATATATCTGTTGCCTTAGCTAGAGTTGCCGTGGTCTAGAAAGTAATTCAAGCCGAAGACCTTCTGAAGAGGGAGAACGGGAGAAATAGAGAGGAGCGCCCAGCGCCGCAGCAAATATAGAGCGAGTTGGCGAGTACTGTACTGTGTGTACCGACGACAGACGACCCACCCGACCCGAGGACCCAACGACCGACCCAACCACCACCAGGCAGTCAGACCGAAGACCGAGACCGACGACGAAGTGTATCTTCTTTGATGTTTTTCTTTGATGACTTCGATAGCGATTTCTCTTCAAATCAGAGCTTCTGAAGCCCGTGCTTGAAGCTTAGCTTAGCTTATTACAGTCGTATCTGCAGTAATATAACCAGGAGCTCTCTAAAAGTTGTTCTCAATTAGTCAGCTGCGAATCGTTTTATTAGCTTTTCTATATCTTTCGGCGTAAACTGTGGCCATGAAGCTGTGATGCTCACACGTCACGCCATTATCACATGTTCTGACAATAACTCGCACTCCAAAAAGAGAAAAATATTTTTGCGAATCGTTTAGGATGAAGTTTGCTCTTGCTGCGTGCAGTGCTCTTACTACATTATCGCCAGCAAGTGGGTTTGTGAGGCCATGCCTGAAACCTGCACTCACGCCACATGCTACGGCCAAAGCAGCAGAACGGGGCAATGGCTTCGAAAGTGCTTTGTGGGACGCTGAGTTACCGTTGCCATTTCTAGCAAGTAGCATCGAGAGCAACGAAGGCGCTCCACCTTCGCTTCGCTTTATTTACTTATTGCCTGTGAGTACCGCGCTTCTGGTGGAAGATTGGCCCTATACTGCTATTACCTCTGTGCTTTTAGCCCTTGCCGTGAGTGTGGAGGCTCCTCAGTGGACTGCACTAGTTGGCGGCGCTCTAGTTGCTGGATCTCTGGGAGACAACCAAATTGTGACGAATGGTGAGATATCGCATGTTCTTGCGCTTGAGTATGTTCCGTGGTTGATGTTCTGATGGTAACTTCATTCTCTTCACAGGATTCGAGCTCTCGGCCTGCATTCTCGTGGGATTAGTTGGATTAGCGAACGACTGGGAACCGTTGCGAAGAGCCGAGACTGTGGAAGATGACAATTCTAACGACGAAGACGAGGAATTTGAATCCAACTTATGGTCCTCGGACGCTCCGCCCGACGAAGACCTCTATGAAAACCTTGACCGACTTGACATTTGGGACGGGCGGCTTCGTAAGAAAAGAGAAATGGAAAAGAAGGAAGATTAAGCGCGATTGGAATGTCAGGATTCTAATGAGGCTAGTATTTATGTTTTGGCGATACCATTGGACACATGAGCGAGAATAATACTACAGTGGAGGCAATAAGGCAAAGGCAAAAAGGGCAGGTTCCTGGCGTCTGGTGTGTTTATAAATCAAATAGCAAATAGCAATATACTAATACAGATGCTAGCTTAATACTACGTTCACATATATGCATATGTCTTATCGCACGGTTAAGCAACCACTTATATAATTTTCTTGTACTACAATAGTACATTTGGACTATTATGGCGATCGAGCAGGCCAACATATAGCAGAGCCAGGGATGACAGGCGGGTAGTTGTGCAACCGGGATCTCAAACTTAGTGAGGTAAGGTGTTTAGAGTATCGCCGGTCGTTTACGACCCGTCGTGCAATTTTCACCTCTTCATCACGTTCGAGGCGTCAATTCTTGACGCAGCA
>Ga0307930_1002016_pt1 | contig 15730 bp, 23 predicted proteins | sample OrgLakmetageno46_FD_203161 | JGI IMG/M metagenome (GOLD analysis project Ga0307930, IMG submission 203161) | Saline water microbial communities from Organic Lake, Antarctica - #46 | ecosystem: Environmental > Aquatic > Non-marine Saline and Alkaline > Saline | place: Antarctica: Organic Lake...
TCGGTAGTTCAAATGAGATCTGGAGATACCATAGGTCTGAACTAAGACCATCATATTCTGACTCTAAGTACAGTCGCGAGGGAAGCTAGAGAATATCTGATATGCTTTGTACCACATTCATCTCTTTCATGCAGTCATCTCAGTAATTGTTGTGCTTGGTTACTCACCGAACCAACGATGTCTGAAGCATGATCGCTGTCGTGTAACGTCGATGTAAGTAGTTCAAATAAGATCTGGAGATACCATAGGTCTGAACTAAGACCATCACATTCCGACTCGAAGAACGGTCACGAGGGACTGAAGACTGCAACAGAATTGTCATCGTCTGCTACGTATTCCGCAACTCTACTTGATCTTCAATACATGTGCAATCTGCAACATGCGATAATTCGTAAGTATATCTGACCGTGAAACAATTTGACAATTTGACAATTCGACAATAAAGGTGATAACTTCCTGGGTAATACATTCTGAATTCTCAGAATTTATTCGTAAATTCTTCTAGTCCTGACCGTGAAACAATTTCACAATTTGACAAATTGACAATAAAGGTGATAACTTCCTGGGTAATACATTCTGAATTCTCAGAATTTATTCAAGCGAACCTCCTAAGCGATCCCAAGCGTGCGTATGAGCTCAAAATTCCCCGAGGTTGTGACGTTGTGACGATTGACGAGTTGAGGCACACGTGACGCTGAGAGTAGAGCACCCGAAGGAAGGCTTTGCTTTATATCGAACTCGGTTCTTTGTTTTTCTGCTCTCCGCTCTTAGCCGCCTAATTCTGTCCCCTGAGGACCTACGTTGAAACTTAAGAGTGAGTGTTGAACTCCGAAAAATTTCGTTATTGATAATTGAAGGCATCGAGCTATATCTGGACTCCTGATTTAAGAGGCGACAAATCGCCGTACGCCGCGCGGCCTTGGCTGGGAATAGCGGTGTATTACGTAAATTCAAAAGTACGATTATTTCAATGTTTTACGTACCCTGTCTGAATGAAGTACTAAATAAGTCCTTTTGAAATGTTTACGATATAAGTAGGTAATTATTAAAAGCATAGGCCAATAAAAAAACAGCAGCTCAAGGGGCATGGTTGTGTTTCACGTCCACGCGTGCTTCACGTGGACGTGCGGGGGCTTTAAACTCACTTTACGCGTGGTTTATGCGTGATTTACGCGCTATATATACATAAGATTAGCGCAATATAGACTTGGCTTCTGTGCCATTTCCAGCCAAGCACACGGCCGCCGCTCTCAGAGGACTCACGACTCGGATTCAGACTTGCCTACTGAACCCTTTTTCTTTTCTTTTTTTTTGAATGGACCAATTAATAATTAAGGAATTAAGGGGGTTCACACAAACCCGGCATTTCACGCTACGTCTTTTTCTTATTTCGCGAAGAAATAAAGTAAACTCCCTCGCTAATTGTCATAAAAGTGGCGCTCAAGAGCGCGGCGCAAAGTGCGCACGTCGTCTTTGCTCATGCCAATGTCTTCGCTCATGAGCAAGTCGTCGTTCACGATGCGGAAGTTGGTCAAGTCTTCCACTGACTCGACGCCGAATTCAATGAGGGGGGCTTCGTATTTGCCCAAGCCAGCGCCGTCGAGCAAGGTCGCCAGCTTCTTTTCCCGTTGCACCTAACAAAAGAAAAACAGCAAGTTCACGACATCAGCAGCTCATAAGAAGGGTGAATAATAAACAGCTACATTCATTTCAATAAATCAAAATGCAAAACATGAGAGTTCGGGCGAGTTGATGAACAAATGAATTTCACAAGGGCATTGAAATCGGACGGAGGGCACATCATCGCGCTCAAAACAAGAAGACGGAGGAAAAATCCTGACGCACCGCGCGGTGCAGCTCTTCAGTGTGGCCCAAGTTCTCCACGCGCTCCACCAGGAACACCGCAGGGCGGGGGCCCGCTTTGATCTGGCGCAGCGCCGTGTGGTTGTCCATATGGGAGTACTCGGCCGAGTCGTTGACTTTGGCCACCTTGTCCCCCACTTGCAGCCCTGCGGCTTCCGCTTCGGTGCCGGCCGCCACCGCCACCACCACCAGCTGCTCCGACGACCAGTCGTTGCCCAGGGAAAGGCCTTCGAGGTTCGACGACCGCAGCGCCACCTGATTCGAGTTGAAAGGAAGCATCAACGGTAAGACAATGATTAGAACAAGATTTGCGATTCAAAAACTGAAATCATGAAAATACGTAAATAACATGGCCAATGAAACGTTCAAGTAAGGAATCTGCTCCAATTAATCAAACCACTAAATTCATCTTGCGCGCCATTCCCATTTCGCCTATCTGCACTCTCCTTTCCTATTCATGTCTCTTCTCAACACATCATTACACTATCAGCACATCCACCCCCACCACACCCATACCTTGACGAGTTTGCCAAAGTCGGCACCCTTGCCAGCCATCAACTCGAAGCCCTGGTACAGAAAGTCCCGCTGCGCTTTAGACTCGGCGGCGAAGTCAATGGAGCGCGAGGAAAACACTAAGCTGAAGCACAGACCGGCGTCCCGCATCGCCTTGGACGAGTCGTTCTTGCTGCAATGCTGCCGCAGCACTTCAGTCCCCAAATCGTACCTGTGATAGGTTGGAATGAATGAAGGAACGAATGAATGATGAAGCAGAACAGACGAAAGTATACCCAAGTTTACAAAAAAAAAAGTTCAAGGTGTGAAATGTAAACGCATGTACAGCACAAATGCGCCCCATTTTTAGGGTTGTGGTTGTTTTGAAAGAAAATTTTGAAAGAAAGCTTTGAAACTCGTGAGCGCAATTACTTGTTTTGGCCGTCGGGGTCAGGCAGCTCTCCCTTCTGCACCCGCAACAAGTCTCCGAGCTCATACTGCTCCTTGCTGAAGCCCATCAACTTCTTTTTGTTCTTGCACACCAGAGTGGCTACCGACCCGCCTCCCTCTGCCAAGCTGATGGAGCGCCCGCCCGTGTTGAGGTTGCCCGCGTTGAACTTAATCACGTCCACTCCCTGTAAGTTGACACATGGTTCAAAAAAATAGGTGAGATGTGTTGCGCTTGTGCATATACCGCGCGCGCGAGCAAAAGAAAAGAGGGGTGGTAAGAAGATATCTGAGGGCAAAATATTTTAAACGAAGAAGAAGGCGAACATTTGAGGAGGCACCATACATAAATTCATATCTTCACTTCACGTTTTTTAATGCCTCTTGAATACTCCTCGCAAGTACCTTGGCCATTTCAGTCTTGAACCCGTCGATGTTGGCGTGCATCGACGACTTGACTTCTTCGTGGCCCCGCGGCAGAGACGCGCCGTGGCGCTGGCCGCGCACCCGCATCAGCTTCACTTCTTTTTGGACCGTGTCGTTGGCGATGAACTCTTGCTCTGCCTCCACGTCGACCTTGTGTTTCGATTGGAGAAACGATAGAACAGGCACACGGAGGGTACGAGATTGAAGAATAAGCGAATAAGCAATAAAAATATAGAAATAGGCAGTGCAAGAAAAGCGGACAAAAGACGAAACTTCCCTCAAAGATACATAGGCGTCCAAATTTGACATCACGAGACACCGAACTATTTACACACCTGCACATCATCGTCGCGGCCCCCACCCCAGCCCATGCGCGGCCGTTCGTCTTCGTCGCTGTCTTCCGCCGCAGCCGCAGCAGCACCACCATTGCTGCTTTGCCCACCTTGCATCTGGCTTGCCATGCCATTGTTGCCACTGCCATCGCCGTTCTCGTTCTCGTCGTCGTCGTCCCCGGGTAAGCCCGCCCAGGCTTTGTCCTTAGCCAGGAGCTGAGCCACGGCATGCTGCATGTGCGCCTGCTGCAGTGAGTCCAAAGTGGGAAGCACCCCGCGGGCCATGTCGCGGTCGATCTGAAATTTTCATTTAAAAAAACACCGATAAACACCGAAAGAAAAGAATGAAAAGGAAATTGAGACGGGAAAAGAATTCCAATCGGAAATATTTGAGCGCACTGAATTGAGTGAACAATTGATGCTCTCAAAAGATCAAACAAATAATAAACCACAGACTAGCTAGCTGGCATCGAAGGGTGTATAATACTAGCTCATGTGCAATTCTTGTTTGCCTTAGCATTTCTCTAGTTAATTTTTACCGAAGTCGCTTCGGGGTCCATCAGCGTGCTTTCGCACATGTTTCGCAGGCCGGGCAACTTTGCCACGTCCGCATTGCTCAACGAGGACGCCGGCCGGCCACTGACTTCGAGCGCGTCGGCAAGCTGCATGTTGTCCGGGTTGAGGTTGGAGGTCGCGCCTGCGGCCACTACCGCGGCACTCAACTTCCGCTCCCGCTGTTTCTTGTTGAAGTTCGCGAAGTCCTTGAGGGCGTTGGCGAAATGGAACGCGTGCTGCGCGTCGGCGGCGCTTCCTCCTCCATTCATGCCGCCGGACCCGCTGAACGAGAGCCCCACCGAGGCCACTTGGCCGGTGGTTTTGTTGACGCACCGCAGCACGAACCGGTCCGAGTCCGTAGGCACCCGTGCCACGCTCCCCGCCACCACGGGGGCCTGCGCGAACTCCTTCTGGGTTTTGGCGTCCAGCAGCCGCACGGTGCACGCTTCGCCGCGCTGATATGTTGAAAGTGTGGGGTTGGTGATGCGGTCAGAAAACAAAACAAAACAAAAACAGCGCAAATACGACGAGCACACGGAAAAACAAAGGATGAAGTCAAAGACAGGTACGACAGAAAAAGGAACGGAAGCAACTTGAGGAGTAAAAGGAGTAGGTTATGAACGAGGAGGCGCAATACTCGCAGTTCCGTCATCAAAAATTCGAAAAGGGTTTTCTTTCCATCCAAAAGAATTTTGTTTTTGCCTTCAGTCCTGTATGGCTGTCTTTCCTGATATGCTACTGTGCCTGCATGCGCTCTCACCTGCACCACCACCAGCTTTCCCGCCCACACGCAGGCTTTGCTCCAGGATTGGTCTTCGAGGGCGCCGCTTCCCGAGGGCGAGGTGAGGCGAAACACTTCCACTTTCGGGACCGCCAGCAGCGTCGACTCCACCAGCTCCGCGCCCTAATGTGATGTAGTATATGAAAATAGACGCATGAGCATGGAGAGGAAGTGATGAAAGTTGTTACGCATTCTGTTCCCACATCCACACGAGTAGTTCTACCCCCAAACACCGAGACACCGCCAATTCACTTACGTCATCGCCGAAGAAGTTGCCTTGCCCCCCCGACGCCTTCAGGTTCGCTGCTTCCGCCGCCGTCAGGCCGGTGTCCTCGTCTTCTTCCTCTTCTTCGCTCGAGTACTCGGCCTCGGCATCCGGGCCGCCAGGACCTAATGTAGTATCATGATTTGGTGAGCGGAAGAATTAGGGTATGTATTGCCAGTCTGAGCATGCACTTCAAAGCAGCAACATTGGTATAATGGCATGCTAGTCATGACACTAACAACTACAACGCAGCAAATATTTCAACACGCGAGTGCAGCAGCGTCCATGGATATGATTACCTTCCGCGATGCGGCGCCTGGCCCGCTCCAGGAGCTCGTCGTCGCACAAGTACTCTCGCTCGGCGTTGTGCACGGCCCCCGCTACGGGGGTTAAAAACTGCACCAGGCAGGTTTGGTCGCCCCGGTCGCGGCACCGCTTGAGGACAACTTTCAACTTGTGCAAGGTGGAGACTTCGACGCCCGCCACGTGAGTGACCTGGATGATGGTGGAGAAGAAGTAAAAGGAGAAGATGAACGAGAAGGAGAAGGAAAAGAAGACGCAGGCATCAAGTACGAGAAGAAGGAATCGTAGAGACCAGAGCGGTGAATAAACGGGTCACATAAAAAGAATAGAGCGAAAATACATGCACCTAGGTGCATGCACAGGCTCACTACATATGTGCTCGAATTCAGGCACGTGTACATACACATATACGGGTAAACTACTACATACGGGTGTCAGCAAGCAAACTTATATATTCGGGAGTACCTGGCAGCCCGGCGTCACCTCCCCGGCGTCCCCCTGGCCCCCTTCTTTCACGTTGTCTACGGTGGCATCGGGCCGCATCCCAATGCCCATGGGCTTGGAGATGTCCATCATGAACGACTTCTCGGAGACGTCCTCGATGGGGCCCTGTAGAAGCAAAGAGAAAAACAACAACAGAGAAAAAAAAAACAGGATTGCCCGGTGCGTTACGCATCGTCACACGTCAGCCTTCGCTCTTCCAAAGTATACTGTGCTCAGCGCACCAAGAATATATTGACGACCCAAAATGTGAATCTCTCCACGCCACATGCGACAGCCCTCTCTTGTTACCTTGAGCTCGTGGGTGAGGATTTCGTTGCGCTCAAAGAGGTCCCCATCGGCGTCCTTGCACTGGGTGAACAGCGACGCCCAGTGGTCGTCCTGGGGGTGGTGCCACAGCGACTCCCCCGTAGCGGGGTTGAAGTAAAACACTTCGCCCGTGTCCCGGGCCTTGCACGGCTTCCAGGGCTGTGGAAAAAAAAAAGAACACGGAATATAATGGAAATGTAAGAAAATATTGAACACATCAAAGAATATTCAGTCAGGCAAAGACAAGCACTGAAAAGTGATTAATCGAGATGGGACGAAGAGGTGAGGGCAATGAACTGTGTAGAATTTATTGAAAGAAGAAGAAGGCGATTCACACATGCACGCAAGCTTCACTCCTTCAAAGTCAATTGGCTCGTTCTAAACCCTGTACAAACCTTCGGCAGAGAGCTCCGCATCGCTTTCCGAGGAATCCACATCAAGTCGTCGTCTTCTTCAGCGACCAGGCCCAGCCACTCGGCGTAGTTCTGGATTTCTTCCTCGGTCGGCTCGTAGCCCTGGCGTTCTTTCAGCACGATGATGTCGTCGGGAATCTGGTGCGCTGACATGAGCACCGAGGAGTCTTCTTCGTCGTTCTTGCGTTTCAGCTCGGCCGCGGCGGCGGCCGCAGCAGCGTCGTACGCTGCTCTCGCGGCGGCTGCCTCTTCAGCTGCTTTTGCCGCATGAGCCTCTTCAGCGGCCTGTAGTTGTTGTTTTGATGGTAGAAAGAAAAGAAAGGTGAACGAAAAAGGAAACAAGGAGGGTGTCAGAAAAGGTTCAGCACGCGTTCAAGCCTTCTTGTTTCATTCGACGCGTTCACTGAGAATCAAGCGAAGACATGCTGGCCTCTGAAAATGGCTCACACACGCGTCATGCTTCTGCCTTCTCCCTCTCATCTCACTCTTTCAAGAATAAAAAGTAAGTACCTTCATGGCCACCAGCTGCTGTTCTGCCGCCGCTTCCGCTGCCGCCGCCGCGCTCTCGGCCAGGGAGGCTTTCTCCAGCGCCGCTTCGGCTTCCGCGAGGGCTTTGGCTTGGGCCAGCTCTTCGTCACGGGCCAGGGCTTCGAGGGCGGACGCGTCCGAGGGCCCACTCACTGCCGCCAACACTGACGCCTGGCTCATCATCCGCGGCAGGTACCCGCCGTCACCGTCTTTGTTGTTGTCTTGATCCTGGTCGTCGTCGAGCTCAGGCACTTGGTTGCTCCCTTCAGAAGCCCCCCCTTCTTCGCCTTCTTTCGGCGCTGGCGGCGGCATGACGTCGGAAGCAGTGGCGTCTGCCGATGGCGCCGGCGGTAGTGCGGCGCCCGCACTCGCTGCATCTGCGGCTGCCGCTGCCTCCGCTGCGTCGGACGCAGCCTTCTCTTCTTCCGCCAGTTTTCGAGCCGCGGCCCGCTCTGCTGCTTCCGCTTTGAGCCGTTGGACTTCTTCCGCGGCCTTGCGCGCGTCCTCTTCGGCTTTCAAACGAGCTTCGTCCAGGCGGCGCGCTTCTTCTTCTTGCGCGAGCCGAGCCTCTTCTTCGGCCTATGCCAGATGAGATGAAGTAAACACATTCATCAGTGACAGAACAATTTGGAACGACCAGAAGCCGAGAAAAAATAAATAAATAGATCTACTGCTGCGTTGACTTCTTGGCATGCACGCTTATACACCTATCAAATAGACAACACTACATGCGTACACACGTGCATATACCTTGCGGCGCGCCTCTTCAGCGATCCGAGCCTCTTCCGCGAGTCGTGCTTCTTCCGCCAGCCGTGCTTCCTCGGCCACCCGCGCCGCCACTTCTTCACGGGCTTTTCGCTCGGCCTCCAGCTTGAGCCGAAGCTCTTCGGCTTTTCGCGCATCCTCCTCGGCCTTTTCAAACCGGCGCACTTCCACCTTTTGCCGCGCCAAAAAGCACCGCGACCCGCACTGCAGGACCAAGCTGGCTTTGGCCTCCTTCTTGAGCTGTTGCCGTTTGCCCAGCTCCTTCTTGGCCGCCCCCATGCGGGCCCGGGTCTGCAACACGGTCGCCGCAGAGTTCCCCTTCGCCGCCTGCACGGCCGCTGCTACCGCGGCCCGCACCGCGGCCAGCTGCGCGTTCACACTCGCCACGCCGCCGCCACCACCGCTGGTGCCGCCGCCCTCAGTAACGGTGTTGCCGAGAATGTCGCCTTCTGCGAGGGTCTTGAGGGCTTTGCAGCGCTCTTCGGCTTGGTCGTAGAGCTGTCGATTGGAGGTCACCAATTCAGCCGCTTTGGCCTCCATGCCACTCACCGCCGCTTCTAGCGCCCCCACTTCAGCCGTGGCTTTGTCGGTGCGCTCTAGCGTATACTCCAGCAAGCAGCGCGAGGCGCCGTCCTGAGCTTCTTTGCAGAGCACCGCAACTTTGTCCATGGTGCGGACCTAGTACAGTAGGAAAATGCATAAGAACACGAAGGAAGCGATAGAATAAAGTGCTGATGCTCTTATCTTTGTCTCTTTGTGGGCAACTTTATCGTAAGAGAATACGGTATATGCACACAATTGCGCGCGTCTAAAAGGCATGTGCACAGCCCTCCTTCGTCATCTCAATGTCCTTACCCAGTCGCGCCCACTGCGGGTGGCATCGGCAGCCTCCAAATCACTGTTGTCGATGAGCGCCTCGTAGGCCTTCTTGGTAGCGCCCACGTCGTACTCCGGCAGCACGTTGGCCCCACTGCACTTGTCAGCCGCCGCTTGTGCCGAAGCAAGGGCCGTAGTCGCAGCGGCGAGGGCAGCGGCCACCTAGAAGAGGTGTGTTGAGTGTGTGGTTAAGTGATGTTGAAATTGGACAGAAGAAAGTGTGGTGCGTGGGGAGGCGTGAGGCAAAGCTTAAGATTAAGGCGACTGTGATTGTGTTCGAGGTATTCTCCAATTGTCAGAAGATAATTGCGTGCGTAAAAAAAAAAACGAAAAGCAATCAACGCCTCGACAAACTGGCTTGGTGACACTCCTTCTCCCTCCAACAAAAATCAAGCACATTAAATGTTGTACGTGCTTGTCTATCCCTCCAATTGTTTTCGTTACCGTTGGATCTTGCGCCACCATTTGCAGGTTGGGGTCGGATTGGCACTCCTTCAAATCGTCGGCTGCGTCCGTCAAGCTGCTGGCCGCACTGCTCACCGCGAACTGCGCCGTCGTGAGCTGGTTGTTGACGCTTTCAAAGTCGACGGCGGTGGCGGCGGCGGCTTGCTCCACTGCTTTCACGGCATTCAACAAGCCGGCGCGTAAGGCCCCGGAAGGGGCTTCGACCCGAGCGAGCAAGAGAAGCACGCCCTAGGAAGAAATGGAAGAGGCAGAAGAGGGGACATTCAGGAGAAAGGATCGAAATGATGGAGAATGAAAGAAGGAAACTTCAACAAGACCAACAAGCCATCAAACTCGTTTCCAAAGCCATCTCAATCTCTAAAGCAATTTATTTTATTCTATTATATTATATTTCAATCAATCATCAATCGAACCTGCGCGGCCTCCAGCGCTCGCGCACGGCGGGCCAGGGCATCCTTGATTTTAGCGTCCACCTCGGGCGTCATGCCCGACTTGAGGATCGATTCCACGCGAGAAATCTCACCGGCCTGGGTGCAACGTGAAAAGTGGGCGGAGAAGCGAATGTGGTTAAAATAAACATACACAAAACTGAAAGATAAATATTGGACAGACTTGAACCCAAAAGGAAATACTTCAGAAGAAGTGAAAAGACCTATACTGTCGCAACACAACATGTACGTGCACACATACACACAAATCATCACCTTGAAGAACACGCGGGTGCGGCCGAGTTGGTACCCGTCGGGTGGGACGTCAAAGGCCGACAAGCAAGCTGCAATCAGCACCTCTTCGGGCTGCCCATCGAACAGGGCCCGGGTTTCGGTGGGGAGGCCCGCGAGGGCGGTGGCCTGCAGTTCCTTGTAAGTAATCCGGGTGGGCAGGCCTGCTTTCAGCACCTCGCAGGTGGTGAGCACCCCCAAGCAGCGGAGTTGCTCCACCACGTAGCGCCGGTCGACGACGCCGTACGCCATCGAAGGGTTGGGCTTCACGCACCGGATGAAGTTGCACTTGGTGGCGCCGAGCTGAGTGGTTAAAGCCTTCATGGAGGCCACGAAACTGGTGCACACCGTGCGCGCCCCGCCGCCTTTCCCGCTCCCCGTGCTGCTCCTGCGCCGCTCGGACCCGCTGCTGCTGCTCGCTGCGGCTGAGCCGTCGCCCGTAGACGCCGCCAGCGCCGCCGCCAACTCGGGCATGGTGGGCAAAGAGGTCTTGGTAACGGCAGCAAAAGTAGTGGCCATGGCCTCCGGCAGGGGGTCGCTGTTTTTGAGCACCCATTCGCGCACCTTGTACTTGACCGAGCCCGCGAAATGCAGCACGGCAAAGCAGTCCCGCTCGTCCTTTTTGTGCACCTTGGGAAAGAACGGGCTCGCCTTGTGCGCGCTCTGTTGAATAAAGACAGGTGCGGGATGAAAGGGTAAAAAAGTACTAGAAGAATGGAAGAAAGCGGAATGCTTGAAAAAAACAACAAGAAGTCGAACGAGAGATTGCCTACGAGAGATTCGGAAACATGCAAGAAAAAGAGATAAACTTCATACACTGTTTTGTCTAGTCGGTAATAATGATACACGCGCGTTGATAAGAGATGAAGATAGGTGAAAAGGAAAAGGGAAGAGAGCTAAACTTCTCATGTACACCTTTTACTGGCACGTGAATCATCATCATCTACCTGCACGTCCCGGACGAATTTCTCTTCCGAGGGCTTCATTTGGGCGCACTGATCGTTCAAAGTGGACAAGATGCCTCCTTTGGCGCACAGCAAGTCGACGCAGGGTTGGTTGTCAGGGCACGCATCCAGAGTGCAGACCATGTTTTCTTCTTCAAACAGCTTCATTTCCGCCTCGAACACCTGAATGAGTTTGCCAGGAGTGGGGGAGTTGCGTACACACATCGAAAAGGAACGATTAAAAATTGGAACAATACCGGTAGTGATCTACTCTAGAGAGGAGCGCAAGAGAGCATGCCAACAAACACCCTCCCCACCCCCCCCAACATGTGAGCTAATTGCGACCAAGAAAAGACCACACGCAACACACACGCCCTTCGCTCACCTGCTTGTTGAACACGTTCTGCAAGTACTCGTTGGCGAAGTTGATCAAGATTTGCTCCAGCCCATTCTCCGCGAAGGACTCAAACCCGAAGATGTCCAACACTCCAATGAACGGCAAGTCGAGGTTCCCCTGGGTGTCCCCCAAGTGACCGTTGGCTACGGCCACCAGCCAGCTGAAGACCCCCGCGTAGAGGGCGCGCGACACCGCATCCCGGCGGAACGCGGCTTCCGAGCCCAAGAGCCGCACCGTGAGAGGCGTGGACTGGCCCGGCAATTGAATGCTTTTCACCAGGAGCAAGTCCGCGAGCGCCGACTCTTCCAGCCCAAAGAGCTTGGCGGCGCGAGCCACGCACGCCTTGGAGGACCCAAATTTCGGGGCCTTGGGGTTCTCCTGTTGTTGTTGTTGGTGGTGTTATGTTTTTTTGATAGGGTGGACACAGGGAGAAAAAAAAAAGAAAGAAAAAAAGACTCAGATTCAACGACAAAAATGTCCGCGCTGGGGCGTCAAAAGGCAAACTAGGTGGCCAATGTGTTCTCGAGCTCTCGTCCTCGTTTTTCTCCTGACACTCACCGGGTCAAAGTTCACTTCGTCTTTGTCGTCCAAATGCGCTTTTAGGCCCTCCGTGGTGTCGGTTTCGGTAATCGCGGCATTGCCCAAGTGCAAAATCCCCGCCAAAATCTTCCACACGTCGAGCTTCCCCTTGTCTGAGACCCCAATCACCTCCATCGACTGGTTGATTTTGGCCCACACTTCCGCGTCGCCGCTCCCCAGCGAGCCCGGCGGTCCCCCCAGCGCGATCGACTCGTCGAAGCCGTCGTCGTCGTCGTCGCTGCTTCCGTGGCCGCCGCCGGTGCTGGAGCGCAAGTACCGGAACGACTGGGGGCGGTAACCCCCGAGGCCGAGCTCCTTGTGCTGCTTTGCCGCGTTGCTAGGAAAGGGCAGGCGGCGCAAGAGGAGCAGGGGTGGAGGTGTGGCACAGGGGCAGGTGAAACGAAAAGAAATTGGAGACGAGGTGGGAGGCGAGGACAGTGCATTATACATTGGGTACATTCGCTATCTTTCAACTTCTCGTCGCCAAATAAGCTACCTCAACCTTCCTGTCCTCGCAGCCATTGTCGCTCACACACAACACTTCCGTCACGCACACGCTCACAGTCATCTTCATCCTAATATATACACAAAAATAGATAGAGTTTATGCAAGTACCTCCCGATGCCGCCCGGGGACCCATCCCCCAGCATGTCGTAAAACACGTGGTAGGCCCGCTCCCCCGGGTGGTGGTCGCACACCCGGGTCTTTTCCAGCAAGTACGTGGTCACTGCGGCCCCCACCAGCGCATAGTCCGTGGAAGACGCCTGGGCCCCGGGCGAAAACTGCAGCGAAATGAACTTGCCGAACCGAGACGAGTTGTCGTTGCGCAAGGTTTTGGCGTTCCCAAACGCTTCGAACACTGGAGACGAGTCCAAAATGCACTCGGCAATGCTGCAGGAAGAGATAAGCAACAGAAAGAAGAGAAAGCAAAGCAATTCAGGCAGATTTAAATCTATCGAAGAGACAAAGGAACGCAAGAGCAAAGATACTACAAGAAATGAGGAGCGACAAGAAACAGTCCTACATTGTAGACGAAGCGTGAAAATAACACGCATTGGAACAGCACGTAGAAACAGGGCAGGAAAACGAAAAGAATGATGGATTAAAAATGTTGTTCTCCACACCTGCTTTCCCCTTTTTTGGCCTTGGGTTTCGGTGCAGCATCTCCAGAAGTGCTCCGATTGGACAGAAAGCTGAGAATGATTTTGGCGGTTTCCGTTTTGCCACTCCCTGATTCGCCGCTAATCACAATCGACTGCGACGCAGGCTCCGACTGGCGCGGCAGCCGCAAATTTGAGTAGGCCAGCTACGGGCGCAGAGAAGGCATGAAAGAGTAGTAGGCGAAATAGAGTTTTTGAGGGCGCGAAAACAGGGGTGATGACATCAGGAAGACCGCAAACGGAAAAGGAAGGGACACAAATAATGTCTGAAGAAGAGGAGGAAATGTGTAAATTACAAAAAGATAAAGCCGAGGCAGCATACTAGAAGCACAGTCGTCAAGAAGTCCCACGCCACACACCCTTTTACCTCCGCGATGGCGTACGGGTGGGGCTTCTCGGGGTTGAACGACTGGTCCGCGTATTCCCCGAAGGTGGGGGGGTCGGGCAGGACGCGAATCGGGTTCATCGCCACCAGCACCGTGGACAAGTAGGTGTACGGCTTGGGGGGACCTGCGGGCACTTCCATTTCGATGCTCCCGCGCCGCTTGGGGTTGCCGCCGCTGCCGCTCGCTTGCGACGCCGAAGAGGAACCCCAGCCCATGCGCCCCTGACGACGGCGAGAGGAGACAAGAGGGCAGAAGTAAACGAAGGAGGATTTAGAGGAGGAGAAGGAGGATCGCGAGGAAAAGTGGAGGATGTGCTAGCTTATCACAGCAGCATAACCTCTCGAGTCAGTCACGCGGATTAATAGACCACGCAAGAGATGAGTGAACAAAAGGGACATGCACCTCGAGGTTGGCGAGGATGCCCGCTTCGTGAATGGAGTGCATGCCACACAAATCAGGCACCAGTTTCGGATTCGCCAATGAAAGTGACGAGAGCGCCACGCGCTCCGGCGCGTCCTGAAAAGGGAAAAAAATAATTGACATGCGTGAGAAGGAGAGGAAAAGAGGAGGTGGGAGTATAAGAGAGGAAGAGAGAGGCTTAAGGGGGAGCGTGAGACATAACGATCAAACGCGGCAAAGATATACAGGGAAATGCCAAAGAAAAAAATGCATAGCAGCAACGGCCTCTCGAGTTTGCACGGTAAAATACAAGAGTCCTTCGGCACTTCGTGACGAGCAGCATCAGTGGTGTAGGTGTATGTAGGAAGTTACAGGTGGAATAGAAAGCGTGAAGCAAGGCATATGCAAAGATATTGATTAGGTGCGCTGAGGTAAGCACGCTACTCTCGTTCTTTACGCCTCTTGCTATTTGTTCACGCATATGTGAGCGAAAATAGGTGCCGAAAGTGCACGGGAAGCGAAAAAGCCCCGGCGTGGGGTGGGAAGAGCAGCGCAGGCAAAAAAAATAGCGATCCTCTCTAAGCTCCCGAAAACAAACAACGCAATGATTATTGGCTCGGCCAAGGAGCAAGGGCAGGGTAAAGATAAATCATGGGACGAAAAGCTAGCTATCCCTGAGCACGTTAGTGATGCATAGGAGCATGTTTTCAGAATTGTTGCCGCACGCCAAACGAACGATTACTCCAACGGATGTTGCCTCTCCTCAAAGTACCTTGAGAGAGCGGAACACTTCAGCAGTACCGGAGTCCGCGTCCACGGACGCAATCTTGTACAACACATACACTGCCATTATCAAGGTAGAGACAAAACCCCCGCCGCATGCGCCATAATTATAGCCGTAGGCACGTGGGCGAGGAGGAGGCCCCGTGGATAAATGCAACAGTACAATGAGGACGAAGAAAAAAAATAGAACACGTGAGGAATAAATAAAACTCAGGCGATTCTTAAATCTAAAGCTCAATTAAAGTGAGATCAGCATCGATGCTATGAGCTCCAAGTTAGAGAGCAATTCTATATGTAAGAGCTCCAGGCGTGCTTGTACCAGCTTGCCACAGCACGGGTATATGTTGTTGCACAAGGCAGACTTACCGTCATCGCCGTCTTTAGCGACCCATACTTTAGCACCGGGATGAAAGCCACCGGTGTCCGCGGTAGACGCTACGGCTCCTGGAGGAGGGCCTCCATCGCGACCGTCCATTGGTATAGCAATCCCACGCCGGAGTGAGAGTGCGTTTCCAGTTTGTTTGTATTCGACAGATCGTGACAAAACCACAACATGTACAAAATAACACTATATTAGTGTATGAGGCATGTGTTTTTACGTTTTTACCTTGGTTTTTACGTGTTTTATGTGACCCCCAAAAGGGTGATCCTCGTACCCGTACTCCGCCTTCCTGTGATCCTGTGACGCCTGTGACCCGTGCGTGGCGTGGTGGATCAAACAAGAAACAAGAAAATGGGGCCTAAACTGGAGGATCTACTCCTGCTGGTGTTACTCTTGGGAACTACTTGTGTAACATCCATTGCTTCCATGACAGCCTCAAACTCTTCAATCATCATCGCCTTTGCTGCGAATGAAGGGTGAATGACTTATAATTTCGAAACTTTAGACGACGACTGTTCACCTAACTTTGTCCGTGATGACAAATGCTAGGTTCCAATACAAGTTGATTGCAGTAATTGAACGCATTCGTTCGATGCAACATGGCCGCACGGGTGCCTACAAGCTCATTGGCTTCGACTTGTGAGTTGGCACGACGTTTTT
>Ga0307930_1002017_pt1 | contig 15727 bp, 6 predicted proteins | sample OrgLakmetageno46_FD_203161 | JGI IMG/M metagenome (GOLD analysis project Ga0307930, IMG submission 203161) | Saline water microbial communities from Organic Lake, Antarctica - #46 | ecosystem: Environmental > Aquatic > Non-marine Saline and Alkaline > Saline | place: Antarctica: Organic Lake...
TGCACCTGCCGCATGAATTGCCCTGGGGCACCCTGGATGGGGACGTCTGGGAAGTTTGCTCTTTGACACGCCTGACTTTAGAAGTTGGAGCAGCACCAACAGACCATGATGCATTGGCTGGGTCAACAGCAACACCAAGAGCAGCAGCAATAGATGAAACTGCATATTCGAACGCACCAGGGACAGAGGCATCGAATGAAACTTCGTCTGAGGAGGCTGTATCAACGCCAGCTGTTGAGCAACCGAGCCTTGAGGTAGCAGCGGCAGCATCCACTACAAGAAGTGTGGACCCACCAGTAGCATCGCAGCAGCTTCTTACAACACCCTCGTTGGTAGCGCCAGGCGCCCGGCCAGACGGCGCCACTCCCAGCAGCTCCATGGCGCGCTCGCCGTCGGCTGCGCCTTTGCCCGAGCCTTTTGCCGCGAACCATGGAGAATTATCCAGCCACAACAGACAGGAGCTTGATTTAGGGAGCACGAAAGAGAAGGAGGCTGAGATGAAGACGAAGAAGAAGGATGCTGTAGCGTCAAAATTAGAGCTGCCACAGCAAGCACCCGGAAAAGAAGAAGAAGCCGTGGTTAATGGCATCGCCGCTGCTGGCAGGAAAATTTCACCAGAAGCTGCTGCAGCGAAGTTATCCCGAGCCAAGGCATCTTTTTCTTCTTACAGGGAAGGGTCCGCTGCGAAAGCATCGGCGAAGCGAGTAGCCGCAGGTAGTGGCTTGTCGGAAGCGAAAAGAGGAGCCAAAACGACATCGACAGCATCGGCTGCAGCAGCACTCGAGGAGGCACAGCAGAAAAACAGGGCGGCAACCACTCGTGCTGTACAAAAAGAGGAGGATAAGAGTGATGCCAAGGATGCTGTTGTTGTAGAGCAAGCAACTTCTCTGCAAGCCGCCGCAAAAGTCACGCCTGAGCGCAAACTCACAGCGAAAGGGGCAGCTCTTGCAAAAAAAGCAGCAGCAGAGGAAGAGGAAGAAAAAGAGTCAAAAGCAGCAACTATCGCAGATGGAAAAGGAGCCCTCACCAGAGCAAAAGCCGAAGAAGCAGTGACGTCAGAGGCGAAAACTTCACCACAAGTGTCTTTGTTGCCTTCAAGCACATTTTCGCCGGGTGCAGATGCACCGTCACCATCAATAAGGCCATTGGCAGCTGTCGAAGCATCCTCAGCCAATCAAGACCCACCACCACCACCAATGACTGCTGCTTTTCCTGCAGGTGACCGCAGCAGCAGCGTTGTAGACGGCAAGCCTTCGGCTGCAGCTCAGCTCGCATCGGCAACGGAAAACACGGCGAATGCGCTGTGGTTGAAGCTCCAGAAAGTGGTGAGCAAAGCGGGCAGCGAGCAGTCGGCCATGGCGGCGCTGGGCATGCGCGCACATGTAGACGGCAACGACACCGTGGACCCGTTCGAGTTCGAAGCCCTCTTGCACCGTTTAGGGTTCATGGCCACGGCTGACGCTGAAATTAGTACAGGTAGTGATGATGCCGCGACGGCAGCAGCCAGCAGTGTTGCTGCTGCGAGTGGTTCTTCTCCTGCCGCTGATGATGCTTCAACGCAGGTAGCACGAGGCGAAGGCACTGCCAGCACCCCAACAGCAGCCCTTGTAAATTCGTCCACCGACGCAGCTGCAGCAGCGGTGTCCGCGGCAGTGGTGGCAGCTCTCCTGGCGCGTGTGACCAAACACACCAACTGTAGTGGTGACACAAGAGAAAGAGGAGACGTGAGCTGCCGTGACTTGGTGCGATCTTTGAAGGATTGGGATAAAGCATCGCCTTGGCGCAAGCCGACTGCTCCACACCAACCGTCTTCCAGTAATCACCAACAACCTCAACCACAACCACAACTTGAACCAATGCAGAGTCAAGCAAGCGCAACAGCAACGGCCATAGCTGCATTAAGAGCCAATGATGACGCGGCCTCAAGTGGCCTCGCGCATTCTCCACCCAGGGGCACTAGTAAGGCTGCCACAGACGCAGTTGCTGACGGAGCTGTTACTTCTAGATACCCTGTCCCGGCGGCAGTAAAGGCGGCTGCAACAATCGCGCCTGGAACTCCGTCTCTCAAAGCATGGCGAGCGCAAGCAACTGGCCATGTGAGAATGAGCAAGCAAAAATTGGTGCCTTCGATATACTTTTTACTCTCTGTTTCGTCTGCGTCGCACATCAAAATATTGTGTTTCAAGTCTTATCGCACCTATACATTTCCTTTGTTTCAGCGACCTCCGATATTTACTTTGGCCATACTTTTTCGCTGTGTCGATCACTTTTCATTGACTTTTGTTACGGAATACGGTTCCTTATCTTGCTTTGTTTGCCCTTTCACACTTGCAGGTGAAAGCACGCGCCGCTGCACTGCAAGGAGCCTCTCCAGTCTCTCCAGCAGATCCTGCCGCATTGGTTTCGGCTGCAGCAGCAGGCGTTGTGTTCAAAGGCGGCCACGCCAGTACCACGGACAACAAGAGTAATTTTGCAGCAGCTCCAGTGACAGCAGAAACAGCAGGGAGAGTGGCGAAACCAGCCTCTGAAGCAACTACAGCCACCGCCGCAGCACCAGTGGCAGCACCGACGGTGGAAGCTGCAGCAAAAGAAATGACAGTTGCAGCAGCTGCAGCAACGCCGGCCATGACTTCTGCTGGACCCCCACCCCTGTCAGACGATGAAAGCGAAAGCCCTGCTTCCGTGGCTGACCTCGTGGGAACCTTCTCGGTAAAAGCAGGCACCGCCGCTCCTGTCGCAACATTGACCGATGTTGTTGCTGCTTCGAATGCGCCTATTTCAATGGCGCTACCGCCACCTCCGCTGCCGCGCGCACCCCCACCTACTCCTGCTTCTCCTGCTGACGGTGTGAACTCGGACGCCGCCGTCACATTACGTGACATTCCTATTGTACCACTGCCGCCGTTGTCAGCACCGACTTCTTCTCAGGCAGCAGCATCGCCACAGTTGCCGCCCCACACGCTCTCGCCAATGGACAGGAGTCGAACCCCAGAATCTCTCGAGGGGAGCAGCCAAGGCAACGGTGGCAACACCAGCAACCACCATGAAGTCTACGGAGGAGGTTCTTCAGGATGGGTGTCGCCGTCTCAGCGCCCCAGTGGCACACAAGCTCCGAGGCAAGCCGTCTTAGCACGCGCGGCCGCATGGGGCAGCAACGGCAGCCACAGTAGCAGCGTAATTAGCAGTAGAAGTGCTAGTAGTGCTAAAAGCCAAGCCTACAGCGGAGCAGACAGCGGAGCCAGTGCGTCTCCACCTACGCCTGCAGAAGTTGACGATGACGGCGATGCCGGCGATGAGGACGAAACCGGCGGCATTCCAGCAGCGCGGGTGTTAGCGTTCAGTCCGACGAATTCCGCTGCCAAAGCTCCCCTGGATCTCAAGGCTGATGATCGTGCCCTCAACGATGAAGACTTCCAGATTATGCAAAATAAACCCACGAGCAATGGTGCGTCTGCAAGCACAGCGGTTTATAGTAGAGAGCAAAGAACACAAAAAGTCCAGGGCTCTCCCAGCTGGGGCTCTCCTCTCTCTCCTGATGATACACGCTCACCAATGTCTTCAATTGGGGGATTTTAGTCGACATTTATACGAAAGTCAAAGTGCATCTCTTTTTTTCCCTACTAGTATGCGACAACGGCACACTTGTCTTTCTTTGTTTTGGGGGAATATTCGCTGGCCCTGGACTAGACTGGAACTGGATTTTATTCTAAACAAGTGGCGAAAGTACGAATTAGTAATCAGCGCGCGATTTGACGTACCTTAGAAGTACCTGGCTGGGAATGGCGGTTTTTACGTAAAATCGAAATTTACGTATATTTGCGCTTTTTTACGTGGTCTCCTCTGGATGCAGTGCTAAATGGGCCTTTTTTGAAGTTTTTTGCGAGATAAAATTTACGTTACTTGCGTAAATTTACTTAATATCGAGTTGACTCGTGCGTCATTCCCAGCCAAGTTGAAGTAGAGGTAGTGAGGTAAAGGCGAAGTAAAACTCAAGAACTAGTCCATTGACCCAGTAAGTACTCTCCCAAAAGGGCGTGAAGGCATTGAAATAACGAAAAGTACTGTTTACTATTCAGGGGCAGTTGTAAGTTGCGCTAGCTATTGTTAAAGCCGGCTGACATATTAAGTTGTGACGCACCGTAAGATTTACTACCACTTTCACTCGTTTAGCGTCTCCGGAATTTTCCCCTGAGCTCCTTGTTCTAAATTTTAATTTAGAGGCTTTTTGAGGACCTCTTAATTTTAAGTAAGTAAAAATGATATAGTAGGACCGAATTGGATCTTGAAAATACCCTTATTAAACGTTAAGCAAAATTCACTCCGAGTTGCCAAATAATACAACTCATACTCACTTTCACAACAATGAGCCTTCTTGCACAGAGCCCTCACACGCCCCGGAGCGCCCGGAGGACCCAGACAGATAGAGAATCCCCTGCTACTTATATCCCCCGATTTGCACGTAAGTTGAATTGTGTGTGAGCTCTTAGCCTCTTTAACAGGCCAAAGGTGCCAAACAGAACTCCTTCGACGAGCTCTCACACAATTGCCAAAAAGAACCAAAAAGATAGGAATGTACACAAAACAATGAGGAAGCTAGGAGCCAGTACTTTTTTCGGTTCCGAGTCCAAATATTCAATTTGATTCTTGTTGGCCGAAGATGACAACAGCACCTTTGGATATTCCTCATTTATGACGGATTTTGTCGATGTTTTGTCGACGATCTTATCAGGATTGTAAACGATTGCAACCTCATGTACACCCAAAATCTCCTGGCCAAGAGAATCAAATGAAGAATTGTATGGCATCTCATACTTATCATCAAAATAATTCTTCTCGTCTATTTCTGGAGCGAGCATTCGTGCGCTTATATGCTTCTCCCATGCTTGCTTTGCTTTTGATTTCGTTTCGTCGCCAGCGCGGCGAATATGGCTTGTGGATCTTCCTTGAATCAAAGGTTTTGAATTGTCAACAAAGTTGCGTAGTTCTTCGTTGACTGCAATCTCATCCGTCGACTCTTCTTGCGGGCTTTTGGCCCAAATCTGTTTGAGTGCTCTGGAATGGTACCCAATATCGAAACTTGAATGTTCGCCGAGCTTTAATTTCTTCACAGCAACCATTTTCTCACCGAGTAGTGAATCCGGAGGGTCGATACTTTTCTTGCCGCTACTATCAGCAACCCTCTTTGGCGGCTGAGTTCTCTTTTTGTAGGAACGCTTGACCTTATCAAGATCCAACTCCAATTTTTTTAGTTTGCGACCCCGGGCAGTTGTAGATGCCCGAGTCGGAATCTTGCGGTGCCCTGATGACTGCATCACATCTAACCCACGCAGCATTACAAAGATTCTGATAAGAAGGAATGCATCAATACGACTGGAAATAGCACTCAAAAGACATGAATTGGACCACCTTGCGTCTTCATTTTAAGTGCGGCTACGAGCATTATTTTTCTTCAATATGTTTCTGAAGGTAGGCGTTTCGAGCTTCCAACTGACATAAGTTATCACGTGCTTCGACTCGAGGATCTTGGAAAGAATCTTCCTTCGACGTTTTTGTGATTTGAATTCTCTCGTCGTCGACTGTGTTACGCATTCATTTTTTTATATCAGGAAAGATTATTCCTTGCTCAATAATGAATTGAAACAACTCACCCAAACACCGAAGAGTGCATGGACCTTTGTCAAATTTGATTCACACACACCGCTAAATACATTATTACTATAGTACTTTATAATATATGGAAGTTCGGTGGCCCGTCTGACGTACATTTTACAGGCAATGAATTCGCTTCGGTGCAGTAGGTTTATGTTAAGCTCATTGATTCGCGTCCTTCTTGCTGTTCCCGTGGCTCATGCCCTTGTCTTGCCCGTGGGCCTCCTTCCCGCCGTTAGCGTGTGCGACTGCACAGGCTAAGCAGTACAGTTATCTTTCAATATATATACTTACACGGGTCCATCCAAAAGTATACGTCGGACACGAACTACGAAGCAGTCATTAAATGAGAGGATATTATATAACTAAGACACCTTGCTTGTCTACACTCCAAAGGAGCTATTCGAACAATCAAAGTAGGACATTTACATTTTTACATTTTCTTTTATGTTAGAATACAGTAGTGGAGATCATAGCACCCATTCATATTGGAAGCTGCAACACATGTCTGGTTAAAAAACGGCATGGCCTTACTTACAGGTACTTTCGGGTGACAAGAGGTTTTCAAGAAAATGTTATGCTGGCCTTACTTACAAGTACTTTCGGGTGATAAGAGGATTTCTAGATAAGAAAAAGAGAGTTTTAAAAACGTCAAGTGTTACTAAAAGACTAAGAAAATAAGGGTTTCATCTGCAGATGGGCACTGTCGCTGCTCATCTTGGTGCATACCCCTTTCGGAAACCAACAAGAAAGCGGGGGGGTTTCAAGAAGAAAAATGAGGGATAAGCAAAGTTAGCTAAGAGAAAAAGGGCTGAGGCCAATTTCCCCTGCTCTTAGCAAGAGCACGAGCAGGGAACAGGGAATTTCAGATGCGAAACATAATTTTTTGCTATCCTTCATCCTTCACCTTCAGACCAGACCTGTTACTGTTATTTGCGCAAATCTCGTATTGATAATATATTCGGATCTCGTTATTACTTATTAACTAGCTCGTTATTCAAATCCTTTACTAACTCCGCCTCGAGATGCGAGGTGTGCGTTTGCTCAGCACTCAGAACGAATTCCCAGTTCTCCGGACTGCCCTTGTATTTGTATGACCCCCGGGTCCACCTCAAAATTTCCCGCGGTGCATTTCTTTTTATACTCGTACATCATTAAATTTCGTCGGCGAATTTCTGAAAGGCCAGGTTGATCTCGTCCGTGATGCCCCCGTAGAAAGCCGTGATTTCCGACGCCGGCGCTTTCGGGTCCATGAATTTCCCGTCCACCACTTTTTGAATCACGGCCGCGCCCTTCACGTCTGGATCGCGCTTGGCGCCCCCCATGCTGCCCTTGATGGCTGCCCAGGTCACCTTGGCTTCGGCTGGGGAGTCTTGAATGGCCCGCTGGCAGTTGTTGTAGAACGTGATGATGGTGCGCAGCATCCCAATGGACTTGGTAAGAGGGCAGGTGAAGTCGTAGTCGGTGAAGGCGTTTTGCTGGAGGAAGTCTTCGCGAATGATTTTCGCCACTTCCATCACCACTTTCTGGTCTTCGGACAGGGACTCTTTCCCCACCAGCTGCACGATTTCGCTCAGAGAATCTTCGAGCTGCAAAATTTCGCGGGCGGTGTTCCGGAGCATGCCGTATTCTTGCTCGATGCCGTTGAAATACGGCTCCAGGACCCGCATGTACTTGGTGTAGGAAATCAGCCAGTTCAACGAGGGGAAGTGCTTGCGTTGCGCGAGCCTCTTGTCCAGGCCCCAAAACACTTGCACGATGCTCAGGGTGGCGGCGGTGACCGGGTCGCTGAAGTCGCCCCCAGGAGGGGACACTGCCCCCACCACCGTCACGGTGCCCTCGCGCTGCGGGGACCCCAGGCACTGCACCCGCCCCGCGCGCTCGTAGAACGCCGCTAGCCGCGCGCCCAAGTAAGCCGGGTAGCCGCTGTCCGCCGGCATTTCCCCCAGACGGCCGGAAATTTCGCGCAGGGCTTCGGCCCACCGGGAGGTGGAGTCAGCCATCATGGACACGTTCAAACCCATGTCGCGGTAGTACTCGGCCAGGGTGATGCCCGTGTAAATGCTGGCTTCCCGCGCCGCCACCGGCATGTTCGAGGTGTTGGCCACCAGAGTGGTGCGCTGCATGATGCCCACTTCTTTCCCGTCGATGTCGATGGTGAGTTCCGGGAAGTCGCACAGCACTTCCGCCATTTCGTTGCCGCGCTCCCCGCAGCCCACGTACACGATGCAGTCCGAGTTGGAAAACTTGGACAAGGACTGGGAAATCACGGTTTTCCCGCAGCCGAAGGCGCCGGGCACTGCGCAGGTCCCACCGAGCACCGAGGGAAAGAGCGCGTCCACCACGCGAAGGCCCGTGGTCAGAGCCACGTTGCCCGGGAGTTTTTCCGCCGTGGGGCGGGGCATTCGCACCGGCCAAAAGTGGGACATGGCCAAGTTGTGAGTTTGGCCCGTCACGTCGTTGCGGACTTCCAGTACCTGTTAGGGGTAGTAAAGTAGAGTAAGACATGCGTGAGTGGGGGGGGGGCAGGGAGAGTTTGGGATGAGAGGCCCTGAATAATAAAGGGCGTGCTCCAGAGAACGAAGAAACAAACCAAATTGACCAATTTGAGAACGAAGAGAGTAGGGAAAAAGAGGAAGCAAAGGGTGCAATTCAAAAAAAAAAAAGGGATCAAAACTTACGGTTTCGTTCACGTTGAACTCTTCGTTGCCGTCGGTGCCGTTGCCGTACACTTTCACCACGGTGCCGCTCACGTTTGGGGGGCACAAAATGCTGTGCTCTCGCATGATTTCGTTCTCGAACACCGTGCCGAAAATGTCCCCCGGCCCAATGGATTGGCCTTCCCGGAAGTTTTTCGGCTTGAAGGTCCATTGCTTGGTGGGGTCCAGAGACTGCACGCTCACGCCCCGAGGCACGTACACGTCCTGTTTCAGCGTGTGCGCAAAAGAAGTGGAGGAGGAAGAAGGAGGAGGAAGGAGGACGAAGAAGTGAAAGAAGACCGAGAGGAAGATGTGGGTGAGTATGACAGAAGCTACATCAACAGCAATAGCGCGTAGCAAAACGACGCATTTATTTGAGGTAATTAGAAAAACGCTTGACTCCTCCTCAAGGGTGCCAAAAGCACACCCGCTGCAGAAATTAGGCCAAAGAGACTACCAAGGAGGGGAAGGACGGAAGCAACAGGGCATTCGAATTTCCCCCGTCCCCAGTATCACCTGCGACTCGTCGGCAATGGTTTCGAGCGGGCGTTGGATCCCGTCGAAGATCGTGTTCATGATGCCGGGGCCTAGCTGCACCGACAGCGGCTGGCGGGTGCGCGCGACGGGGTCCCCCACGGTCAAACCCGAAGTGTCCTCGTACACCTTGTAGAAAAGGAAGCGGGGAAGGGGAGGGTGCGGTGGCAGCACATGTAAGAGCACGCGGCAACCAAAAGAAGGGTTCATTGAAAACAGAAGGCACCGAAAACACAGTAGTGTGATATATAGTGCTCCAGATGCGCAGAACTAATAAAGGAAGAGAAGTCCTGAAAGGGGAAATGAAAAGGAAGTCTAGAATGGAGCATGAAGACTACAAACAAGCCCATATTCAGGACTCGTGTGATAGAAACCAGGCTCGTCTCTTTCCTAGCGTACGTGAGCACGAGTGTCTTGTTACCTGAATGGACGCGGTGTCGCCTTCCAGCTTAATGATTTCACCCACCAACATCTGATGGCCGACGCGCACGAGCTCATACCTACGCATTGAAAAAAAAAAACAGCACAAAGCGTGCAAGCAAAAACAGCAAGCAAGCACGCGAAGGAAGAAGAAAGAACAAAAAAAGCCGAAAAGTTATGACGTGTCCGTACGTGGGCGCTCGAGAGAAATCGGATATGCAGATTCAAATGCGAAAAAACGCGAAATTGTATCTCTAGAAAGCCGAGATATCTCGAGCTGGTAAATATAATGCTCTCTCGGGTGGGGTCTTGAATGCGTCGGCAATAAAAGCCGCTCCTTGAACACCCCCCAAAACAAAAGACAGCTATGCCATTAGAGCCCGGCCAAATAGGCCATGCCAGCAACCACCATGCAATCTACATCAGCCTTCGAGGCACCATTGGCATAGTCTACTCGGTTGTGCTGCCACTGCGAAGCAATGCATGGCTCTCGGCAGCACGAAAGACCGCGCGCGGGCGTTCTACCCAGTTAGTCGAGTCGTCGCACATCAACCACTAAGGATAGCCCCCCCCCCTCCCCCGTATAGACTAGATTGTTTCACAATGTGTCGCTTAATTGATTTGCTTACATGGCAGCGCCCGTCATGTTTTCGGCGATGACGAGCGGACCCGCCACACGGTAGACGGCACCGACATCCGACTCCTTCGCCTGGTACATCCGATAGGAGCACCGGAAAGAGGCATGGGCAAGGCAAAACCATTTGAGTCACACAGATAATTGGTGGTAACCTAGTAGATCGGTAGATACTACATAAATGCATGCATTGCGACGCCAGAGCTTTGCATTAATAGCGCACGGGAGCTTTTTCAGGACCCTCTCTATCATGTGTGCTCTGCCGCATTCATTCTCAAAAAGCAGAACACTGCTTAGGAGTCAGGGTGTGTGGGAAAGCCTGAAGTAAAGCAGCAATGAACTACTCGCTCACAGTGGTGTTGTCGAGGAAGGACATGCTATGCTATGCTACGACTCCGACTTAGTGTGGATCTACGCCACTCTTCTCAGCGTGGCTATGCGGCTCAACACGACACACGACGACCGACAGGTCCAAGAAAAGTAGGAATGTCGTATGTTTATGATAAACTTACGGACATATTCTTTCCGCGAAGTGCGTTTGGATTTTTTCCGTCAATTTCACCTCGCGTTTCACATTCTTGTTGTGCTGATCTTTCCATCATAACTTACTTTCGCTCAGTCGGAGCAGCGCGGCAGTGATTGAAACAGCCATGAGGATAATCGAAATCGACGCCTCCAATGATACCATCAGATTATATATTAAAACGTCCAATTTTGAGGGATTGATTGCGGAAGACAGAGAGCATTGATACAACCCCCCAGACACCGTATCTACTTACAGCCAGTAAACATGAGCAAAGATTCCGAGCGTTTCTTTGCACTTACATTCAATTCTAATGGCGCAGATCTTAGCGCAGAAGTACTCAAAGAATTACTTGCTGATACGGCAGGCGCGAGCGTGGCCGTGTTGTCATTTCAAGAGTAAGTGCTTGCTTCGCCCGTAGCCACGCGATTGCTACCAGGAACTTTCCCACAACTTTTTTTTCTCTGGAGTCACCTTTGTTACTTGATTTCCTTCATATCTTTTTGCGCTTTTCTCGTTGAAACCAGGTATGATTTGGCCCCCGCTCAATCGATACCAGCGCTGCCGCTGTATTACGGTGTTAATGGCTGTGGCGAAGTGTGCCCATCTGAAGTGTACCTCCGTTCCCGCGCTGACCTCAACCAGGCAGCTGCCGACACTGCGCGAGTTGAAGCGATTGGCACTGCACTCGGTCCAGAGTTTGAGTTGTTGGCTGACGTAGCAATGGGTGAACCAGTTGGGAAGTTTCCTACCTCTCCTGTGCTCGAGCCCGCAGCGGCCGAGGCTGCGGCAGCGAAAAAAGCAAAAAAGGCTGCCAAAGCAGCAGCTGCGCAGACGACGGAACCCGTCAAAGAAGAGAAAACGAAGCTGCTGGAGTGGTACGGCTTTGTCCGCTTGCAAGTATGGGCGCAGCGCCAAACTTCTGCGGGGGCGAAACTCTTGGCCGACCGTGCTTCAGGCAACGTGACCACCATGGTGGTGCCCAGTGGCGAAAAAGTCACAGGCAACGACTGGATGGCCGCTAACGACGACGGCAGCAGCAGCGGCAATTCCACTAAAGGCAGCAGCGCTACTGGCCAAGCCTATGCGGCAGGCCTATCGCCAGACAAGGGCGCGGTGCTGGCTTACTTCCCCACTGCCAAGTTGCTGTGCTGCGCGGCCCATTTCCACGGCACCAACAAGCACGGGGTGCCCGAGCGTGAATTCGACGCGGTGCGGCGGCAACAGCTGCAGCGGGCCAGTGAAGCTGCGAGCTGGCTAGTGGACGCAGGCAATTCTCAGGCTCAATCTAGCAGCAGTTCTCCAACAGGTGCGGCTGGAACAGCGGGACAGGCCACCTTATCGGACTGCAGCTTAGTGCTGGCCGGCGACTTGAACTTCCGCGTGGAGTCGGAATTTGTCTCCTTTGACGACAAGCAGCAGGGCGGCAAAGACTTCCAAACGGTGCTGGCGCTTGCAGAGGGCAATGTAAGTGACCTCAAAAGCTTGTTCCGGAGCTCTGATCGATTGCACAAGCTTCTCGTTCCCGCTGCTTGCGACAAAAATACAGGAGCTCGAGGTGAAGGTAGCGATGACGGTGACAAGCTTCATGCTGCTGCGTTGCCACCCCTCTTAACCAATATCTTTGACGCTCTTGGCACCACTGTAGTGGCCGCAGACTCTACGAAGCCGCTTTTTCGGCCTACTCTTACCTACAAGCCCGGCGCGCCTCCACCCCGGCAGTACATGAACAAGCGCGCGCCGTCCTGGGCTGATCGGGTGCTCATTCGGGATCTGTCGAGCGTTATGGGTTCAGCCACATCGCTTGAAGAGTGCAAATCGCTTCCCCATGTGATCTGCAGCGACCATGAACCGGTGGTTGCGGTTTTTATAACGCAAGCGCTTTGATTTCCACGGCCCCATTTGCGGACTTTTATTATGGTAATTGGTGCATTATCTCGACTCTGAAGAGCAAGTGCCGCCAGTGCTACCTCTATCTGCCCTCTACCTCTACGTGACAAATTTGGCATGTAGCATTTGAGGTGGCTTATGCTCCTTACAAGTGCATTAATTGTCTCGATGCCCAAGGAACTGGTTTCGGTGCTATTTGGGTTTTGGGTTTGAGTTGGCTGCTTGGCTGTTTCGGCTTAGAGGGTGGTCTGGCATCTGCCTTGCATTGGTTTTATAGTTTACTTACTTACAAAAGTTGGACTGGGGAACCCCATCCACCAACACAAGACCGCCATGGTCGATGAAATTTACGCAAAGTAGTCGCTAGCATACACATCAAGTAACGATCTCTAGACGGCGTAAGTCTTTTTAGGACAGGGCTCAAGAAATACAGTAGGCAAATCATGGAGTAAAGCATATTTCAAGAATTTCTTGGCATCTGTCTTGCTTTGGTTTTATAGTTTACTTACTTACAAAAGGTGGACTGGGGAACCCCATCCACCAACACAAGACCGCCATAGTCGATGTGATTTATTTCTCTAAATACGAGGTAGATGAAGATGTGTCATCATTTGTTGGAGCGAACGGAATGAACAGGCAGAACGACCGAACGCGCACGTGCCAACTCAGAACAAATGATGACTATATGACTATCTTAATAGCGCTGAGGTGTCCGCCCAATAGGCTGATCTTCCTGCACCCTTTGTCCCCCGTACAAGGCACGGTTGACCTTACATCTTGTTATTCTCATGAGGAAGCGTCTGTCCTTTACTATACCTTGTTGTGCGGCTTATAGTAGCTAAGAGCATATAGTCTAGTCTAGTCTAGTCTGGTTAATAGTACTCTCCCAAAAGCAAAGAAAGGCAAGTACACAACAGTCACAGAGGCACATAGAGATAAAGAATGCACTTGAGCTGCACATGCGCTAGAAAATTCGCTCCAGAAGGCCAATTAAGGCTCCAACTGGCGCCTTAGCGCCTTTCCTCCGGACGAGTTGGCGGGACTGAGTGCTCGTTCGTATATAAGTTAAATATAAGTTAAGTTATAAGGTATACCCCCGGGCGTGTGCATCTGATTAGTTTCTTGGATTTAGTTTACACTGCTTTCTTTTTGTTTCTACCTGTGAGCCGCCTAAGACAGCCCCTCGGGGTCTGTCTGAAAACACATAAGACCACAAGACCACAAGATCAAACCAGAAACCAGAGAGCAAGAGAGCAAAAATGGGTACCTTCAGTGGTGTACTGTATTCGTTCGAACAGCGCTAGGCACATACAGGGAATTAGCCCAATCCTCAATTTTTTCCTGTTAGAAAAACTCTACAACCCGATTCCTTGCTAATTCAGCTCACACTGAATTATCATCGTGCCCATGGAGACAGCGCGCCGCTTACTTGGCTTGTCTGTTTGTTAGTAGTTTAGTTATCTCTCTCCAGTTTATTTACGCGGTTATCCTTATATTATACTTAGAGAACCAGTATCTATCTTGAGCTCGTCAGACCTCTTTCTGAGTTATAGGGCCTGCGTTTTTATTCTCTGCGTGGACACGTGTTGTCTTTGGTCATTCTTAATTGGTCCACGCCGTGTCTTGTACTTCTTAGTTACCTTCGCGTCATGACTTACGGCCATTTTGTTTTCGCTTTCATTGACTTGAGACTTTCCTGCCTCTCGTAGCTCAATGTATAGGTTCCTCGCATGTCGCGTCAAACAAATAATTCTTCGGGTCGCCGCGGGCTTGGGGAGGATCCAGACTGACAGTAACCAAGAAAACCGCGGGTTTTCCGGTTTTTTACCCACTTCGGGTAAGAAGAATATCCGGTAAATAGTAAATACTAAGTGCGCTGGTGGAGAAACCCCCAGTGGCCTCGTGGGTTTTCTTGGTTATTGGATCCAGACCGACCCCGCTCTGCATCACCGTCGTCATATCCTTATATTATACTTAGAGACCAGTATCTATCTTGAGCTAGTCAGACCTCCTTCTGGCCCTAAAGTTTCGAAAGGGCGTTTGATGAGGCCACTTCGTGTTAGAGCAGTGATTTGGTTAGTGACGAAACGGTCTTAGCTCCGAGCTCCGAGCTCCGAGCTCCTTAGAAAACCAAGTGTCCATACCAACGGACACCTTGTTGTGCCCTACCCTGTGCCTATTGTTGTCACGTTGTCACCGACGGAGATAAAAGAAGGGTGATAAAGTGATTAATTATTTCACATCATCCCACCACAAATAAAATGGCAACTTATAACGCATCATAAGTCTACCCGACTAGTTCGCAATATGAATCGGCTCTTCCAACATACGTAGTTTGATAGGGATTTATAGACAGCTGCTCCTGTGATGGCCTCGTTCTTCTTGAATTGCTTCGCGAAGTGGCATCAAACACCGGAGTTAAGCACGGAGGACCCCGAGCCTGTTGCCAAGAAAGACGACGAAGTCGATGCAGTGATTGTTTATGCGCCAGACGGTCAACCTAAGAGCAGTGATGCCGGTCGAGTCTTCGTGCTTACTTTTAACTCTAACGACCAAGCGCTTACTGAGGCAGTGATTGCTGACCTCTTTGCTGACGTTAACGGTGCTGCTTGCGTTGTGGTGTCTTTTCAAGAGTATGACCTACAACCTAGCTCGCCGTTGCCTGCACAACCACTGATGTATGATGAGACCATCAAAAAGTCCGCTGAAGACATCAGTGGTGATTATTCGGCACTGCAAGCTAGATATTTGAGGGCAAGCCGGGAAGACGCTGCGGCGGATACGGCACGCCTGGCAGCTTTCCACGGTGCCCTTGGTCCAGGCTACACGCTGGTTACTGACACTGCCATGGGCGAACACGCCTGCAAAAGCGACGATGGCGTGGAGTGGTTCGGCTTCGTGCGGTTACTAGTGTTTGCGCGGCGCGACACACCTATGGGCGCAGCGCTGTGCTCCGACAAGGGGCTGCTCACCTGCGTGGTACCCAGCGGTAATAAGGTTTCGAGCGTAGCCGCAAACGACGCTGACCCTGCGCTAGCGCCGTACAATGTAAATATGTCCCCGGACAAGGGCGCGGTGCTGGCGTACTTCCCCGCTGCCAAGTTGCTGTGCTGCGCGGCCCATTTCCACGGCACCAACAAGCACGGGGTCCCCGAGCGCGAATTCGACGCGGTGCGGCGGCAACAGCTGCAGCGGGCCAGTGAAGCCGTTGCGTGGATAGTAGCGGTGCACGCTAAACGCAGCGAACAAGGACAGAAAAACGGCCCCACGAGAGCGGGTTTTGGCAGTGGCGCCGACTTGGGCTGCAGCTTAGTACTGGCGGGAGATTTGAACTTCCGCGTGGAGTCCGAGTTCGTTGCACCTGATGACAAGCAAATG
>Ga0307930_1002018_pt1 | contig 15725 bp, 16 predicted proteins | sample OrgLakmetageno46_FD_203161 | JGI IMG/M metagenome (GOLD analysis project Ga0307930, IMG submission 203161) | Saline water microbial communities from Organic Lake, Antarctica - #46 | ecosystem: Environmental > Aquatic > Non-marine Saline and Alkaline > Saline | place: Antarctica: Organic Lake...
AAGCCCTGGCCATCAACCACACATTCGCAAGCCGCTTTGAAAGATCAGACAGACCAAAAGAGCTCACCCGTTTTCCTTCCCTTTGTTTTTCTTTCCACCCACCCACCCATCAAAACATATTTTTTTCTTTTCAAAAGATACTCTTCAGATCTTCAGATCTTCAGACACTAATAGCTCATTAGCTAGACGACTACTTTAAAGGAGCCAAGTAAAAAGTCTAACAAGCTTACAAGCTACTGTACCGATTTGAGTTCGAAGTCAATGCTAAAATATTCCAGCAACAAAAACGCCTTGCTAGAAATTCACATGACTAGTCTTTGAGGCAACTCTAACCAGGCGCAATTTGTGCAATAGCCGAATTTCCCTAGTACTCGTTGGCCGTTGCGACGATCTAGCTTGAGCTGTCTGAGCTGATTTTGATTCATGCCAAAAAAATCGATGTTAGATCTTGCCAGAGAATGCTGGGCTCGTGTCTTAGCCCCTGACGAGCCTCCCAAGGGTGTTGCCGAAATGATTCTCTTGCTGAGTGAAAGCTTGGGCTTACCTAATGATGATAGTTCGACAACTCTGGACGGAACGTTAGCGTGCGTCGCTGAGCAAGCTGGAGTGTCTCTCGATAGACCAGACCCTTCCGGTGCGAGCCATGAGACACCTCACCAAATGTATGCAACTGGTGTTCCGCAACATGTAGTAGGTGAAGAGCCAGCTTCCAGCAACGTAATCAGAGAAATTTGTGGACCGACGAAACGCCGATACGTTGATGAGGTGGACAAAAGGACTTTGAACCACAATGGCGGCACGAAGTCTCGCAAAGTGCACACCATTGGCGAAAAAGCAGAAGTTATTGTTGCATACGACGCCATCGTTGCTGAGCAAGGTGGGCTCAGCAAAGGCGCGAAAGGCAAGGTTGAAAAGGACTACTGCCTTGGTCAAGGAATGCTCGGGCGATGGCTGAGCAACCGCGAAGAAATTAATGCTGCTGCCAGTGAGGAGTGCATGAAAGCTCGTCGATGTATAATGAACAGAGGTTCGTTGCGCAATTCTCCGAAGGAGCTGTCGAGCCAAGTTGGAAGCCCCAAAAGCATGGAAGCTTCTCAACTCGTTTGATTGTCGAAGGGAAAGTTGCTTCGGAGGATGGTCTTTGCTGCGCTTCTTTCGTTTTGACTTGTCCATAGGACTAAAGATTCAAAGGCAGAAGAGAAAAATATAATTTTTTGCGTCGGGAAGGCGGAAAATTCATGCACAGGCCCCGAAACGCTGGAATCTAAGGACCAAAAGGCAGAAATACAGACCGATGAATATGAAAATGAACCTTAACCTAGAAGAGGAGCTACTCAGGCACGGTTTGTTTTAATTCGCTTCATTTCACATTCGTATGTTCTGCCGCTGTGAATTTAAATTTGTAGAGCCGCAAGCCGAATGGCGAAAAGCGCTTGCACTTGCGTGAAAGTTAGAAGTAAAAGCATTACAGCGCCTTGGTTACCTTTTATACATCTATACTTTATACATTTATACTTATACCTAAGTGCTAACTGAGTACCCTACTTTTTAAAGGGTTTGATTCAGATGACTACAGGCGAAATAAATAAAACAGAGAGAAGCAGGATAATGCATAATACTTCGCTCTCTTTTTGCCCAGTAAAACTGGTACATCACAAATCCAATCCGTATAACTTGTTCGCCATCCACACCATATACTCCTAATCCAAGCGGCTCCAATTTGGCGAATCAATGCGGGAGTATTATCATATGATTTCTGTGTTTAAAGTTCTCGCATGCGGCACACTCCGATAAGAACCAAAGTGTATTTGGAGCCTTTGATGGTTAGGCCTAGAGAGGCCAAGCAGCTCTTCTTGGGCGCTTAGAACTCCTTATTTTGAAGAGGCGATTTTGCCGCCTAGCCTAGTTCCTCCTTGACGATTTTCTGCGCGAGCTTTCCATCCAAAATTCCCTTATGTTCCTTCATCAAGGCTCCCATAATTTTTCCTGCGTTAGGCGTATCGCCTGCGGCAGCAATCGCTTCAACGACCCATTGTCGTGTCGTTGCCTCATCTGCAGACACACCGTCAAATAATGTGCGATAAAAAACACGCAACCATAAAATGTACTGCAATACCTAGGTAAAGCAATGTTGCTAACCTTTACCTGCAAGAGACGGGAGCCACTGTTCGATGATTTTGAGCTCAGCACCTTCGCTTGCCGCGCGCTCGTCCCCGGTTTCAGACTTGGCAGAAAGGTACATGTCGATGCTTTCCTGAGAGAAGTATAGAACAAGGATAGAGATCATGTCATTCATTAAAGTTTAAAGGATAATCCTGTAAGCTAGCTGTTCTTTGATTATTGACCTGCCGTTGTTTTGCTAGCTTTCGCAAAACGGTTAGCGCCGCCTCATCCGAAAGACCCTCCACGCCCGTCTCCTTCTCGACATTCGTCAAAGCCGACTTGATTGCACGCAACTAAGTAAAGACACATGCCAAAATTAAATACAAGTCAATTCGAGGGCGTACACGCCTCAGCACAGTACCACACAATCTCTATAGAGAAGGAGACAAAGAAATGCAATTATCAGCTACCGTTGGCAGCGATGCAATATCCTTCGCCTTCATTGCCTCTTTCATCTTTGCACCAACATCCTCCTGAATCGATGCACTCAGAGCCTGAATACGGGGCTTTGCTAAAATATGGACCGGCATAAAGCTCAAGGAGGGCTCAAACATTAGAGCGAAGATCCATAAAACTTTAAAGAGAGGTGGCATTTTGCAATCTCTAGTAGCTGGATCCTACTAGACTGTTGACACTACCCTTTTTGTTGAACGTTGCTACGATGTTGCATTTAGTAGGCAAAGAACATTCTACACGAAACTATTTTACACCAGCTGCGCGTTTGCACCAATCGATTGAGCAGTATTGGTGTCGTCCGTCGTAATGAGTACTGCGAGTACCATGTGTTGCTGCTTGTGTTGATGCGCTTAACACGGGCTCTACTGCACGGTAGCATCTGGAGCTTTCGCGACTTACAACTTCTATATTCTACTTCGCACCCCTTGCAGTAAATTGAGAACAGGTGCTTTTCACAGAGCACTTTCGTCTAAAGCTAGACCCTTCTCTAAAATCGAGAGCTATTTTAGGCAAAGGAGTACGTGCATATCTTGAGTAAATCGTTTAGTGTAAGCGCTCTTGATACCATAACGTGCAAGGTGTATTTCAGACTCTGTTTTTACGTTGCTCTACTTCGAAATTCCCCAGATGTCAGAGGTGGTCAATGAATCTGACCGGACGACGGAACCAGACAAGCGCGTCGTGTACGTACGTGTCAACGGGTATGCAGACCATGGCGCGAACATGAACCGATACACTACCTACGAGGTGGAATTTCGGCTGCGCGATGAGTGCAGAGTCCTTTGCCAAAAGCGCTACAGCCATTTTCGAGACCTTTACAAGACAGCCAGCATTGTCAATGAAGAGGTGGGCACTTTTCCTCCTTCAAGCGCTCGTGTACTTTTCTCTCTGCTCTGTTCGAAAATCGACAGTACTCACGTTGGCATCCAATGCATTAACTTGAAATTATGGCTTCAAGATATTTTAAGGCGCTGCTAGTCAGATGACTGACGTAGAAATTGTTCGGAGCTCACATAATGCTTGCTGTCGCAACTTTCAAAGCTCCTTCATGGTGAGCTAAAATTAACACCCCATGCTGTCTATTTTTGACGACTGGAACAGGTGAAAGACTTTGAATTTCCAGCGAAGATCAAGAAAGTGGACGATGCTTCGAAAGCGTATCGGATGCGCAAATTCGACGACTTACTCAAACTCATGCTGGCTCTGGCCCCAAAGCTGCTCAACGATTGGATCGAAACGTAAAGATGCTATAATCCTCCCAGCCCCTCCGTCTCATTCTCTGTCTCGTCCTTTGAGTTCAATTTACTTGCTATTTCTTCGCACCCGCTGACGAAGCTTGTCATAGCTAGCTCGAAGCGTTTATCTCACCATCTTGCATTGCTGCCACTCCTACTTTCACCAAGACTCCCCCTCCCCCCCCTTGCCAGCGCCCACGAGAACCAGCGGGAATTGGACGAAAGCGTCCGGTTGGGCGATCGTGACGACGACGCCAGCGTTATGAGCGAAGCCGACTCCACTTACACCAGCCAGTCCCAGCTGCATACTTCCAGGCGTGCGTCCGCGCCCTTGTCGTCTTCCTCCGGTCTCCGTGGGGCCAGCACTGGCCGAGTCAACAATGGTAATGGTGTTGGCGGCAGCGGTGTTAGCACCGGAGGAGGAGGCAACGTCGCCTCTTCACCGCGAGGCGCTGCCGCTGCAGCTGAAGGAGAAAGGAGGGCGTCGGCGCTGGAGGCCGCGGAGAAGGCCGCCCTGAAGCTGAGAGCTACTACATTAGAGAATTCGGCGCGGCGCAGCGCGCAGGAGCTGGCCGAAGCTCGTATTGTATTAGAGCAACAGGCCAGCCTGCTGGCGAGGTTGCGGGGCGCCAATTCGATTTACGCAGCTGTGGAGGACTCGGAGGTGAGGTCACGTTTACAGCAGCAGTGCGTATGTAGGCAAAGAAGTCAACTTTTGGTTGCCTTTGGCTCTCCGTCCCCTTTTTGAGTGCATCTTTCTCAGAATAATGGCTTTTGCCCTCACGATATCTCTCCTTACCTCTCCCTTTCGCTCTTTTTCTGCCAACAGGTTGAGCTCGAGCCCAATTTGACCAACCGCTACGCTGCCTACAAGGTGGTGTGCCGGTCGATTGACGACCCCTCCTTGGTGAGTGTAGTGCGGCGGCGCTACAATGATTTCGTACAGTTGCATGCTACCCTCGATACTACCCTGGACCTGCCCCGCAAGGTTTACTTCAACTTGCGCAAGTCGTTTTTAGCCCACCGCCAGCAAGCGCTGCACACGTGGCTGCAGCAAGTGATGAAAAAGTACTGCGTGCTCCGGCATGGCCCCTTGCGCACCTTCTTGGGCTTGGATGTCATGCTGGCTGGGGTGCTGCCTGAGAACCTCCAAGGAGGGCTAGGTGCACCGGGGGATCTTTTCAGTACGCCTCATTACTTGGACGTGTCCTCGGACGATTACCAACGGCATTCTCTGATGTCGTCTCCCTCCATGGCTGGAGTCTCTCTAGCAGAAAACAAAAATCCCGATGGCGACCACAACGATAATGACAACGACGAGGACGAGAGCGATCCCGTTGCTGACGCTGCCGAGGCTGCACTCGCTGCCGCTACTGGCGAATGGCCATCCAAACCACCAACACCTTCACGTGATGGGAGCTTGCTGAGGTCGAGAGCTTCCCTGCAGCAGCAGCAGCAGCAGCGAGGCCACTCCATCGCTGAGAGGTCGCCCAACGACAGAGGCCCTCATGCCACGACTCGTAAATCGTTGGGAGAGCGGCGCAGTGGCCACATTAGGAACACGACTGCGTATGGTAACACCAATGCAAGGTCTGTTTCAGAGGCCCCCTGGACTTCGAGACTGAGCCCCGGAGGAGGAAGTCAGCCTTTGGATGCTCAGCCGCCGCGAGTGGTGAGCGAACCTTCTGGGGACTTTTGGGAGAAAGCTAGCCAGCAAAACGCAACCAAAACGGCAGCCTTCATGCCTTCTCCAGAAGCCGCTGGTAGGAACAGGGGGGTTGGCTTTTAGTTTCGGACGAGTACTTCCAACTTCCAATTGAATTTGGTATTAAAATTATTTAGTGCTCGGTGTACTCTGCAATTGTCCAAGTCATGCCTGTTTCCCCCGTGTCACTTACATCAGCACATGGCTTGTCTAGCACCAGTTCATTGCTTTCAAGTTCCAACGAATACATGATTACAAGGTAAAACCCAGACCCTGGGGCAGTCTCCCATCAATTCAAACAGATAACATATAACAGATCAAATATCAAACAGAGAGCACCTGTAACAAAAAAGGGGAACGGGCGATATATTCCATTCAGCCATTCGAACAACTAATACAATTACGCGTCTTGGTGCTGGTTTGATATCGGATATCCGATATCTGTATCTATATCTTTATCTACTGCATCTGACGTCTGGTATACTGGTATCTGGTATCTGGCATGTACTGTAGATGTAGGTCCGTTGTTTGTTGATCTCGCTTACAGCTGACGGCAAGAGCAGCCTAAAGGCGCCTTTCACTATCTGAAAAAGCTCGAAAATATCGCGAGCTCGACCTTTCTCCAGAAACGGATATCTTCGTAGGTGTATGTTGTGTAAACTGCATGCCCATGGTGTTGTATCAGTTTGACTTCCAAATCGCCGATTAGTCCATCAGAAACAACCAATCACCCCCGAAAACTGGAATGGGGATGCTCGGTAGAAACCTGTATACTAGGGTGACTTAGCTCCGCTCACTTAAATAACCCTCGGCAACGGCGGCCTATACAACAGGCACTGTTCTAAGTTACTTCCAGTTTCCAGTACATGGTATTTTTTTCTTGCGTTTGACTGGGGCTATTTTCATATGTACATATTAGAGCTATGATTCGCATTTTCGTTTTCAAAAATGCACGAGGATTTGAGGATAAAAGAAGGAAGAGTAGTCAAATACGCCATCTCTTTACAAAAGTTCCAAAGCACTGGATGCTAACACAACCAATATGGGAAACTGTCCGGCTCAACAATCAACCTTCCTGCAAGAACCTGATCGCGCTGTAGTTTCGGATACGTTTGCACATTCTGATGCAGACAGTTGTTCTCAAATGTTTTCTCAAGGAGCACCGTCCGACTTCAATTTGTCGAAACGCCACAACCCTTTTCAGGAAGAATCAAACCCTTATAACTCTTCATCAAAATCAATTGACGCACAAAAAACACTGACGCTGAGATATGGAGATACAAAGTATGTGGTCCAGCGGCCCGGTGCTTCTAATTCAAAACGCACTCGATCATCTGCTAACATAGCATCTAGCCCGAAAACCCTTGAATGTTGTGGCGACACTTCTGAAGAATACCGCAGCATCAGGCTTAAACTAAAGGGTTCACTTGATGAGAAGCGGCAACTGTCAGACCTTAGCCGAGAGCTTTTACAAGAGATCGTCTCCTGGTTCGGAGTCAAATCTATTGGTAGATTTTCCGCCGTATCGAAGGCTTCAGAATCATACGGCATGAATCAAGCTCTCTGGAAGGCACTCTGCACAGAAGCTTGGCCCTCTCTCATGCCTTTCATAAGAAGTTCTGTGGTATATGGAAATTACCGCCAACTTTATAAGACTCGAGCTATTGCTCTGAATCAAAAGGATAATGATAGTGCAGCCATTAGCAGCGGTGGGTACCGCCATAACCTGAAAGACTATGTTTTTACGCTCACATTCAAGGACTCATTCAAGCAAGAACGAGTCTCAGGAAACTCCCCACAATGTTCAATCAAAACACTGTCGTTTAATGTAGAACCCGACGAGGATGGAAAATCGATTGTTGAGTTCTCGCTGCCATTTGATGTTGATCTCAGCCTGCTGACATTGCGAGGCTCCATCTATCATTGCGCCACGGGAGCAACTGTAAAACTCAGCTTATCAGAAGGTGAAGCATGGTGGATAGATGAAGACGAGCTTGAAGAAAGAGGAGATATTTTCGAAAACCAGTGGACTGACTCATTGGATATAATAGATATAACATCCTTTTACATGGACAAGACGCATGAAATTTCGGTTCTACTATTTGAGGCTGTCGACGATAGCGATAAGGAATTCAAAAACATGCCTCTACAAGAATTGAAAAAAAAAGCAGAGCAAATAAATGCAAAATGCATCGGAAGTAAGGTAGTCAAACTCAACTGGATTAATGCGATCAAGCGTGCACTTGGTTTTCAAAAAACAGCTCGGATTGAGATCACCTTTGGTAGCTTAATTGGCCATGAATGGTCGCAAGAAAACGAGACAGCGCGAATTCAAGAAGTCATCGAAAATTTCACAAAGCTCAGAGCATGAATACGATTCATTTACTTGAAAAAAACATAATTATGCAGGAAAGCATGACCAGAAGTTATCAGATACGAAGTTTTTCAATCATTTGATCGAAAGTCCACGAACAGTCTAATTGGCCTAAAATGATCAAGGATACACGGAGCCAGGGAAGTAATCTTTTTTTATTGAGACCAGGGTCAAGCCTCAGGAAGAATCGTGCTGGTTTACTCGTGTTGACCTTTTCGGTCTGTTAGCTCTAAAATCCAGCAAATAGTGGTAATAGTATTTTGGTTTAAATGGGAATCACCTTGCTATACATAAACACGAAACCCCTAAATCCTAAATGCTAAATGGTTTCTATGTCTTCTTCCATTGGTACCACGCTTTCCAATCTAGGTCTATCTAGTCCGACCTTGGGAATGAGAATAAAGGCTTGGTATGGTGGATTAAATCAGATTCAAATTGGATTATATTCCCCAATAAAATTGAAAAACACTATTAAGTGTTGATAGATTCTGATTGTGATATTTCTTCACAGCCCACGAGCCACCTAGATCTAGGCTCTGTGAGCTGAATATAGATACAGCCTACAACCGGCGTGCTAAAGGAGTGGCAATGGCAAAAAGGCCCAGAAACCAGCATCCCAGCACCTCCATTGTTCTTCTCCTTCATTTTTCGAATAGACTGCAGTCCCGGTTTTTAGGCAGCGGCTACATCACCATCACATCACCGCATACACTACAGTCTACAGTAATCCCCTGCCTGAAGGGGGACTGTGGATTGGATTTGGTTACTGAATAGTAACGAGCAGGGCGCGGTCTTTGTCTGTACTTGGCGTCAACAAAGCCTCCTTGTCTCCGTCTTTCTGGGCCTAACTGCAAAAAGTTACAGTGCAGTAGTGGTATGTATGTCTACAGTGCTTCTTGAAACCGCTAGACGGGGAGAATAAGCATGAAGCGAGGAGAGTGTAAAGTACCAGGAGGTGTACAATCTTTCTGTATTTCTGTACTGTGCTTCTCCAGCTGCTTTACTTTATGCTACTGCACACTGGTTCTGTACAGAGGGATTCACTATAAGTAATTATTTGACCTTCTATTCGACATGTAGCTCGACCATCGGCAATGCATGGAAGGCTTTAACTGAGTGAAATAATCTACGTGCAGCGTTGAACACGATAGTGCTTTAATTTTTTTTTGAGCACTGTCTTCTGTAATTAGTAAACTGTACAATATAGTACAATAGTATACTGCACGCTACACTACTGTATCTGTACAGACTGACTAAAGTACTAAAGTATCGTGCTACTCGAACCAAGGTTTTACGGTGTCCCCTGCTCGAACTGTACAGAGTACAGATGATTCTGTAGCTACTGCGCTACTGCACGGTCCTCTGCAGCTAGTCCCTACAATAAAACATCTGACGTATTTTCTCCAGAATATCAGGTAAATACGTCGCGACGTATCGACTTTTCTGCTGACGTCATCACAAACACGTCATCAAATATACGCCTGTATACGGCGTTTGCCATGCATATAGTGGGAATATGCCCTAATATAATGTAATTTACGGTATTGACGTATTGATTGACGTATTTGGGTCAAATATTTGACGTATTTTTGTAAGGCCTATCTGCAGCGTCTGCAGCGCAGCTCCCGAGCTAGCTAGCTAACTAACCCTTGATTTTAGTTATAGCAGCCTAGCAAGCAATGCGCCTATCGACCGTTGGATACCTTTTCCTAGTGCCGCTTCACAGTGGATGGGCTACTAGCGCGGTCCTAGATGGTTTCTCGGGAAGGGCATTAAGGCCGCACGAATTTTATTGTGCTAGAGCGCCAAGCGACCAAGGCCACGGCAATGCCCCGAGCATAACGGTAAAGTTGCACCGGGGCCCGAGTGCACAAGCAGCCTGGTTCATGGAAGTGGTGGTGCCGACAGCTTTCGAGGGCCGCGGAGAGTGGGCCGTGCTACGAGCTGAATTAGCACCGCAATTTGAGGCAAGCTGCACTCAGGCTCAGGTAAGCACTCAAAGTTTAGGCTATGAGATATATGTGAGGACTTAATGAATTTTGAGTCGATCTTCTCAAAAAAAAATTCATGTTATGGCGCACTATTTGTTTGGCTACAGGAGGAAGTTGCATTTGATTGGAGCAGCGCAGCTTGTGCGCAGGACATGATGAATCAGATTGAAGATAGAGTTCGAGACTTGTGCGTCGATGGGGCTGCTGTTGTTCAATATGGAAGTACTAGCACTACGATTAGTGATGATGATGGTGGTGCACCAATCACTGCCAGAAATTTTGCAAAGCATGCTTTATCTCCCAGCAGCAGCAGCAGCAGCAGTGGCGCCTCCTCAGGAGGCGGTTCAACTTTCGAGAGCATACAGCAGAGCATGCTTCATTCGTCCAAAGGCAAAGGCCATGGTGGGCCATCACCAGGTAGTATCGATATGGAAAGCACGAGACCTGCACGATCCGTGTCATCACCTAATCTTGAGACTACCGGCTCGACAGCTCAGACACGCGCGGCATTTAGAGCAACCATAGCTGAGACGGATGCGGCAGTAGCGGCAGCGGCAGTGACTCCCAGTTTATCTGGCTGGGCAGCAGTCGAAGCAGAGATCAAAAGACTAGCGGGTCTTGTGGCATCAACGAGCTCCAAAGAGATGAAAGACGATGCCCTAGAAGACTGGGTCTCGGTCGGGCGCAGCTCCACTCAGAGGTAAGGGGTGGGCGTGCCTGCTGGAAGACAAAGCTCTAGTAGACTGCCAAATGAGATTCAAATTGGCTTAATACTTTTGAAGAGAAAACTTTCTAAGAGTTTTATTTCGCCAATCAATTGCTCGTGACGGGCATGATTTCTATTCCACTTCCTGTATCAGGTGCGAAGCAATGCGGCGTTTTTCCAAACTTTTCATGGGTCAAGCCGCTCCGGCTTTGCATGCTCTTCACAGCGCGGCCCGAGCTGAGGAGGACGAACAAGGCGGAGTTGAAGGAGGAGCGGACGTGGAGGCCACTGTGGATGGCTTGAGAGCACCTCCTTCTCTTGCCACGACACCGCTGGGTGGCAATGGCGGTGCAACTTACCGTCAAGCGCAGGCTCTCCTGGAAGGATATCATTTTGCGGCCAACAATGCAAGTGAAAGCTGGGCAGCGCTTTCTCGGTGAGTGTGCAGTACCTATAGCGTGTTTTTTTTGTCTTATGCTCTTTTTTATTGCGGATCCTTCATCTTCCATCGTGTTTAGCTTGTTTGGTACGTCAATTTGTCCTGCGACCAAAAAAAAAACTCACACGTATGCATTACAAGGTACGCCCTCGCGAATTTGGAGCACACGATTGGCGCAGGGCGGTGGGACGAGCGCGCGTTTCCAACGGCGGCCGCGCGTGCCACCATAGCAAGAGGTGCTGTATTAGTGGATGACTCGGATGGTTTTGTGAGCGTGCGGCAAGATCGAGCCGATACTCGAGCCACTTCTCTGCTGTTGCAAGCGATGCAATGGCCGATGGCGCCACAATTGCAAGGCGCGGGAAGGAGAGTCAGCACTGGTTCACACGCAGCAGCGAACCAGCAGAACGGCAATCATTCCACTAGTAGTACTGCGAGCAGTAGCGGTACAGAAGAGCAACTGAAGCGAAACGCGTGTGTGGCCACCAGGGAAAGAAGAAGCCCTTTTTCATCATCGTCGTCATCTCTGGTACATGTCATCACCGTGGCCTCAGAAGGTGCTGGCCACCACAAATTAGCAGCTCTGGAAGCTTCAGCTCGAGCTGCGGGGCCTTGCGTCGTTTTTCATGTGCTCAGAGCTGGAAGTGACACGCGAGGCGGCGACCCCTTGAAGGAATATGCTACGGACGATGATGATGGCAACAAAGATGTGGCCTGGGGTGGGGGCGGGTAAGTGATACAGGGATATCTCGAAGGTTTTTATCGTTCTTTTTCCACTGAGAACAAGGTGTCTTGTACATGATAAAAGTTTTAAGTTTTTTCCAGTAATCTGTTTTTGCGTATTAGTTGTTATCAATATCGTTTTCGTACTAATTATAAATCTGCCCGTCGCCACTACTCTACCTTCCAGGTGGTCGAACGATTGGAAGCCGCGGCGCCTCTTAGCATTCTTGCGCGATCAAAAGAAGAGTGCATCGATTTCCGACCATGACTTGGTGGTCTTCGTGGATGGGTAATTAGCGGCAAAAATGATGAGATTTTTATATAAAGCATTTACTCCTTCTTCTTTTTTATTGTTTTTTTCTAACTGTCTCACATGGTGCATTCTATATATTTTTTTCGTGCTTTCCAGGTATGATGTCTTATTGTCGCCGCACATTGCAAGCCTAAAAGAGCACATGTACGCCGCGCAATTGAACAAACCCGTGACCTTTGCCGCTGAGCGCGACTGCTGGCCGGACCCTGCTCTCTGCAAATGGCTCACTACTGCCCCATACCTCAATGCGGGGGTGTTTGCGGGTGAAAAGCTACATGTGCGGGCCATGCTCGAGGACATGGTGCTTCGGCTCGGGGAGTTCGGGTTTTGTGGGGAGGACCAGCGCGCTTACCAACGGTAGCACCGTGTGTGAGCATCCTGTAGAAGCTTTTGAAAAAGAAAATGAATCAACCCAAAAAGTTTGCCTTTTAAGCTGTTATTTTTCTTTACCTGGAACCACCTATATTAAATCCTGTTTTCATAGGTACGCCCTCGAGCGGCCTGATATCATTGGCCTCGACGCTCGTTCGGCCGTGTTTCAGTGCATGCACGGGCACAGTTGGCATGTGGATGTTGAACCACCACCACCAACTTCTCAGCACGAGTCTACAACGACAACTGCAAGAGGTACCACAAGAGACGAGCAAGGCAAGAAGGAGGAGGAGGCAACAAGAGCCTGGGGTACTCCGCTGCTGCATGAAGTCGGTCATCGAAGGCCAGCAAATTCAGGGCAGTCACCTGAAGAAACTACAGCCAGCAGCTTTAAAGTCGCGCGGCGGCCTGCGGTGTTGCACTTCAATTCTTACGACGGCAAAGAAATGATGGCTCAGGTTGTAGAAGCACTGAGAAATGCTGCTTAATGATTGGTTGTGGAGACGTCTCTTGATCATACCGTAGTATTTTTATGGGCCGCATTGGACTGGGATTATGTATGCACTGCATGCTTGAATCTTGGATGCGAATTCTTTTACTTTTACTGCATGTAATCCGCAGTCGCCTACCAACTCAATTTTATGAAGTATATAATATGCTCGTTCGTTTGTAAATATACATACACGTGTGGGTGATAATAGACATTAGGTGATATTCGCATCAGCACATATCGAATTGCGCATTACCTACATCCTCCATGCGTAAATAACTCAATGCCAATGCCATGAATTATAAAGTTCGCGTGTGGGTACAGTGGGCGATATTCGCATCACCACATGCCGCATTATACATTACCACATCTGAAATGGCAATCGTAGGTCGTAGGAGTTAGGACTGAGAATGTTTATAGCGTATAGCGTATAGCGCGATCGCCTTAGGTTCTAGGTCGTATGGGCTGATGGGCTGCGGGCTGGCAAGAAGTGCGAAGTGCGGGATGCTGGGTAACGGGTGCTCGTGCCGGGCTTAGGGCATGGTGCTGGTATTGGTAAGTATTAGGTCTATGGTCGCAGCCGAATCATGGGGATTGGCGAAATAATGAATTATATATTATAGGTAATGCAGTACCATGAGATGTAGAACTGCACATAAAATATAATAGTATAAGCATATAGGATACTGATATCGGAGACACGGAAAATCCCGTTTGGAATTCAAACTAAATTAAACACTCATGTATGTGAAATGAAATACAGTAATATTTTCTCTCTCTCTGATGTCTGATGATTTCTGTGCTCCTCGGTTGCGAGGGGAATAAGCGGCTCGCGCACGACGGCGCGTAGGAAATAGCCCCTCTCACAAGCAGTGTTCGCGTGCACTCCCGCTCGTCTCATGCTTTTCACTTCCCATTCTTTGAATGGCAGGCGACAGGAACCTTCCTAATCCCTTTCGGTGTGACACGTCTGGGCCAAAGACAGCGCATCGAATCAAAACGCTGAAGCTTAGGCCCTCACAACCATTTTGCTTTTCTTCTTCTTGTTAGAAGGCGTGCCAGTGGTGCGTTTCTTCGGAGGTTCTTTCATACTTTTCGACTTTCTAGCTCCAGAAGCTGACGCTGGACTGTCGTCAAACGGCGGCGGCGGGGGAAGTGGAGACTCTTTGGCATGCTTGATGCCAGTGAGCTCAAAGGACGCACGGCTGATGCGATCCGGATCCAACGCTTGTTGCTGCTGTGGTTGTTGGGCAGTCGCTGGGGTGTTGGAACCACTCCCAAGAGCTGCGGCATACGCGATCCCGACGTTCTCCCTAGGGACAGCGCCTTCTTTGGACTCACGCAGCCGCCTCGACACGGAGCCTTTCGACTCGCGGTTCGTGCGATGATCAAGTTCATAGGACGGCGACGGGTCTTTTTTGGTAGTTTTTGACCTTGAAAACCAAGAGCCTTTGGAGTCTTCGTTGGAGCCACTGCTGCCCACGGTAAGCAACAGTTTGTTCTTGGTCTCGTCGGTCTCTTGAATGCGCTCTAACTCGGGCACGAACGAGTTGTTGCCGTTCCTCGTTGACATTTTGTTCCATTTCTCCTGTTCTTCTCTCTCTGCCGCCGCTTTCTTCGCTTCCGTTTTTGCTTCCATTTTCGCCTTCAGTTGAGCTGCTGCTTTTTTGGCCGCCGCAATCGATCTGGCTTTCTCAGCCGCTTCTAAAGGTGGTACCTCCCGCAGTTGCTTGGGGAGGCAGCACTGCACGTACCGCAGAATCCCTGTGATGGAGCGGCAGTCGGGTTCGGGGATCATCAGTCCTTGCGCTCTCAGCGCCTCGTTCTCAGCGGCCGTTTCTATCGCAAGCTGTTTCTTACCCAGGGGCGTGTACTGGGCTTTCGGAAACACTAAGGCATGGCCGTTAGGGCCTCCTGCTTCATGGAGAGCGACTGACCTCAAGACGATCTTCAAACGGTCAACGAGAACACGCTTCAAAGTGACGCTTCGCACTCCGTCGCAGATGCCCTCTGCTTTCAAGCGAGCAACAATGCGGTCCACGTCAATGGAGAGCCGAAGCACCTCCAGACAGCCTTTGTACTTGTCGTCTTCCGGTTTGTTCGACACTAGTTTCTTCAAATCGTTCATGTTCAACTGCCGCGAGCGCCGCACCGCATTTTGCCCGCCGTTCACTTCTGACATGTTGCTGGACCGTCGCTCCATGCGTGCTTCTCGCGCTTTGCGCTCTGCTTCTTGGGTCTCTGCCACCGCGCGCATTTGTTCAATCCGCAAGCCATTGGTGGACTCTTGAGCCATGCGCCGGCGCCACACCGACTGAATGCGAAGCGCCATTTTCTCGGAAAATTCGGACTTGTTCTTTTCTACCATGGCCTGAAGTACCGTAGAGCTCATGGTGGTGCCCGAAGCAATGAACGCATCTCGCCCCTTGGTACCGTTAGGGAAAGCATGCTTCACGAACTCTTCATCGGTTTCAAGCAATCGTTCGATTTGTTTGGTGACCGCCAAGAACATGACGAATTCTGGGAACCCTAACTCGGAGTCACCGTCCACATCCATGATCATGAAGACCTGGTCGACGTACAAGCGAAAGGTGAACAGAAGCCGCAAAAGCAAAAAGTCAACAAAAGGTGAGGGGTGCATAGATTAAAGTTGTCTGATAACCCAGCACTAAATATACAACCTCATGCGCATTCGTTACCGTCATGGGTAGTATTCTCGTTATGATCATTATGACGAGCATCATCGTGAGCAAAGTCG
>Ga0307930_1002020_pt1 | contig 15722 bp, 18 predicted proteins | sample OrgLakmetageno46_FD_203161 | JGI IMG/M metagenome (GOLD analysis project Ga0307930, IMG submission 203161) | Saline water microbial communities from Organic Lake, Antarctica - #46 | ecosystem: Environmental > Aquatic > Non-marine Saline and Alkaline > Saline | place: Antarctica: Organic Lake...
ACCATTTCGATGACGTCGTCAAGCTCCATTTGCGCGTACTCGATTTCCATCTCCAGCTCCGCCAACTCGGCCTCGAACCCCTGGAGCTCATCGTTTGGCTGTGATTGGTTGAGGTTGGGCCTCGAGCCATTGTTGCTGGGTGCCACCACAATCCCCAAGCTGCGCAGCCGCTCGTCCAGATCGGCTTCTTCTTCCGCCAGCCGCCGGTTTTCGTCCTCCAACTTCTGGTTGTACCTGCAGCACATGCACGTAATGCGAAGCAATAGGATATCGGTGGGTGTGGGAGACAAGCAACGCGCGTTAAAAACCCCGAGCAAACGAAGTACATGAAACTCAGACCGACAAGGATTGGAGAGACAAAATGGCGTAACAGCTATCCCATTTTACACTTCTCCTAGGCAATCAGTTCTCCTATGCAAGGCCTTCTCTGTGTGCTTTCAGAACAGTCAACTCACGCTTCAAAGCTTTCGATGGTCGGAGCGAGCCCCGCCAAGGACGACTTCATGTGCGCCACCAGGAACTCCGCGTCACCCGGCTCGTTGTTGCGCCAGACCTCCTCAATGGGGCCCTTGAGCAACTTGTCCAGATCCACGAAGTTCACCATGGCCCCGTTGTTGTTGCTGGAGCTGCTGCTTTGTTTCGAGGAAGGTCCCTTCATCTTGGGGGCTTTGGGATTGACGGGGGGCATCGACACCATCTGGTCCAAACTTCCAGTCAAGTCGTCGAAATCGTCGCCTGCCGTGCCGTTGCCTGACATCCACATGGCGTTGTCGGTACCGTCGTCGTCGTAGGACACCGGCATTTCGCGCTCGAGGGCAGGAGGTGGCCTAGGGGGGAAAGAAGATGCACACGAGAAAACTCGCGGGTTAGGACATGCAAATAGGTTCAGTGCGGGGATTCGCAACAAGTGAACTAGGGCTATCCATGGGGAATATTAATGAAAGAAAATTAGCTAGTTGCAGATGCGAGGCTTGTGCGAGGCTTCCGGCAATGCTTGCCACGCGATTAGACTACTTGTTTTTCGTGAAGACTTACTCGGCGAGCACCTCTGACCGGAGTTTGAAGTAGAAGCGGTCGGTTTCGGGGTCCGACTCTGGCTGTACAACATCAAGGATCATGTGAAGCGATGAACGGTGTCAAGTGCAGCGCAAAGCACAAGCCTCGTACCTCTATGGCCGAAATGATTTGCTTTTTGGCGCACAACGCAGAAACGCTGGACCACAACGCACGCAGCCCTTTCCAAAATCAGGGAAGTCGTAAAATTCTCAGAATTCGTACGACATCGTGAAATCGTAAAAAGCACATCCCTCAATGGCGGCCGCCGACGTCGTAAAGCTTAGCACGGAGTACGGCGCGGGCATTACATGCCACGCGTTTAACAAAGATGGATCCAGTAAGTCTTTACCGCTATTAGCTCTACTCTCACCACTTGCCTTTCCAAGTTCATCTTCAACGCAATAGAGCCTGCCCTAGGATCGCGCCTGCACGTGTTGATGGCTCCTTTGACAGTCTCCTTTCGTTACTTGTGAGCTTGACCTCGCGTGCTGCCCATTCGGTGCTTCACAGAGGTGGCCATTTGCCCCAATAGCAACGAATTGTTCATCTATGCTATGGGTGGAGACGGAAAATGGGTGCTTGAGCACCAACTCAAAGAGGTCAGGCCAACATATAAGCAGTCCATACCAGGGTCAACATTACACTCTGGCTGAAGCATAATTCAAGCCATTTGACTTTAGAACTATGTGCTGATATCGAATTATTTGAATGGACATGAGTAGTATTCTTTGTGACTTTACAATCCAGCTCTTGTGTATTGTACTTTATCAACTTCTTTCTCTGAGGATCCTCGCATTACCACCCTTCTCTATGTCACCTCTGTATGGCTACCTTTCCGATATGTGCGTGGCCCTTTCGAATATGAACAGCACGACATGCTCATCAGCGGCGTCGACTGGGACCACGGCAACAACAGCATCGTGACTTGCTCGCACGACCGCAACGCGTTCGTGTGGAAAGAAGAGCCCGCCGAAGGAGGCCCAGGCGTCACCTGGAAGCCCTCGCTGGTGATTTTGCGCATCGACAAGTCCGCGCTCGACGTGCGGTGGTCGCCCAATGGCCTCAAGTTTGCCGCGGCGTCCGGCGCGAAATGCGTGTCGGTGTGCAGCTTCGCGGACGAAGACAATTGGTGGGTGTCCAAGTCCATCAAAAAGCACAAGTCCACGGTGCTCTGCGTGGCCTGGCACCCGAACTCCGAGTTCCTGGCCACCGGCTCGAGCGACTTCAAGTGCCGCGTGTTCTCCGCGCACATCGCCGGGCCCGACGGCGCCACCCCCACCCCCTGCCAGGGGAAAACCGTGGAGTTTGGGGAGGCCTACTACGAGTTCCCGTCGGAGCAGGCGGGGGTGTCGGTGGGGTGGGTGAACGCGTGCGCCTGGTCGCCCTCGGGCCGCTCTTTGGCTTTCGCGGGGCATGACGCCAGCGTGGTGGTGGTCAACTTCCCAGAAGGCGGCGGCGAGCCTGTGGAGCAAGTGATGCGGCTCGGCGAAATGCCACTCACTTCCTTGTGCTTCGTCTCTGAGGTAAGACTCAGCGCTTGCTAGTTGTCTGCAAAAGCAATCTTGGGCTTCAATTCGAAAGAGTGTGTTGATTCAAAATAAAACGCTTCTCTAGTTGATACTATAACTAGCCTTGAGTGGATCTTTGACAGACGTGCGTTTTGTTGTCTGCTTCTTCTCGTTCGTGCGTGTGCGCGTGTGATGGCGGCCTCATTCCTGCTGGTGCGTTTCCAACAGACGGGCCTGGTGGGCGCAGGGCATGGGTTCACACCGCTGGCGTTCTCGTGCAGTGGTGGGTCGTGGGCACTCGCTGGAGGGCTCGAAGCCAAGCCCGAAGCAGCGGCCAAATCCACGGAAGCTGCTGTTGGGGGCGCGGCGTCGGCTCGCGCCATGTTTCAAAAGATGAACGACTCGTCGAACAAGGGCAGCGGGGGCGCTGGAGGGGACGCGAAGAAAATTGACAACTCATGGAAGTCGCACCAGGCGTTGATTACGTCGCTGCAGCCGTTTGGGGCCCCCGTGGGCAGTGCGACTTTTCCGAAGGTGACCACCACGGCGATGGACGGCCGTTTGGTGACGTGGACCCTAGCCAAGACCCCCGTGGCGGCGTCGCTTGGCATCTAAAGAAAAAGGCCGGTGCTTGGCGTGAGGGGTCCATAGGGCACTACCTACGGCATTCTTTGGTATAGAGCAAGTGAGGCATTTGCCTATGGTACTTCGGCTATTGGCATCTGCGAGGTTAGGGTGATTCTAAAATCCAGAAACGAAAACTCGTGTTTCTGTCTTTAGTATGCCGCCTAAGAAGCAGCACACTAGGTTTTTGAGTTCACTAGACATCATGAACCGCCAAATTTGAAGGGCGGTTCCCCTTCGCATCTCGCAGACCTGAATCCCGTATTCTACTTGCAACGTGTTTTGATACTTTTGAATCAGTTGAGGTGGTTATTAATTCTTTAGAAATGTCGATTTGTGAATTTTAAACCGTAACCTTATTACAAGAACACTGGCCTCGCTGTGCTGCATGCAGCTGAGCTATCACGAATTGTGCACGCGAATTCTTAACAAGAAGGAGTGATAACTGCGCCTGGAGCACACAAGAGATCTGTGGTCTTCATCATCAGAAGGCGGACGTGCCCACTGTAGAAGCCGAGGAGCCAAACCCACCACCGCCATTGCTTTGTTGTTGCAGGCCGGAATTCTCTTTCCCGCCGGCTCCGAACCCACCTCCCCCGACCGCCCTCGTTTGCGCGGGGTTGAAAGGGGTCGCCACCATCCCCGAGGGCTGGGTCCGTGCCCCCCCCTTGGGGTCTGGCAAAGGGCCAAACCCGAATCCTTTGGCTTCGGCCTCGGGCACCCCCAAGGCAATCATTTTGGCCTGGAACGCCGCCAAGGTTTCGTTGTAGACCTTCACGCCCCGAGCAATGCCAAACTTGGCGCGGTCCAAGGCTTCCTGGGTGTCGCGCACCGCAGCCGAGGTGTTGTGGAGCACTTCGAGCACTTGGGGCTTGGGCAAATCCATGGACGCCACCATTTGCTCGATGCGCGCTTCGCTGCCTTCCGCTTCCGCCTCGTAGCCGTCCAGCCGCTTGGCCAGCATCAAGTTTTTGCGGTCGGTGCGCGCCTGCAAGTCCAGAATCGAGGTTTCAAACTCCCGGTACAGGGCTTCCTTCTTGGCGGCTGCTTGGCTCAGCCGCTGCTCCAAGCGCAAGACGGCTTGTTTGGAGGAGTCGCGCCGCCGCCCGTTGTCCTTGAGGCGGCCTCGCGCGTTGCTCAGCATCAGCTTCACTTTGTCCACTCCCGAAAGCTTGCTTCGCAGCTGCGCTACTTCGGCCATCACCACCGCCAAAGGTGCGCGGAGCCGCTCGTTTTCGTCCGTTGCCGCTTTCAACAGCTCAGCGTTCTTAAGCTGGTTGGCTCGGAGCTCCGCAAGCTCTTCTTCGTAGCGTTTGATTAAACCGCAGTTGTCGGCCGTAATGCCTTGGTAGTAGTCCTTCATTTCGGCAAAGGCCACTTTATGGTTCTCCATCAAAGTTTGAAGGTGCTTGTTTTTGCGGTCTTCAATTTCTGACAGCTCTACCCGCTGCTGCACGTCTAAGTTTTCTCGGAGCAGTTTCAGGCGAGCGGCACACGTGGCCTGGTAAGTGGTCAACGCGTCCGCGTGCGTCGCCGTAGTGCGGCTCAACTCCGCAGCATGCTGGCCTTGCAAGTGCGCTAAGCTGTCGTGCGCAACTTCGTTTTGGTCTTCGAGCGCGTCGAGGGCAGCTACTTTGGCTTGCTCGGCACGGTCGACGGCGCTGCGGTAGTCGCTGTGGTTGGCGGAAATGACGCTGTCCGTGTCCGTGCGCGCTTTCGTGACGTCCACGTCTGCTTCATATTTGAGGTGCCGCACCTGGATACATAAAGCAACATAAAACAGGTTACCAAAGGTTATTCTGCAAGCTTTCTTTGTTTCGTAAACGTTGGTGATGCCGTAAGACCAAAGACGTTGATGACATACAAAGGCATGTCTCACGCAGGACCTCAAGTCAATTGTACTACCCGCACGAAAATATAGAACAGTCTCTAGCATAGATTTCCACATCCTCCCATACCTTGTGCGCGTAAACCTCCAGCTCTACGCGGTGGTTCTCCATCTGTTCCTCTAGCTCGATGTCAAGCAGCTTCGACTTAGTGGCGAGCGCTTCGACTTTGTCCAACGTCATTTTTCGGAAGTTTGCAGTAGTATCGCGCTCTAATTGCGAATAATTACGAGTATTTGACAACGCTGCAAGCGCCGTTGTCATTTGCGGCACCAGCTCCTCTAACGCTTCGATCGTGTGGTCGTCGAAATCGGTGGGCGGTTCCTTGGGCGCTGCATCTTTCTTCTTCTTCCCCTTTTTGGCCATGCTTATCGCGGTGAACCTGGGCTAATTCTAATGTTCAAAAAGTGTTTAATAGTCAGTCTTGTGTCTGAGCGAGTGCTGCCTGGCACTTTACAGCCTATGCCTGGGGACGGCAATGAGCGCCGTAAACAACGCCTACGAAAATTTGCTCTTCTCAGGGCTCTGAGCTCGAAGGCCAAGAACTAATATGGTACACATGAAAACAACAAGCAGCACCTCGGAACCGATGACCGATGAGACCGACGCGACGACGGCTAAAAATGGAGCACTTTTTGTAGCTCGAGCTAAATTCTTTCTTAATTAGCTCTTGATGCAGCTTCAATCTACCGTGTCGACATAAAGGAAGATAAGAGAACTTCTAGGGTTTCAACAAGTTCTTTTAACTTAACACTGAAACGAGGGCTAGCCTGCCAAGCCATCTTTCCTTCATCATCGGATCCAAGGATAACTACATTATCTGACGATATTCAATCTTTTTGGGTGCTCCGGAACGCGAAAGCAGTGGCAAGACCAGAAAAGGCTTCGAAACTTCGCGATACAACAATCCTATCTGAACCCACGAGCCCAAACTTGTTATTCCGTAGTGATTCGAATATAGTGACATACTTTCTAAATTAGCTTACCATGGCATCGAAGGCGACGAAGACTAACAAGGCATCAGCAAGTCCTCCAGGCCAGGCCAAATTGCAGGCCATACCCGCAGCAGGACCAGCCATTGTACCACCTGATGCTGCCTGGCCCCCATCAGCAGCCTATGTCCCGTCTCAAACACTCCAAGTGCGTTCCCTCTTCGATGACCCGAAGTCAGACGTGTTGGAAGCGCGGGAGTTCTTAACCAGCGCTGAAGCTGAAGCATGGGTGTCCTATGGCGAGGCACACGGCTTTGAGCTAGCCCAACACCCTGAGTCCTCGAGTATAGCCCATCGCGATTGCGGGCGCCTCGAACTAAACGATCCAGAAGTCGCGGAAGCCATCTTTCAGCGGCTGAAGACCTTGGTTCCGCCGACGTTAACTAGTGGGGGCTCCCAGTGGACTGCGGAAGGGTGTGCGCCCAACGTTCGTCTCTACCGCTATGGCCGCGGCCAAAGGTTTGGCAAGCACTACGACCAAAGCAACGATTTAGATAGCCACCGCCGAACGTTTTACACCGTGCTCATTTACCTCAATGGCGGCGAGAGCACGAAGGGAGCTGCGAGCGCGCACGGTGGCGGCAAGAATGCCAAAAGCAGTGCAGGTGACAGTAAGGACAATTTGAGCGGCGGTGAGACTCAATTTTATCACAAGTTGAAGGACACGGTGGCAGTGTGTTCCATGACCCCTCTCAAAGGCGCATGCTTGATACATGCGCATGGCGAACGATGCTTGCTGCACGAGGGCGCCGAAGTTACCAGTGGAGTCAAGGTAATAATGTCCATATTCAGCCCTTTGGCTTTGTCTTGAGTTTCTTTTGAATACGTCTCGTATTAAATTCTTTAAGAAAACCAACATTCCATTTCTCTTTATATTTAATGTTCGCTGGGAACAGTACCTGATGCGAACGGACGTTGTCTACGAGCGCCAATCCAAAACGAAGAGCAGGAGATGAATTTGAGCGTTCTTCAATTGAAGCGCGGGCGTTTGCTCAAATTGTCACGTTTGGAGCGGAAAAAAAATAGATTCCTCGCAAAGTGCGCGGCCTCGATGTATTCATGGAGGCACACAAGTGATTCGGCCTGGTTTCTCTTCATGCGTCAAAGAAACACCATCTTCAGCTAGGTATGCGATTTTAAATTTGTTTCTATTAACCTTATTAGTGAGCGATTTCGTATTTCTCAAAGGGGAAAAGGAGAGGTCTTGGGCTTTTTTTCTTTCTTTTAGGACTCAACTGTGCTAAATTTCAATCCACTTCCTGTATGTGTTTGCCGGTTTACTGAACTGCGAACTGCTGAACTGTATACTGTATACGCCTCAGCCTTATTTTACTGCGAATAGTACTTCTTAAGCACTCTTTCATCGCGATTTCCACTTAAAAATCCTCTTTTAAAAGGCTGAACAGCCACAGTGGTGAAAGAAATCAGAATATAATAGCTAAACCTGGAAGTCTAAATCTAAAGCCAACAACGGCAATTCGCAATTTGCGATGGACCATTAAACAGATAAGACATATAGATATTGGGACATTACAGATCACAGCTCCTTTATGTGGCAATCATCGGAAATTAAAGTCAGTAGGCTGCGATGCAGCGAGTACCGCCTCAAAAGGACAAAAGGCATCACCTCAACTTCGACTCCATCAGGACCTTTCTTTGGGGTCATCTAGACAAGAGGCTGACGGTTGTACATATGGTGGTTGCGCTCAGCTTCCGGTATGCTTCGCGCCCCCTCCGGCGGGAGGGTGCCCATAGCAGAGTCGATCCACGGCAGAGTAAAAGCCAGCCAATGGCGGCTCGACACCAGGTGATGGTTCATGTGGTGCTGCCGCAGCGCTGCGAGCTGCCGGGGCAGGGGCACTTTGGTGTGGCTGATGAAGTGCGCAAACTCGTACACTAGGCCACATATCGTGTATGTTCCTACGGCAGTGCAAGCAACCGCCCACGTAGGCGACAGTGCTAAGCCCATGGCAGCAGCTACGGTAAACCAGGCAGCGGCGAGGCCTAAACTGTCCACCGACAGGTGGTAGTATGGCAAATCGTGGTGGAAAGAGTGAATGTCCTTGCCAAACCACTCAAACGGGGCATGCAAGAGCTTATCGTGCAAGACCCACTCTTGAAAGCACCAATATAGAGCGGTTGCTACGGCAACTCCCGCCTCTAAGGCGCAAAATGCGCCTGCACTACCCGGTGAGAGCGCAAGGCTCATGCGTGCAAGAACCGTAACTGCCAGGACCGTCACGATAAAGCGTGGAGTTGCCTCAGAAAAGAAACATGAAACTGCCTGAAGGTGCACAAAAAGAGCAAGTCGAGTTGGATGATTAGATTTCGCCCATTCTGCTTGTGCATTCTGATACTTGTTTAACAACACACTTCAGCTTGAGTAAACTCGCCAATACGCACATGTGTAATAGGGCTCAATCACTGCACGGTCATCGTATACAAAGCCTTATTGAAACGAACGAATGTACATATAGATTATGCGATATAGCATACTTGATTCGCAACGCCAATTTTATTTACCTCAGAGAGTGTTGCCGGCATGTCGAAGAGGCACGTCCATGAAGGTTCCGCCAGCGCCATTACGAGACCCGGGTCCTTGATGTGCTTAACATCTACGAGCGGCCTCCGATACAACTCGCGGTATGCCCTCAACCGTTCACCCATTTCAATTTTCTCAAGAGGCATCGCGGAAAGTTGCTTGTTCTTTGGTAACGGTGCACGTTGTTCTTGTAGCAAATTCGGTGGCGAAGGTTGTAACGACTGATGGTTCTTTTGCATCACAGATCTAATTGCTAAGCGCTGACTACAGCAACTATTTGATAGTTGTACACCGTGCTGCGAAAAAGCACTAGCACCGTGCAAGAAGATTACAACCATCATGGCGGATTTCATGTGAGAAGCTGAGTACTGGTAAGGCCGTAATCTATTCTTCATTCTTCATTCAAGATAGAAAAAGATAAAAGATCCCAGGAAAATTTGACAGCTCACAAAAAAGTTCAAGGAAGAGAAAGAACAAAATCGACTTCATCGTTCCTGTTGTGAGTTCTCAACTCAACTCTCTACTCTCTTTGATCAACTCTCTTTGAATTCTGATGCATTTTTTCTGATGATGATGGCAACGAATGGCAACGATACATAACTGTTGTAGCTCTTTGAGAACTAACTGACGTGAGCATATCCCTGCCCTTGAAGTCAAATTGCAGCAACAGCATCCTCTTGCTGCACAAGTAAGCAGCTCAGATATCAGCGGAAGTAACCGTCATTCTTATAGAAGTCGAAATCTTGCAAGAAGTAGGGCTAGCCGACTTTACTACACCTGCTTGAGTAGCTACAGCCTTACGAATCAATTTCTTAAAGCTTCAAGCACAACTGCGCAGCTGCTGTGAGAATAAAACAGTAAAGTAATCTCGAGGTGTCTCTTTGACAAAAGCTATGGCAATTCAACGCAAGCTTGCATTTCGTTTCGTTACAGCCGTATCCTTTCTTCGCCCTGTGAGCGGATTTTCGCATCATGAAATCTATGGGAAACTTCCAGTCATTCAATCGAGACATCCAGGGAAAATCTTCACTCGAGCAAGCGTCTCGGCTGATCAGGTTGTTACTCAGGCAATCGATACCCGTCAATCGACTCGGAAGGAGAGGATGTACCTCTATGCCGAAATGTGCCGTCTTGACAATCTCCCTGCTTCCTTCTTCTTCGTGGCTGGAGGTGCTGTGGCTGCCACAAACTCCGTACAAGCTGTGATGGTGTCCGCCGTGCTGTTAGTTGCGCTCTGTACCATGATGATAACCGCCACTTCCATGGTTGCCAACGACTACTTCGACTACAAGAAAGGCACCGACGCTGCAGACACAGGCAATGCACTTACCAGGCAAGCTTTGAAGCCAGAAGACGCCAAGGCGTTTGTGGGGAAATGCTACACGCTGCTGCTTTTGCTCATTTGCGTCGTGCCCGAAGCGCCAGTGCGGATCCTCCTCATGGCGGGAGGCATTAGCACTTTCACCTACACCAAGCGGTTCAAACCGGTGACGTGGCTCAAAAATGCCTCGGTGGCCTTCATTTGCGCTTTAGCCCCAGCGGTGAGCCATAAATTATGAGAGGAGACAGGTTCTCTCTAGCGACTGAGCTTGAAATCGCAAAAGTTGTGTTGTTTGTTTGTACGTGCTGGTCAGTTTGATCAACTTCTCTCTACTTTTTAAATGTGAGCGTCCAGTTGATTGAAAAGTGCACATGATTCACCCCTTTCATACTGGACTAGGTGGGTGGCATGACCGCAACCGCAGCCGCTGGTGTAGCAGGCAGCAGTGTCTTAACCGCTTTTACGGCAGCCAACAGCCATTGTGGAGGGCTCGTGGCAGCACTGTTTTTGGGCATTATGGCGCGTGAAATTCTGATGGACTGCGTGGACGTGGAAGGCGACGCAGCGAGCGGCGTGGTGACTGTGCCCGTGAAGCATGGCAAGAAGTAAGCAAAGCGCATAAGTAATGCAATCGCACGTCTACCTATCTGTTGCTATGGAGTCGATTCTCTCTGCCTATTCGTCCCCTATAGCAACCATTGCCTTCCCATTTTACAGCCTTGTCTCATTGATCTCAAATTTCGCTAAACAAACTTTGCCTTTTCTCAAGGTTTGCGACGCGTGTGGCCGTAGCTCTGGTGGCCACCATGGGCGTTACTTGTGTGTTGTCTGGGAGCCACCCTCTGCTCGGCCTGTTTGGGTCCATGGTGATGTGGGTCCGCGCCCTCGCGGCAGCTCAAGCGGTGAAGCGAGATGGTGCTGAGAAAGGGGCTACTGCGGGCGATGCCGAGTGCAACCGGGCCATTGATGAAGCGAAATGGACTTTTCCACTCGTGCTTGCATCATTCCTGTAGATAGCGCCAGATAAAATCGGTGGTTGTAAAATTGTGTTGCTCGCGGGGAACGGGAAAGGAGTTCATACAATGCTCTACACGTACATAGACCTATAATTCTAAGACTTCGCGGAATACTATAGTAATAGCTAATAGTAAGGCGGCCTTTCTTGTTTCTTTTAATTCGAGATCCGAGAAACGCAACACCAAGTTTAATATTGAATCTAATAAATATTTTAAAGCTCTGTTGCCCGTTGTCCTCGGAAAAACGGTTATAATACGTGCTTCAGCTAATAATACTATGGTTTCCGCCCCGTTGGTCGGATTGTGTGTGGTAAAGCAAAGACTAACGTTAAAATGCCTTCCTATCTGAAGAATCCTATTAATAATTGTCAATACTTTCTTTTTAATTTTTGTTGGGAAAACGTCCACATCATCAGCAATAACTAAACTGTCTTTGAAATCTTCAGCGGTAAATTCATCAAACATAAAATCAGGATGTAATACATTAATTCTTTTTGGTTTCAAACTATCTATTGATTTATCTTCTGCAATACTAGATATAACATACACATTTATTTTAGGAAACATCTTTTTATATTCTTTCACATAATTAGTAGTAAAATAACTCTTACCACTTCCACTTTGACCACATACATATAAACATTGTCCTTCTGTCTTATTATTTGGCACAATTTGTAAAGATTCATCTGGCTTACATTCAAATGAGTTACCACCATTTCTAACAGTATTTTCTTTATCAGTCACATATAACTTCATGTTGGCATCCTTTCCGTTTTTCATAACTTTGGCTATAAGGTTTCCTTGATTTTCTAAATTTAGAGACATATATTTTAAGGCGCCAGTAACGTTCAGTGATTACGGACGTGGAGAGCCATTTCGGTGCCTTCCATGCCCCGAGAAGTTAAAATATTAACAGCAGGACTCGAGGAGACCTTTTTGACATTAAAAAATGCACGGGTCTGGCTGTAGGGATGCGTTAGCGCACTAATTGAGCTAATTCAAAATGGCACGCGTGAGCGAAAATCGGAGAGTCCGTCAGTAGATCTTTTTGGCCGAAAAAACACACTTCCGGGATTCGAACACCCGACCTTTCGCGCAGGAGTACGATGGAAAACCAACTCGACCACTTAGGCATGCAGGAGGCAAACAAAAATGTCTATTTAAAGACAAAATTATGAAAATATTGGCCCAAGGCCCTAAATTTGCGCCAAGAACCGCTAAAAAAACGCGCGCCTTTTTCCTTCAAATATCAGCATTTACACAGCGCCATTGTCATTAGCACCACCCAGCACCCCGCCCAGTGCCCATTACCTTACTCTAGGACCCAAATGGAGTCCATTTGAGCAGCAGGGCTGCCCGGGGGGACGCCATAAGCACCTACACTCGTAATCACTGAACGTTACTGGCGCCTTAGTAATATTAGATTATTTTATTATATAATTAATTTTGTTCGGTTGATTCTTGTTCGCTTAGCAAGCATTTTTTCTTTCTTAAATTTGCTTGATATAGTCGTTGGTATTCTTTGAAATCAGTTAGAACTGGCAAATTTTTATTAACACAATCTGCACCATATCCTTTAATAAAATTATATTCTGCTTCTTTTGCTGCTTGTTTTGTCAGAATATCCTTTCTTAATATTGATATATTATAATTTCTATTTTCTAAAATTAGTTGAGAACTACATGTTGATCCATGGTTTTTGTGTGTTAAAATGTGATGTCTTAATCTATTAGAAATATTAGATGTAGAACCAATATATATTTCATTTGTATTATTACATTTTATAGCATATACACAGTAAGATTTAGTATGGTTGTAAATTTCCATTATATATATAAATATAGATTTTAAATTATAAAAAATCTAAATATTTTTTTAATAAAATTTTAGATTATTTTTAAACTATTTTTAAAACTTTTGTCTGAACATATTTATAAATAAATTTCTTAAGTCTCAAAATTTGCTTATAAATTGGTACTTTTATTTTATCTTTTGTTTTTAATTTGATGATCATTTCTAAGTTATTTTCCACTGGAAATGCCGATATTTGCTCTTTTAAGAGTTGTAAGCTGTTTCTAATTTCATCTATATCAAATTTAGGACTTTGAATCTGTTTTACGTGTTGCATTATCTTTTCCATCTACATTTAATAAACTATATTTTCGTTTTAGTGCTTTCATATAATTACCATCTTTTATTTGTTTTTTCATGTTATCAGTTAATTCTTTTCTAACATTTTCTTTGCTGTAGTCAAAATTGCTCTCACCATCTATGAATATATTATATGCTTCTGTTATTTCTATAAATCTTCCGTTCAGAAGTCTTATCACATCCATTTTAATAATACTTTTCATTTTTAACGCTTGTTCAAAAGTAATACCATTATTTTCTCTTCTTTTCATTGCTTCATAATCCCATCGTAATGGCTTTCCTCTAAATTCTCCCATTTTAAAATCAGTAATAATTGTATTTTCTGAATTTCCCATTATTTCAAATACACTTCTAAAATGGATATAAATCATGTTTTCGTTATTTCCTTTGATAGTTGAAAATGATTCATAATCGCTGTAGTATATAGATCGTTTCACTTTTGCGGAACCCACGATATTAACTTTACTTTCTAACGACATCAGTTTTGCTATTTTTTAATGATATTATTATATTGTTTTTCATTCATATATATAATAAGTGGCTAAATTAATTATCTAATTCTTTAAGAAATCTATCTATTTTAATCAAGTTTTCGGCTGCTTCCTCAAAAGGTTCTCTATAATTTTTGTTTATGTCGTTGAAATCTTTTAAATATTTTACGTAGTCCATTATCATCATATTAACTTTTGTTATGGCTGTTACCATACTATCATCAAGTTTAAGTGCTTCCTGTAATGCACGTTTTAAGTTAATATCTTCAACCATATTATTACTAGTAATTATAACATCTCTTAATACGTTTGCAGAACTTCCCTCATATCGTGTTAAATATACCGCGGATTGTGTGTCTGATCTTGTTTTTATTTTAGGTTCATCCTGTAATTCAACAATAATTGCTTTTTTCAGTAAATCAAGATATTCATATTTTTCTAGAACTTTTTGAAACAGTACTAAATTTGCATTGCCCATTGGTTTAAATTGAACGGCTGTTTCTTCTTGCATAACAGCACCAACAATATCTCTAAGCCTGATGAATCTTTCAATACTTTCTGGATGCTGTTTATTATTGTTAAATTCAAAAGCTATTCTCGTACTTATTTAATCTAAATTCGTTTTGGTGCTACTTGCATCAACTGCTGGTTCAAAACCCTTTATCCATGATGTTAGGGATTTATTTACTGTATTTTTCAATTCAGGGATAGTTTTATCAACAAGATTAATAAACTCTTGTTCTAATTCTGCAGTCAGATTATCGTTTAATCGTGTATTAACTCCACGAATTTTGACATAAAATTATTGCATCAAACTAAATAATTTATCAAACTGCATTTTGAATTTACCTTCTTTATTATTAGTTAAATCTTCTCCCTGAAATAAATATTCGGGTTGTTTATTCATTTCTTGTATTGCTAACTTTTCAAATTTCAGAGCTATATCAAATATACTATTTCCATCTAAGCTATTAATACTTGTATGTAATTTTCTACTCATTATATATAAATAGTGAGATTATAATTAATATATATCTTATTATATAATATAATGGATCTTAGTTATTTTGTCACTTCAACTGACCTACAAGCAATATTTAAAAACTGTAAAATTGTAAAGTATGCAGATTTGGATAATTACAAAGACATTTACCAACTATTACCAAATAGAATGGATTTCGTTTTCCTATTGACAGAGAGCGAAAAGAATTCTGGACACTGGACATTATTAATTAGAGATGATAATGTGTTTGAATACTTTGACAGCTACGGAACAAGCCCGAAAAACATATTAGACTACATACCAAAATATATGAATAAAATATTAGGTAATGATTTTAAGGAAGATTTAGGTAAAATGTTAAAATCAATAAAACCAACTGATAAATTTATATATAACAAAACCAAATTTCAGAAAGAGCAGGAAGGAATTAATACTTGTCATCATTGAGTTATAGCTCGTCTCAGTTTATTTTTATCTGATGACTTAAATTTAAAAAAATTACAAAACTGATGAAGACAAAAGCTAAAAACTTGAAGATGACAAACGACGAATTCATTACATTTTTAGTAACTGTAAATTAACATTTAAAAGTTTTAATAAAATCTCAGATTTATTATATGTCTAATTACAATTATGATTATTATACTGCTCAAATTAATAGTGATGGTAGTAAATCACCAACAAATTATAACAATGAAGAACCAAACTTAGAATTTTAAGAAGATAGAAAAGTCCCAATTATTCAAAATACAGAAGAATACATGATGGCTGTAGAATCTGGAATGTTTGATTTAAAAACACTACCTATTTTTATACTTACTATTTAATATAATTTCAACTCTACAGATTTACAGAAAACTGAGTCAATTTATGAAGTTACCTTAGCGTTTAATGATATGGCTGCAATTGTTCCTGTTTATTTTACACCACAGACGAAACAATATCTCTACCTAGTTTTGATGACGGAATTCCAAATTGTAAAAGTGGATATGATAATCTTTATAACAATGAATTTTCTTTACTGCTGTCAATGAAGCTATTAGAAGTGCAATGTTAGGATTAATTGAAACAGTCACAAATTATAATGGAGGAACTTTACCTACAACATTTTCAAGTTTATCTAATTCTAGCG
>Ga0307930_1002021_pt1 | contig 15710 bp, 17 predicted proteins | sample OrgLakmetageno46_FD_203161 | JGI IMG/M metagenome (GOLD analysis project Ga0307930, IMG submission 203161) | Saline water microbial communities from Organic Lake, Antarctica - #46 | ecosystem: Environmental > Aquatic > Non-marine Saline and Alkaline > Saline | place: Antarctica: Organic Lake...
AAGTGAAATACTCATCCCCACGTGACCCGTCGCGCCGCCGCGTGATGCAGAGTGCCGCCGGAGCGGCAGTTCTTCTCGGCGGCCGGAAGCCCGATGCCGGGCACGAGACAACATATTTCAATGAGCACACCTTTCCTGTTTTACTAGACAAAAACAAATTTTGACTACCATTATCAAGTTGCGTTATTTATGCATTTAGTCAATAATTGAGAAAACCTAAGAAAGGGCTGTAATGCCACTCAGCGAACTCGAAGACGCCGTCCTCAAGGATTGCCCGATGGATGCCGCATGGTCCCTCGTGAAAACCTTTTCTACCTTGCAGCGCTGCGAACCCGCTGGTGTAGATGCCGGGGCCGAAGTGATTGTGGAGCGTGCGCGCGCGCTAAATCTACCGATTACGATCCACCGTCCGGAAATATATCTGTCCATTCCGCAGGACGCATCGGTGGCAATCGGAGGCAAACGATTCCGGGCCAAGCCTCCCGCTCTGTCCCGCCCTATACCCAACGGGCACCGTGCACCCGCTATCTATATGCAGGCAAACATGAAGAATCTTCGCGTCTATACTAAGGATATTCGCACCATCTTTGCTGCCGACGGGCTGGACCCCGATACCTTGGCGGACCGCATCGTCGGCCGAATCTTGGTAACGGAGGGCTTCGGCAATCCCGCCCTAACGGCGCTGGTTCAGGAAATGGGCGCGGCCGGCTTGGTGGTCATCAACCCAGGCAATAACATCCACTGGGGTACCAGCTCGACGATTTGGGGGTCGCCCGGTTTGTCGGATCTAGACCGCGCGCCGACCATCCCAGTTGTCGCTGTCAACAAAACAGATGGCAAAGAGATCCGCGACGCCGTACAACGTGGTGGAGAAATCACCCTAACCAGCGAACTAACTGAAGGCTGGTTTCCCCAGTCTATCCCAGTGGTTGAAATCCCAGCCGGCCACCCGGACGCTGCTGAAGATCCCGATGCCTTCTTGCTGGTTCACGGCCACTACGATTCCTGGGAGGTCGGCGTGGGTGACAACGCCACCGGCGATGCCACACTACTGGCCCTGGCCGCCGCACTGTGGGAGAATCGCGCTCACCTGCGGCGGTCGGTCCGCGTTGCGTGGTGGCCGGGACATTCTACGGGCCGCTACGCCGGATCAACTTGGTACGCCGACCACTTTGCGCTAGATCTGGCCCGCAACTGCGTTGCCACCATCAATTGCGACAGTCCCGGCTGCCGGTGGGCAACGACATACCGCAAGCTGACCTGCATGACCGAAATGCGAGGTTTTGTTGCCCAGGCTGTGCAGGACGCCACTGGTAAGACACCGGAATTCCTTCGTCCCAAACGTGCAGGGGACGCGTCTTTTCTGAACCTTGGAATCTCCAGTTATTACAGCCTCTCGTCCACAATGTCCGAGGGTGCGCTGGCGGAGAAGGAGTACTACGAGGTGTCCGGCTGCGGCGGCAATATAGCCTGGCACACTGAAGATGACGTAATGGATGTCGCCGACCGCGAGGTTTTTGAAACCGACGTTCGTCTTTATACCTTGTCTGTCCTGCGCCATGCGGTCGCCCGCGTCGTTCCAGGAGAATGGCGCGCCACGGTTTCCGAGTTTCGCGAAACGCTTGCCGGATACAAGTCTGCAGCAAAAGGAGCAGGAAACTGGCGGACAGCCGAGGAGGCGACCGACGCGCTGGATATCGCACTGAAACAACTTGGCGACGCCATTGACACAGGAGTCGTTACGCCTGCAAGTGCAAACCACCTGCATCGCGAAATTGCGCGCGTCCTCGTCCGTGTGAACTTTTCCCGCGAGGGGCAATTCGCACAGGATCCCGCATTTGCCTGCCCCGCTCTACCTGGACTGTCCGTCGCAGCTGAAGCCGCGCCCGACTTAGCCGGTCACCGCAATGCCGCGGTGGATCTGCAAAGGGGCTTGAACGCGTATGCTGCATCGTTGGAAGGGGCTGTGCGTACAATAATGATGGTCCTGCCAGCCGGCTGAACCGGCCGACGCTTGCCCATCGATGCAAGGTGGGGTAAGTTATATCGCCGGAACTCGCATTCTATCGTTTACAAGGTTTTGCCAGTGAGCACAGCAATTAGACTATAAAATCTCTTCGGTGGATCGGGCCCTCATGGTTCTTAAGGCGGTGGGTAAAAATCCTTGTCGTAGTCTTACCGAATTGGCCGAATTGACGGCCAACAACAAGAGCCTTACCTTTCGTATTTTGTACACCCTGGAACAGCAGGGTTTCGTGATCAAAGACCCTAAGTTACTCAGCTACACCCTTGGATACAGCGCGCTTTCTTTGATTTCGTATCGGCGCGACCATTTTTCGCTACTTCGAGCCGCCGAGCCAATCTTAGACCGCATGACACGTCAGTGCGACGACAATATAAAGAGCTATGGTTGAATTTGGGTGACGCGTATCATCGGGCGGCGCTGGTTTCTGTGGTGCCGGTCACTTCGACACCGTCACTGAACTTGATTCCTTCTATGACTTTTGGCAACTGGTTTCTGCCTTTGAGGCGCAACCATTTCTTCGATGCAGCTTGAATAAGTGTAAATACCATCAGCTTTGCGGTCTTCTGTGACAGCGCGCCTTTGGTGCGGACCGTTCTATGCCGGACCGTAGAGAAGACACTTTCGATCGGGTTCGAGGTGCGCAGATGGCCCCAATGATCGGCGGGAAAGTCAAAGAATGCCAGCATTTCTTCCTTATCCTTGATCAGGCAGGCAACACCCTTGGCGTATTTAACGCCATACTTTTCTGAGAAAGTAATCAGCGCAGTTTCGGCATCTGCTCGCGTCTCAGCATGCTGGACGTCGTTCAAATCTGACTTCACGCTAGGTGCCATTTGCTTTGGAAAACAGTTAAGCACATTCTTCACTTTGTGCACCCAGCATCGCTGGTGTTTTGTACTTGGAAACGCCTTGTCCAGCGCGTTCCAAAACCCCATAGCTCCATCCCCAACGGCAATTTCCGGTGCTACAGAGAGCCCGCGGCCTTTGATGTCGGTCAGCAACTCGTGCCAGCTCTGCGCACTCTCCCGAAGGCCGACCTGAAAGCCGATCAGTTCCTTTTTGCCCTCCGGAGTCGCACCAATAATCACCAACATACACTCGGCGTTTTCCTCCATCCGCGCTTGAAGGTAGACACCATCAGCCCAGATATAGACATAGTGACGGGCGGACAGGTCACGCCGCGTCCAAGTGTCATATTCTGCCTGCCAGCCTGCGGTCAGGCGAGACACTACGCTCGGCGACAGGTTGGGCGCGTCGGGTCCTAAAATGGCTGCCAGCGCCTCCTGGAAATCGCCCGTTGAAATGCCCTTCAAATACAGAACTGGTAACAGCGCATCCAAGCTGACCGAACGACGCGCCCATTTGGGCAATATATTCGATGTATACTCCGAGTCTCGGAGGATCCGACTAATGTGTTGACGTTTGGGCGCTGATGGATTCAGGTTTGGTCATGATCCAGCGTAACTTTCTTTCCTCCGAACAACGCCATGCACTTGAGCGCTGTGTGCGTCGTCACGTCGAGGAGCATGGGATCGCGCGGCGGGCAAATGCGATTTTGCTTTTGGACAGGGGCAAGAGTTGTTCTGAGATCGCCGAGTTTTTGTATTTGGACGACGACACGGTTCGCGGCTGGTACAAGGCGTACATTCAAGATGGATGGGAGGCCCTTGCCCTCGACGGCTGGCAAGGCGGGCAGTCACGCCTGACGACGCAGCAAGAGGCCGAACTGATCGTTTGGCTTGAGGGTCGTTTCTGCCGCTCTGCGGATGAAGCTGGCGCGCATATTGAGGCACAATACAGCCTGCGTTATTCCCATTCAGGTTGCCTGAAGCTGTTGCGTCGGCTGGGCTTTGAATATCGCAAGCCGAAGGCCCTGCCTCGTGTGGCGGATGAGACAAAGCAGGCTGATTTTATCGAGCTTTACGAGACCTTGATGAAGACACTACCCGCAGGAGAGGCCATTTACTTCGCGGATGCAGTACATCCTGAGCATCAGACCAAACCCGCCTTTGGCTGGGCGCGCAAGGGCTCTAATCCTGCCGTAAAAACCACAGCTGGCCGAGGGAGAGTCAACATCCACGGGGCTCTCTGCCTTGAGAACTTCGATGCACCCTTTGTCGAGGTCGTCACTGTGGATGGTAACAGCGCAGTGCAACTCTTGAAGAAAGTCCAAGCCAATAATCCCACAAAATCGGTTATTCACGTGATTTGGGACAACGCAGCGTACCATCGATGTGACGCCGTCAAAAACTGGCTTGCGCAGCCAGGCTGCCGCATCCATCTGATCCAGTTGCCGGCATATTGCCCTCATCTGAACCCAATAGAGCGCCTCTGGGCAGTCATGCATGCTCATGTCACGCACAATCGCTTCTATCCAACGCAAAAGCAGTTCGCCGACGCCATTTTGCGGTTCTTACGTCAAACCGTCCCTGAAACGTGGGAAACATTCCGCGACAAAGTCACCGACAACTTCCGAATTATCTCACATCAGAATGCTCGGATGTTACAGTGAGCCGTGTATAAAGCGGACTTTTGCGGCTGGATCAGATGTCGTCAACCGGTCGCGTACCTTTGAACGCTGCACGTCGAGTGCGCCAATACCGGTTTGGATCTGGCGTTCGGGACCAAATCCATGACGAACAACCCGCTGACGGCCGTCTTCCAGCCGTTCATCAGCAAAGCTGGCAACAAACGCATCAGCTTCGGCTTTTAGTGCTTCCGCAAGCATGCGGCGCGCACCTTCCCGCGCCAGCTCTGTCAACGGGTCAGTCGTCGTTTCCGATTGGCGAAACGGCAGGATGGTTGTATCGTACTTCATAGGCGTATTGCTCCTTGTGAGGTTCTGGCCGGCTTTGACACCTGCCACAATACGCCGCCTTTCAAATCACGCCATCACCCAAATTCCCGCATAGCTCCAATATAAACCTGATCATTCGCCATGGTATGATGTGTATTACCACCGCGTCGCGCCGCTCGGTCAAGGCTAACGACCTGTTCGCGCAACTGGGACGCTACGGGCCGCTGTATGTTGGAGGGCGCCCAAGGTGCTCCTCGCTTACGCCCCCCTAGAAATTCGTCAAAAGGTGCTAAAAGCCTCCATGGCTTCCTTTAACGAGCGTACTGTAACAGACCCCGTAAAGCTGGAAAATATCCTAGGCCAGATTGTTAAGACAGGCGAGAACGAGAGTTGCGGCGATCTCGACAGTGGTGGCTATTCCATCGCCGCCGCTATCCGCGACGCAAACGGTGAGACGACCGCCGCCCTTAGTATAGCAGGTTACATAGCCGATCTCGATGAAGTCCGGCGCGCGCTGCACTGGAAACTGGTGCGCGAGGGCACACGCGAAATTTCCGAACACCTAGGGTGGAGCGTAGCGAATCGGGAGTACGCGTCACCCAAATTCAACCATAGCTCTTCGTTTATGGGACTTTCACCCAAATAGGCAGGTTTCTCTTTTGTTCTCCCTTAACGTGGTTCTACGAACAAACCTTCCGATGGGGCCATCATCCGGTCAAAAGGTCAGTCTCCAAGCCAACCTTTGCCGCACGTCACGAAGAAATCTGCTCGACGTCATGCAAGCTTCTAACCAAAAGCTTGCATAAGAGCGTTAGCTTCGCGTTAATGTGAACCTTTGTTTAGCGCAACCTCTTTACTTGTATTTAATATTGTACATATAGATATGAGTAAAGGAGATTCGAGATGGATGTTATGACCTACTCAGACGCCCGCGCTCAGCTGAAGGGCGTCATGGATCGAGCGATCCATGACAAGCAGGAAATTGTAGTAACCCGGAAAAAAGGCGAGTCCGTTGTGGTTGTTTCCTTGGATACCTGGAACGCCGTCACCGAGACGCTGCATCTCCTGTCGACACCTAAAAATGCATCCCGCCTGCGCGCCTCCATTGCGCAACTCGATAATGAAAATGGCGAAGAGCGTGAGCTGACCGAGTGAAGCTGGTTTTTTCTGACCAAGCTTGGGAAGACTACCAGCATTGGGTCAATACCAATGAAAAGATACGTGATCGCGTCAATGAGCTGATTAAGCAATGCAAGCGGACCCCCTTCAAAGGAACCGGAAAGCCGGAGCCGCTTAAAGGAGATCTGACCGGCTGGTGGTCGCGGCGGATTTCTCAGGAAGATCGCATGGTCTACCGGGTCAGTGGGTCCGGCGACGGGCAGAGCCTAGAGATCGCGCAGCTGCGATTCCATTACTGAAACCCCGTAGGGCTGAACGACCGGGATGTAACGAAGTCGAGCCTGTCAAAGTATCTAAAGCACTATCTTTAACTATGTCGTTAACATTAACTCTATAATTAAAGATAACGACAATGTTGACGTTAGAGTTAAAAACAGGCAGTTTCCTTTTATGTATGTAATCACCTTCGCAAACCCGAAAGGCGGCTCGGGGAAAACCACGTCCGCCATGCTCTTGGCCGAACAAATCGCCATATCTGGCGGTCGCGTTGCCATTCTCGATCTGGACCCGAACGCCAACATTCTCGCATGGGCACAAGCTCGTGAAAGAGAGGGCAGGAACGTCCCTTTCACGGTTCATGCGCGACCGCAGGCCGAAGAGACGGTCGAGCTCATCGACAACCTATCCGACGAGGCCGACTATCTCATCATCGACCTTGAAGGGTCGAAGGATCAGATCGTTACTTTCGCGCTATCGCGGACAGATTTGTGCATCATCCCGCTCGATGGCTCGCCCATGGAAGCCCGGCAAGCCGCGCAAGCGGTTCGCTTGGTGCAAACCACAGCGAACATGATCCGCGCGCAAATTAACTACGCTCTCTTGTTCACTCGCACCAACGCCGCGTTCCAGACCACGGATGAGCGTGACGTGCGGCAAGAAATGGAGCTCAACAACATCCCGACGCTACCCGTTCGGATCGCCAAGCGCGCGCCTTACACTCGCATCTTCCGGGACAGTGTGCTCTTGTCAGAACTGCCTGAAATCGTGACGCAAGAAATGCAGGGTAAAACTGCGTCTGTATCCGACAAGGCCATGAAGCAGGTGGCCAGTGCCATCAAGAATGCCCGCGAATACGCGCAGACCGTCATTGCAACCCTTACTAAGGAGCAGGCGGCATGAGCGGGAAATACGGCTTCTCAGGCGGGATCGACCTGCCCAAGACAACACCTGCACCCAAGCCTCGGCCAAAGGTCGATGGCAGCTCATTAAACGAGGCCGTCAAGGCCGGTGCCGACCTAGGCTTCGTTAGCAGGGAGCCTACGATACGCCTCAAACCTGGTCCCAAACGCAAAGAGCCGCAGGACAAGATTTCGATACCTGGCCCCAAGCGAGTCGTAGATAACTTCCGGGCATTTTGCTCAACGCGCGATGTTACACTATGGCAGGGCTTAGAGCTGTTGCTCGAAGAGCATAAGGGCAAGGGTAGCTAGGGCTTGCCGCGCTTCTCAAAGACTTTGCGGCAGAACCCAAGGAACGCCTTGTCCGGGTTGGCCGGTGCATCGAGACCCCCATCGGCCATCCATACACGCCATTCTTGCTCTAGCGTGTAGATATCCCATCCCGGCGCAACCTTGCGAGCTTCCTGATACACGTCAGAACTCAAACGGATTGCCCCAGACGGTGCGGCCAAGGCTGGCGGCTTTTCTGCATGACGGTTCACAAATACGACCATGTTGTCATCTAATCGCACAGCATAATCCGGCATGTGACTGTGAGCATCGTCTTGAGCGACGATGTTGCCAACAAGCCGCTTAAACTCACGCGAGGTTGATGCAGATCCACACTTATCTTGAAGAGATGAAAGCCCGATTTTCCATTCCTTCTTCGAGCCACAGTGTTTGCGAGCAATCTCGTAGATACGCCGTTCTAAGGGCTTACGCAGTCGAAAATAATTTCGATGGAGAGTCAGAACTTCATGCGCTTGAATCGCATTGAATACCCAATCCGAAAGGGTAATTTCGATTTCCTGCATCCGACCGTCACGGGCTTCACGCACAATACGTGCGCGGTCGATGATGCTGAAAATGTCCAGCTGCTCTACATTGCCGGTCACGATGTTCGTCTCAATCTGGGTACCTTGAAGCCGGGCGAGGGCGCTTCGAAGGCCGCTATAACCGCGCCCGTCCGATGGCCGGTTGGTGGCTTTTAGAAGATCGAACGCCTTCAAGCGAACGATCTTCGAAACCTTCTGACCCTTGTTGAGAGCTGCCATAATTTGGCTGATGCAGTAAATCAGTACGTCGCGATCATGAATTGTTGCCAAGCCATCTGAAGATGGCTTCACTTCAAGATAATTGCGCCCCGTCCCATCTTCGTATCGCCGAACTCGATGATCCGGTTTTGTGGAAAGCGAAAAGATTGGATGCGCCATCGAAGCCATGTCGCCCTTGGGTGCGGCATCAAAGATATCGCATACAAAAAAATCGCCTTGTTCCTGCCTATCTTGGCTGGGTGCAGGTCTGGCTGGTGGCTCAGGCGATCTTTGGCCCTGTGACGATGGATGTTGTGATGGGCTTCTGGTTTATCGTCTCGATCATCGCAGCCAGCATCATCCGCAAGCCCGGTGTGGCGCTGGCCGCTGAAGTGCTTGCGGCGGCGGTGCAGATTCTGTTGGGCAGTCCTGCCGGGTTGTTGCTTTTGCTGACAGGGTTGGTGCAGGGCGCGGGTGCCGAAGCAGTTTTCGCGGCGACCGGTTGGCGCAACTACCGACTGCCGGTGCTGATGGCTGCTGGGGCCGGGGCGGCAGTGTTTTCGTTTGCGTATACTTGGGTGCGCTTTGACTACGGCGCGCTGGAGCCTGCAATCCTTGTGGTGATGTTCACCTTGCGTCTGGCGAGCGGGGCGCTGTTGGGCGGCTTGCTGGGTCATCTCATCGTCCAGGCGCTTTACAAGACCGGGACACTGGCAGGGCTGGGCATCGACCGTGACCGCCAGGCCCCACTTGACTGAACCGGTTGCGGCTTGGCGAGAGGTGGCTGTTCGTTACCACTTTGCGAGAATGAACGCTGTTGGCCCGATCTCACTGACGGTGGGCAAGGGGGAACGGGTTTTGCTGCTTGGGCCGTCGGGGTGCGGAAAATCGACCTTGTTGCAAAGTTTGACCGGCGTGATCCCACAGACCATTCCCGCAACGATCAGCGGACAGATCACGATATTCGGAGAACCCGTCGCCGCTCGGCAGCCCGCAGATTGGGCCGTGGCTGTCGGACAGCTGTTTCAGGATGCCGACCAGACGCTTTGCGGCTTTCGCGTCGAGGATGAAATTGCCTACGGGATGGAAAACCGCTGTGTACCCGCCGCCGACATCGCTGCGGCGGTCAGGGATGCAATGGCGCGTGTCGAATTGCCACCGTCATGGCGGTCCCGGCGCATTGCCACCTTGTCTGGTGGCGAAAAGCAGCTTGTCGCACTTGCCGCGGTGATGGCGCAGCCAGCGCCGTTGATCGTGGCGGATGAACCGACGGCAAATCTTGCACCAGCGGTAGCGGCACGGTTGGCCGCCTTTCTGCTGGAACCTCGTAGCGAAGGGGGCGCTTTGATTGTGGATCACCGGTCGGGGCGGATACTGCAGTTGATCGACCGGATCGTGGTTCTGGATCCAGAGGGTCAGATTTTGGCCGAGGGAAACCCCGACGATGTATTTCATGCCCATGGTGACCGGATGGAGGCACTTGGCATCTGGACGCCGCTGGCGAGCCGGTTGGTCCGCAAGCTGGCGCGCGCAGGAATCGGTCTGCCACACTGCCTGACCATCCATGAACTTTGCCGGGCGCTGGACTCCCACGGTCATAGGGCAAAAGCGGCGCGGGTGCTTGAATGCACCTTTCAACCGCGTGCTTTGTCGTTGGCAACGCCAGTGGTACGGCTGTGCAGGGTCGATTGTGCCCCGCTCTTTGGGCCGGTCGTGCTGCGCGATGTGTCGCTCCAGATGAACCGGGGCGAGGTTTTGGGCATTCTTGGGGCCAATGGCGCCGGAAAGACCACGCTTTCTCAGTGCCTTGCCGGGCTGGTGCGCCCTGCGCGCGGCATGCGTGACGGGCCGTTGGGGGCAATCGCCTTTCAGAACCCCGAGGCACATTTCACCCAAGCCACCGTTCTTGCCGAAGTGCAGAAGGCGGGAACAGCTGCCGGAAAAGATCTGGCGCATCTGGCAGATTGGGGTCTTGAAGAGCAGGCGGATCAGCACCCCTTTACCTTGTCGTATGGTCAGAAACGTCGGCTGGCGCTTGCAATCCTCACGGCGACCGACCGCTGGCCCGTGTTGGTGCTGGATGAACCGACCTCAGGCCTTGACCAGCGCGGCGCCGACACGATCGCCCGGCATATCGCGCGTTTGGCACAGGCGGGGCGCGCGATTGCGGTTGTGACGCATGACATGGATTTTGCGTTTACCGTCTGTGACCGCGTCGTTGTTTTGGCCGAAGGCGGCGCGGTGTCTTCAGGCCCAGCGCGCACGGTGCTGCGGGATGAGGCCACCATAACACGCGCCGGACTGGCGTTGCCCACGGTCAGCCCGTTGCTGGACTGGTTGGAGCACAAGGGATGTTAGGGGTCCTGCATCCGCTGCCCAAGCTGATCGTGTGTCTGGTCTGGATCGTGACGGCGATCACGCTGTTCGATCTGCGGTTTCAACTCTTCACCATCGGGTTGGCCGCAACATTGCTGATCGTGCTGGAACGGCGGTCGGTGATCTTCGTGATTGGCCTGATGGTGCCCTTTACGCTGTTTGGCGCGGGATTTCTGACCACCAGCCTGCTGTTCCGTCAGGATACGGATTTTGCGTTGAAACTGTCGGCTGAACAGATATTTGCCCGACCGGAAGTATCGGCCGGATTGGTGCTGTTCTTTCGTGCGATTGCCTGCGGCATGGTTTCTGCGCTGTTCGCTCTGACCACAGATCCGGGGCAGTTGGTGCGCGCGCTGATGATTCATGCCAGATTGCCAGCCACGGTTGGCTTTGCGCTGTTGCAGGCCCTGAACCTGGTGCCCGATCTTGCACGAGAGGCGCAGCAAATCCGGCTGGCGCGGGCGATGATGCAGGGCCGCAGGCCCCGGCGCATCCCCGGACCCGTCGAGGGGGCGTCGCTGATCGTGCCGCTTCTGGCCTTTGCCATCCGCCGCGCAGGCCGCGCTGCACTGGCGATGGAAGCGCGCGGTCTGAAAGCTGGAGCGCCGCGCAGCCACTTGAACCAACCGCAGGCAGGCTGGGCGGATCTGCTGTTTGCGAGCTGTGCCGCGGGCCTTCTGGCAGGCGGCATCTGTTTTGCCCGGATTTTCTAGGGCGCAGATACCGCGCCGCAATCACAAGGCTGCCGCATCCGCCATCGAGGCCCGCAGGCGCGCAAGAGCGGTTTCGCGGATCTGGCGTATCCGCTCTCGCGAGACGCCAAATCGTTCGCCCAGATAAAGCAGCGTTTTCGGGGTGTCGGACACGTAGGTTTCGATGATGATTTCCTGTTCGCGTCTTGACAGCCGGTTCAGATGGTCCGCCATCCTGATCCAGAAGGCCCGGCCATCTAGTCGCGCGCCCACCTCCCTTTCAACATCGGCGTCCGGATCTTCCAGCAGATCCTGCAGTTGCATCGTGCCGCCGTCATCGCCCACTGGGCGGTTCAATGATCCATCTTGAACGGCAAGTCTCTGTTGCATCAGCACAACCTGATCTGGCGTGACGGCCAATACGGTTGCGATGCGCCCGACCATATCCTGCGGCGCAACCTCGCCTGTACCGGCCAGACGGGTTTCAACGCGTTTCAGATTATGAAACAGCTTGCGCGAGGAGGCTGAGTTTGGAAGCCGCACCAAAGACCAGTTTTGAACCTTGTAATCTTGGATTTCCGCCCTGATCCACCACGCCGCATAGGTGGAAAACCGAAACCCCATGTCTGGATCAAAGCGATCGGCAGCTTTCAGCAGCCCGATGTTCGCGTGTTGCAGAATGTCTCTATCCAGCTCGCGGCCTTTGCCCCCGGCTCGGCTGGCCGCAGCCATCGCAAGTGCCTGGTGCGCGGTGACCAGTCGGTTGCGCGCCGCAACGTCACCTTTGTCGCGCCAGCATCTGGCCAGCCGGGCTTCGTTTGCCGCGTCCAGAAATTCTGCGCGCGGCACCTGTGTGCGTCCATTGCGGGAAGTAGGGAAAGGTTTGTTCATCTGCATCAAATGTAGTTTCGTTTCGATACTATCCGTGGGAATACTCTTGTCAATCTGATTTCGAAACGCTACCGTTCATTGGTGGGCAGCAAAGTGACCAGCACCGATGAAATCGCCGAACTGCTTGTCTATCTTGGGCGGGCAGCGCGCGGTGTCGATACGGGGTCAAATCTGACGGCGGCCCAATGGACGGCGCTGCGGTTTTTCGCGCGCGCCAATGACATTTCCAGAACCCCGTCCGCTTTTGCCAGCTTTCATGCCACCACGCGGGGCACGGCGTCGCAAACCATCAAATCGCTGCTGGCAAAGGGTTATCTTTCTCGGTGCGAGGCTGCGGACGACAGGCGAAGCGTGCGGTACGACTTGACGGACGCCGGGACGCAAGTCATGTGCGGTGACCCCTTGCGTGAACTGTCGGATGCCATTGATCGGCTGGACGCGGGGTTGAAATCGGCCTTGCGGCAGGCGTTGCCCGCTCTTGTGGGGCAGCTTGCAGACAGTCGCAACACGGTGGCCTTTGGCACCTGTGGCGATTGTCGGCATTTTTCGGGCGGCGGTGCGACCGGCTATTGTGCCTGCGTCGCCGCCGAACTTGCTCCGACCGATCTTGGCCGTTTGTGCATTAATTTTGCCGCGAGCGAGGACCGAACGCTGGCCTTGCACGGTGCTGTCACAAGGAAAACTGCATGAACTCCGCACAAGCAACGCCCCGCGTTTCTGATACCTCCAGCATGGCGCATCTGGGCCAGATCATCGCGGTGGCCAGCGGCAAGGGTGGCGTGGGTAAAAGTACGCTCAGCACCAACCTTGCGCTCGCGCTGGCGGCGCAGGGGGCGGCTGTCGGGCTTGTTGACGCCGATCTTTATGGCCCCAGTGTTCCGGGAATGCTGGGCATCAAGACCGGCCAAAGCCCGTCGATGTCCCCTTCGGGCAAGGTGATGCCTGCCCAGGCGCATGGGATCAAAGTGATCTCGATGGGCATGCTGACCGATGATGACAAGCCCGCCATTCTGCGTGGTCCGATGGTGTCTAAATACCTGCGCATGTTCATTCTGGAGGTGGATTGGGGCACGCTTGATTATCTGATCCTCGATCTGCCCCCCGGCACCGGCGACACGCAACTGACGCTGGCGCAAAGCTTTCCGCTGACCGGCGCTGTAATCGTCAGTACGCCGCAAGATGTCAGCCTGAAAATCGCCCGGCGCGGCATCCGGATGATGGAGCAGGTCAAGGTGCCGATCCTTGGTATTGTTGAGAATATGAGCGGGTTCACCTGCCCGACCTGCGGCGATGTCACCCACATCTTTCATCAGGGCGGCGGCGCGAAAATCGCGGCCAGTCTCGGGGTGCCGTTTTTGGGCGCGGTCCCGCTTGATCCGGCGATCGTGGATTGCGGCGACGACGGGCGGCCTTTGGTGATTGCTTATCCGGGCACCCCCGCAGCGGCAGCTTACCGCGATATCGCGGCAACCTTGTCGGGGCGCGCGCAAACCGCGCCGGGGATGCCGACGCCCTTCGATTGGCATTGGGCGGATGATGCCAGCAAACCCAAGCCGTCACCCGTTGCGGGCAAGTCGGGCGGCGCTGCCGAAGTCCCGGTGGCGATGGATCGCAGCGGCGGGCGCACGCTGGTCGTGCATTGGCAGGACGGTCATATTCAGCCAATCGACGTGCGCGATCTGCGCCTTGCGTGCCGCTGTGCCGCCTGTGTCGACGAGATGAGCGGGCGCGCGGTGCTTGACCCCGCGACTGTGCCGTTGAACATCGTGCCCACCCGGATCTGGAGCCTTGGCAACTATGCCATCGGCGTCAGCTTCAGCGATGGCCATAGTTCGGGGATTTACACCTTTGGTCATTTGCGCCGCATGGTGGCCGCCGAGGTTGAAGATGTCTGACATGACGACGCAGTTGCGCATCCGCGCCGGAACCTCGCCCGCTGACCCACACAGCATGCGCTTCGAGTTGGACAGGGATGTGCAGGGCGGTGCATTGGCGAGTTTTGCAGATGCCGCGTCGGCGCATGATGCCCCTTTGGCCAAGGCGATTTTCGCCATCGTCGGGGTGAAAACGGTTGATGTGTCCGGCGCGGTTGTGACGGTGGTCAAGACCGATGACGGCAATTGGGACGCCCTGAAACATTTGATCGCAGCGGCAATCCGAAGCAGCATGTCACAATCTTCCGCGCCCCTGGGGCAAGCGGTTAGAATAGCGGGCCAGGCCCGGACCGATGATGAAATCCGTCTGGCCGTGCAAGATGTGCTGGACCGGCAGGCCAACCCGGCGATTGCCAGTCATGGCGGGCATGTCAGCGTAACGAACGTGCAGGACGGCGTCGTCAGCATGCTGATGTCGGGCGGGTGTCAGGGCTGTGCGTCTTCGGCCGCCACGCTGCGCGGCGGGGTGGAAAGCATGATCCGGGCTGCGGTGCCCGAAGTGCGCGACATTATCGACGTGACCGACCATGCTGCCGGTGCGACCCCGTATTACAGCGCCGGATCGGATGGTCCGGCAACGCCCAAACGCCCCCTGCTGTATCGTCCTGTCCCACCCGATATGATCATGCGCGAGGATGGCCAGTTTCTGATCTCGCCAGACTACCTTGCGCCACGCCTGGGGATGGACGCAGCAACCCTGCGCGCGGCGATGCAATCGGGCGAGGTTGTCAGCCAATCCGAATCCGGCACCGGGGCGGATGCAGGCAAGACACGGCTGATCCTGCGCTCCAGCACGCGGGTCTGGGCGGCTGAAATCGCCGCCGATGGCAGCGCCCATGAAATCCCGGCGCCCCGTGCCGCAACAAATGCCGCCACCGCAAGTACCGCGCTGCGCGATCGCATCCGGGTGCATCTTGCGGGCCTGACTGCGGCAGATGTGCCGGTAACCTATGGCCAGCTTGCCCGAGCATTGGGGCTCTACATGCCCGGGTCTATTGCAAAGGTCACGCAGGCGCTTGAGGCGACGATGGTCGAGGACGCCGAAACTGGCGCGCCGTTTCTGGCCGCTCTTGTGGTTGGCAGGCTCGGGGACGGTGAGGGCGCCAAAGGGTTCCACCAGCAGGCCCGCGCCTTGGGTCGCGGCGCGGCCCCCGGCGAAGACGAGCGAAGCTATCACCAGCGCGAGTTCACCGGAGCCGCCGCCCTGTTGGCCGCCCAGACCTGACAAACGGCAAGAGCCGGGCTGCGCGTGTCACGACCGAAACGAGTCGGGACATGGCTACAGGGGAGGTTTGGCACCCTTGGCCACTTTGCGACTGGAAAACTTGAAACTCTTGCTCGGTCGCATCGCGGCAGATGCGTCGCTTCAGGCGCCGAAACCGCGCTTGTGCCGTGCAGCCCAACGCAAGGAACCGACATTGGCACCAGTCCGATATGCTGCGAACGGGGTTTGAGCGCTTCGATTGAAAATCCGCTTTCCGACCGCCTCAAGGTTGATGTCGCGTAGCCCTTAATTGTGAGATGAGAAATTCAACGAAATCAACGGCTGTGCTTTGCCCTTAAATGTGAGATTTTGCCTTTAACTCCGATATTTTTGCCCTTAAACCTGAGACAGGGTTCACAG
>Ga0307930_1002022_pt1 | contig 15700 bp, 2 predicted proteins | sample OrgLakmetageno46_FD_203161 | JGI IMG/M metagenome (GOLD analysis project Ga0307930, IMG submission 203161) | Saline water microbial communities from Organic Lake, Antarctica - #46 | ecosystem: Environmental > Aquatic > Non-marine Saline and Alkaline > Saline | place: Antarctica: Organic Lake...
AACAACCGGCGGCCTCACTCTCCCAGAACCAGCGATTACGGCACGCTGGCCGGTTCACGTTGAAGAATTCTCATCCCTTAGTTCAGCTGCTGCGTTTCTGGGCATTGGTAACGTGCCTAAACCGTATGTTTTGTGCGGTCTAGCGTCAGCAGTAGTCTTGGGCCTTCGAGAATTGCACGATGCTCTGCATAGTTGGCCACCGCCCCTGTATGTGGTCACAGACGAGACGAAGCAGCCATCCTCGCCGACGGGTGGTTTCTATGCCTCAGACCCGTATGGTCATCCTCATGGAGCTCCTCGATTTGTTCGCCATCTTGCTGCGCCGTCCCTTGCGTACATGCAATGGGAGGAGGCCGTAGCTGTGGTTTGCGCAGCCCACATAACTTCCGTGCCACAAATGATCTTAAATCGAGCCCGAAGGCATCCGCGTTGTGTTGCTATTCGAGGCGATCGTGGGTGGGGTGCTGGCAGATTGAGTCGAGGTGTTGGTCTGGAGTCGGTAGCATCTGCAGTGGATTTTGAAGTACTTACATACGCGGAATTGTGCAACCGTGCTTGGGTATTAGGCGATGAGCTTAACAAGCGCTTTGGTGTTGTGGCTAATAGTGACGGCGACCAAAAAGTAGGCGTTACGTTACCTCCTTCGCCATTGTCACCGGTATGTTTTTTAGCACTTGGCATGCGAGGACTATGTGCCGTGAACATAGCACCCACGCCGCCCGAGCTACGGGCGTACCAGCTTGAGAAGGTCAAGTGCCAAGTGGTGTTGGCACTCGCTCCAGCTGGCACGCCTAAGGACGTTCTAGCAGGATTTGATGAGATTGGTGATGCACCCCGCACGATTTACATCGATCGTCTCTGGCAAGTATTGTTTGGAGATGGCAAAGGGCATCTTCCCGTGACCTCAACTGCTATCGCAGCCGGAGAGACAACGGTATTGACTAACGAAGATAGAGAAGAAGAAGCCCTGGCACATGTGCAGTGTGCAAGTGGTGCTTCCGTACTACGTTCTGCAGCGCTTGTTGAGTGGACGTCAGGGTCGACGGGGAAACCCAAAGCTATGGCTGTGGCGCAATGGCGACTTAGTCACTGGTTACGATGGCGCATCTACCACTTTCCTTTTGAGCAATATGGGCGAATTGTGGGAGTTGGGCTATTTTGGCTTTGGTACTGGCATTTACCACTGTGTCAAGGTGGTGAAATCGTGGTGATACCGTCCTATTTGGCCGTAGATGTTCGGGGTATGGTGTCGCGTTTGCATGAACTCAAGGTCGACTGGGTTGACTGTCTTTCTCCTGGTCAATTGAACATGTTAGTAGAGTTGGTAGATGAAAGGGACTTTCCTACTCTGCCTTTTAAGCATGTTATGTCTAGCGGAGAAGCATTGCCTGTAGCAGTGGCGGCAGCTTTTTTGAAGCGTTTTCCTGGCACCTCGATAGGCAACTGTTTAAGTACTACTGAGACGGCCGCAGACGCTTGCTGTCTCAAGGAGATTCCATTGGCGCTGTGTGAGGCGATGCTTGCCGATGAGGAAAGCATTCGAATGGCGAAAAGTGCCGCAACAGACGAGATTGAGACGCCGGCTGTATCGTATGTCCCGGTGTTGCGAATGTGCGCTGACAACTTCGGAACTCTGCGCAGCGATTCAGTGGTATGGGGCAATGCGTTGGGTAGAGCAGCGGAAAGTGGTGAGCGACTTTTAGTGAAAGGCTGGAATGTTGAGCCGACTGGTTACCTCACGGACGAAGATTCCAATGCATTCATGCCTCGTCAGCTCGCCTCTGAGGTGGACCGGGGAGACAAAGCTGCTGCATCAGAGGATCCATTGTCCTCGGTAGTGGGGTGCTTTTACTCGGGTGATCGCGCAGTGTGGCGGCAATTCAAGGGCATGGGGTCAGACACGTACCTTTGCATTGAGGGTCGTGTGGACGATGTCGTTAAGGTTTGGAATTAAATACTTACTACTACCACCCATGTGAACATACTGATACAAGGATATTCTTCGAGCATGGAGTCGTTCATCAACGAAAACATCTCATCCTAAACATCAGAATAGTTCATTTCTAATTTTGATCCGTTTTTGAAGTAAGTTTATTTCGCCTTGGTGTCTCATTAGGTGCGTGGCCATCGTGTTGACTTAGCGGGTGTTGAAGCTACGCTCTGCGGGTGTGCCTTAGTTGTCGACTGCGCAGCCCTCAGCCATGATGATTCAGTTTGGGCTTGTGTGGTCCTTAAGGTATAGTGGTAGATCGCTATGGTCTACTTTGAAGTACCTTCTCTCTTTATGCACTTGTTTTTTTGTGCCATATCCTCGAAATCCTGTTAATTTACACCGATCTTCTTCAGGTGGGTGGGCGCGATGGCGACGAGACGACCACAGCAGCCGCCCTCCGAGCTATCAGCGAGCACGCAGCCCGTTTGCTGCCGCCTGCTTCTTGCCCTGTCTTGCGAGTGGTGAATGCTATTCCATATGGGGCCACGGGAAAGAAAAATCGTAAGCGGCTTGCGATGGAAGCACTGCCCAAAGCGTCAGTAGATGTAGCCATTGATACCAAAGTGAGCCCTACCTCAAGGGCTCCTTTAGCTTCAGTTCCGGGGCATGAAGTGAAGTCTGTTGGAAATATTACTCGGAGAAGCAGCAACAACACTGACAACGTAAGTGGATTTCCAAATGCTTGGAGCCTAGTTTCAATTCGGGCGGCGTTTGCTTCTCAATTAGGAAGCCAGATCAGCGATGAGGACGACTTTTTCGAATGTGGTGGGAACTCGTTCAAAGCATTGCGGCTTTGTCACTCAATTGGAGTGCCCGTGGCTAATTTCTTTGCCAACAGCAGTGTACATGCATTGCATCGAGCCCTGGTGGACACTTGGCAGTCAGGGCGCAGTGCTGTCGCGGCCTCCAAACAAACCACTGCTCCTGATGCGCCACCGACTACAGCAGGAGTATTGCCAACAGCAGAAACAGGCGGGCCGTTGGTGTGCGGCATGGCTGTGCGTTTGCCAGGCAATGTGAACTCACTCAATGCCCTGTGGCGGCATCTGGAAGCTGGAGATGATCTTCTGTGCACTCTTCCAGAGAAGGAAAATGACACCAAAGAGGAAGGTAACGAAATCAAAATGGTACACCGAAAAGGAGTGGTCAACACTGAAGGTGCAGCCGCAGCTTTTGACGCATCAATTTACGCTTCTACTACTTCTCCTGCTTCTTCACTACGTGACGGGACCACCACTTCAAGCACTGGCACTTCTGAAGGTCCCCTGCCTCCACCTGCAGTATTTGGGCGCCGTTTGCCGGTGGCACGAAGTGCTTTAATGGGCACGGAAGCAAGAGTGCTCCTTGAAGTATGCTGTTCCACCCTCGAGGATGCTGGCCTCGATCCATTTCAAATGAGCACACTACATTATGATGGCCCCAATGGCAGCGGCGATAAAATGAAGTGTGGCACATTTCTGTGTGGTGGGTCCTTACCCCATCTTCCAAACGATCTCGCAACACGAGCAAGTGGTGAAGTTTGCGCCCTTCATGAAAGTGGGGCTAAAACATCGGGCAGAAGTGACCATAGGAAACCATTGGATTTGAATGAATTTCGACGGGATGATCCTGCAGGTTACTTTGCGGCTGAAATCGGGTTTGACAAGGATTATTTGGCCACCACTATCGCGCATGCTCTGGACCTTGAGGTATCAATTTAGTTTTTCGTGATTAGATATCATTCTTCACTCGACTATTTTGCTGGATACTTGATATTATTGATAGGTTTCGTTCCGATTTTTTTTTGTTTAGTTTATAATGATTAGCACATACCTACTCGCGTTTTTCATTTGCCAGGGCCCTGCAGAAGTATGTCAATCCGCTTGCTCGTCGGGACTCCTGGCGATTGCTCGCGGGGTGCATGCTATACGGTTAGGGCTCTGTGATTTGGCGCTCTGCGGTGGGGCCTCTTTTTCGCCAGACGAAACGGTGCGTACTGTACTCTTATCATCGTCCTCAAGTGCGTCTTCTTCTATTCTTACATTATGAATGCCACGTGACGGCTACTATTACTGTTGAAGTCTCACACCGTAGAGTTATGTTCATACATTTATCAATGTCTTCGTACGCATACACTTAGATTCGAGCTATGCCAGGGATGGTCTGGTCTCCTGATGGAATCTGCCGCCCTTTCAGTGATGAAGCTTCAGGAACGGTGCCTGCTGATGGAGCTGCAGTGGTGCTACTCGTGTCTCCCAGAGCCGCAGCTGCTCTATACAGGCAACGCGATGCACCTACAAGTGGCGGTACGAACATATTAAAAAAAGAGCAAGATTCAAGCATGGAGCATGGAAATGCATTCTTGTTGCGTCGGCCCGCATATGCGCAAGTGAGTGGAGTGGGGCTAAACAACGACGGACGACGAAAGAGTGGTTTCTGTCAACCATCCTCAAAAGGGCAAGTTGAGTGCTTGCAGCTCGCGTTGAAAGACGCCAACTTGTTACCCGGTGACGTGGACTATGTAGAAGCTCACGGTACAGGCACTCGAGTTGGAGATCCCATTGAATTGACTGCTCTTGCTCAAGTGTTTCAAGACCGACAAACTCGGTCGGCTCGGAAGCACTCTCCTACTTCTCCGCTGGATGATGGCTCTACTACTGGTTATAGAATTGAAGAAATTCCTGCACGAAAGCTGCTTGTAGGGTCTGCGAAAGGCAACATAGGTCACTTGAACACTGCCTCAGGAGCTGCTGGGTTCGTGAAAGCATGTTTGGTGGCACATCATGGCCACGCTCCACCTACGGCCCATCTTATCAACCATGCAAACTTGAACAAGCTTGTGGATTGGTCTAGTTTGCCTCTCGAAGTTGTCACCAAAGAGAGCCACTCAGGCTCTGTTCTTGCTTCTGCTACACCAACTCTTGGTAGAGTAGAAACAGAAGCATCGAGGATGAACTGTGCTGGTGTCAGTGCGTTTGGGATTGGAGGTACTAACGTGCACATTCTTCTCAATGCTACTACCACGTCTGATGATTATTCGAGTACTTCGGAAGCAGCTGCTAATTCTCAGCAGCTGCCTCGTCGGCCAAGCTTGCAATTAGTGTCCGTGGCATCGCCTTCCATAGCTACTCACTTCCTAGCTCAACTGCGGGCGGAAGCAGATCCTCGCTCAGCAATTGATTCGTTTACTTTTGAACAAGCATTGCTTGATCGTGCTCGATGTGGAGCCTTATCCACAGTTGGTTCCAGCGCAGTGCGTGCATTTCAACTTGTCAGCACATCTGCCGAGCCGACTTCACTTCCTAAAGCTTTGCCTGCACCCGTGCCGTTGGCTACTGCACCTAGACCAGTGGTGTTGGTGTTCCCGGGACAAGGAGGTGCTTATGAGGGGATGGGTCGAGCGTTACTTCATGCAGATTTATTGAACTCACTTGACCCTGCGTCGTTGTCTTCGATTCTGGATGCAGAAGTTCCTTGGACATCGGCTGAATCGATCGTATCTGTTTCTCTAGCAGTGGCAGAAGTCATATCACAGCACCTTGCGGATAGTACCTTCAAAGTGAGTGCAGTGCTCGGTCATTCTTTAGGGGAGTGGTCAGCGGCTGCCTTCACCGGCGCTATTGCACGCGACAAAGCCCTAAGCCTCGCTCGTCGTCGCGATTTGCTCGTATCTGAACTTCACCGTAGCTTAGAAAGTCAACGATCACATGGTGGCGGTGAAATTGCAATCATGGTGGCTGTGCGCACGTCAGCTGTTGAACTATCAGCAGCACCCCTAGGCCCTTTGCCAAGCGGTCTTGAAATAAGCGTTGTGAACGGTGCTAACGCTGTTGTAGTTGGAGGCCTTCTTCCAGAGCAGAAACTTAGCGCAGCCGCTGCCAAGGCGCTAGGACTATCCCTAAAGATTGATTCCAAGATCGTGAAAGAAGCCAAGGAGAGTGCAGACACAAAAAAAAATGAGGACGAGAAAAAAGACGAAGACATTGATATGGAAGAAGAATCAGTAGGGGCGTGGTTGCAACGGTTGGATGCTGCAGGTGTAGGGTGGCGCCGTGTGCAGGCTTCTACAGCATTTCATTCCCCTGCTGTAGACCCCTTGTGCAAGCCTTACGAAGAAGCTTTACGCTCTATGACGCCCTTGGGTCTTGGTGATGAGAACAATATCGGCAATAGTAGTGCCAGCACCTTCAGCGTGCCTCTCATTTCCACCGTGAACGGCAAGTATGTGCGTAGCGTCACTGACAACGAGGCGAATGAGCTCTCAGAAGATGTTGTCTTGTCAGATCCAGCATATTGGGCGCGTCAAATTCGTGCGCCAGTGCGGTTCGATCTTGCAATGGAAACAGTTGCCAGAGACTATCCCGATGCACTTATCATAGAAGTAGGACCCTCAGCTTTAGCAGGATTGATTGCTGCTAATGGTAAGACGCTCGGTGCTAAGTGGCATGTGTGGCCAACGATTCGAAAGCACCGTCGCGACAGTAACAATAGCAGCAGCAGTAGTGACAACAGCGATGAGTGTGCGACTTTCTTAACCTGCCTGGGTAATTTGTGGGCTCATGGTGGCCCAGTGCCGAACCTCTCAGCCCCTCGAGGAAAAGTGTCGCTACCGACTTACAATTTTTCACTCCATTATCCAATCGCATCATCTACTTCAAGCACCATCTTTAAAAAACATCGCCCGCAGGTTATTGATAGCAATGCAGTCGAAGAGTTCACAGACATTGTAACCAATGAGGCAGAAGAAGCAGATACTTCTCCTTCGCCGACCACATTGTATGAAGTGGCGTGGGAAGTGGTAGTGGGTGGAGTTGCAACTGCAGCGGCTCCACTTTTATTGCCTGTAGTTCTTCTTGACTTTGATGATGACGTTGCCGATGTCGACTCGGAAAAGGGAACTGGGGCCATAGCAGAGGCTGCAGCTCAAGAGATGCATCGCCGGGCTGTGCAGTATTTGAGCGAGATAGATCTCTCAGCAGTGGCTCCACGCTACAAATTGATACAAGCCAAAGATGCTGCCAAAGCTGCGGCTAATTATGGCTGCCTCGCTATGATAGGCGGTCTGGCACCAAGCATAAGTAGTCTTAGTAATTTATCGGTGGAAGCACATAAGAGCAAAGGTGGAGATTCTGCAAGTGTAAGTGACGCTTGGGGAGATGCTAGCGATGCATCAACTGTAGCCGTTCGAGCGGTGAAAGTGCTCTCTGCTTTGGGAAAGTCTGCAACGAATGAAGGCAGTCATAACGGTCCCGTTGATCTCTTTGTTTTGCTTCAAGGAGCACCGAGGTACTCGTGCGTGCGAGGTGCTCTGCGGTCGGCACGTAAAGAACAACCAGGGCTCGTGATTAGATGTGTCACTCTACGTGCCAGTTCCAGTGTTGGGCCACCTTGTTTGAGCAGCAACGTTTCTGCCAAGATGCAAAGCAATGAGATAGCTGAATCTGATTGGTTGTCAGCGCAAGCTTTGCTGCCAGCGCTGCCGATGGAAACATCAGTGGATGCTTCCGGAGTGATTTATATGCCACGGATCGTGCCACTTCTTCCTCTTAATGTAGAGGATGCTGACGGTGACAAGACAAGCAGAAGCAGTGAAAGCAGCAACAGCAATAGTCGAGCATCTCCGTCATCTGGCCGTGTGGCAGTTGTGAGTGGCGGTATGCGCGGATTAGGACTGCGTGTGGCAGACGCACTCTTAAAAAATGGTCGCGCCGACAAAGTCATTCTTCTCGGGCGATCTCTGCCTGCTGATGCAAGTGCGTCCGAAAGACCCTCTCATTCTGGAGCGGATGCTTCGTTATTGGCTGATATACTTGCTCGAGGTGGTGAGATTGCAGCGTGTGACGTTTGTGATTGGGCAGCGGTGAGTGATCTTCAGACAACGTTGACTTCACATGAAGAGGTATCAATAGTCGTGCATTGTGCTGGAGTGGTAAAGGATGCACTACTTGCACGCACAACGGATGAAGACGCGCTCAACGTTCTCGCGCCCAAAGTGGCTGGTACCTTAAATCTACGTCGCAAATGGCCTCAGGCTCGATTCCTCGGTTTTTCTTCGTCTTCCGCAGCCCTAGGCCCCGCTGGGCAGGCGACCTATGCCGGTGCGAATGCCTTCATAGACGAGTGGCTTGCGTGGGAGAAGCACGAGGGAGGTAATGAAGGTGTGCAGAGCGTGCAGTGGGGCGGTTGGGGCGGCGCTGGCATGTCCGCCGACCTCAATATTTCTCCTCTCAAGGGGGAGAAGTTCTTCGATATTTCCACAGGTCTCGCACACTTGGCTTCAATTCTAGACTCCATGGGTGTACATGGTGATGCAGACAAAAGCTTAAAACATCATGATGTGAACCAGAGGCAGCAACCTGTCATCCCTCTGCCATTTGCACTGCCGGCAGCCGTTCTCGCCATGGATGTAGAATGGCCTGCATATGCCACTAATGCTATGGTCAGCAGTCCACCTGAAGCGGGAGACAACTTGCTAGCTCATGTCATAGTGCCGAGGGCCAAAACGAGTAGAATTACTAGTGCTGAATGGACGGCTGGTGGGTGGCGATCTTCATCTGAAACACAAAGTAACTCTTACTACATGTTAGCCTTTGGGCCTGGTAGTGATGCGATCAACGGCACTGAAAAGACGTGTGGGTGGGGTTGTGAGGAACGCCTTGAGCTGCAACATGTAGTCGACAGGGTACCTATCTTACCCGGTAGTGCTTACCTCTGCTGGGCACTTTCTGCGCTCTATCATGAGCGTGCACTCCGTAAAGCTTCCTCTTCCTCGGCATATAGCCTCGGTAAAAGTGGCGATAATTATCACAGTGCCTCCGTGGTGCTTCTTGATGTGCGGTTCTTGAAGCCTCTTGACCTCCTAATTCGCCGTGATTGTATTTTGACTATCACTTTCGATACATCTGGTGGTTCGGAAGCAAGTAGCGGCACTCTTGTCATTGCGTGTGGTTCAATCGTACACGCCTCGATGCGCTTTGAAGCTCTTCTCAGTGGTAATGACAGTAGCATATCCGCAAACTCAATTGCATTGGAAGCAGCATCCTCACTTTGCAAGAACGCAAAAGCCACTTGTAGTGCTGAACACTCAAGGGAAGTGTCATCGCCAAATGAAATCTTTCAGTCTCAAGGTTTTGGTTACGGTACCACTTTCAGTCAACTGAGTCAAGTACGCACCTATTCTGGATTAGCACATGCCTCTCTCGAGTTTGCAACACCCAGTGTCTCCGCATCAGAGACAACAAGTGGAGTGACTTTTCTAACGGCAGGCTTAGTCGATAGTTCTTTGCAGCTCGCTAGTCTAGTAGATGGTGGTGTGATGGGTGTTCCAAGCAAGATCGAACGCTTTTCGTGGTGGCCACAGGATCAGCAGGAAGACGACGGTATAGACGGCAAGAATGAAGTGGTGGATACATGTAATGAAGACAAAATGACTGCTGCGGTGGTGCTTGAGGAGCCTACTGTAGAAAAGGGAAAGTCTGAGGCGTTGCCAACCTTTCAGTTGTCCGTTTGCCGCGCCCAGCGTCCGGTGTTTTATTGTAGTGGTCTCGCGCTGTTTCCTCTCAGTCCCGCTGATGACGACAATGATGAGATGGGGCAATTCGCTATTGAGAGCTCTTTCCGAGCCCTTGGTGGGCCTTCAACCTCTTTATCAAGCAGCTCGTGTGTTCGCATTGGTGTAGGGCATACTCCTCGTGGCAGCCATGATGATGCTTTTGCACACATCGTTTGGTTGTGGGAAGCAGCGTCTCCTCTTAATGGCAATGGTCAAGGCAGTGTGGATGCAATTGCCACGGCAGAGGCTGCAGAGATGTTGTCCACAGTTGCTGCAACACGGCCTCTTTCAACCGTGCTTCTGTCTTTGCCCCCATTGAAATCGGACCCAACCACAACAGGAGTGCCCAACGCAGAGGATAACGCTGCAGCGAAGTCTCACCGCATATCAGTGGACGAAGCTGTTGGCGTGCTAGTAGCGGCTGCTCGGGACCTCGGTCTCAAAGCTTACGTTCAATCCTCAGTGCTCGAAACAACAACTGAAGCAAACACCAAGGAAGAAGAGATCAACAGTTTAAGTGTTGACGATGAGAGCAAGAGCGAACAACTTTTATGGGCTGACGGCACAATGGTCGAGAAAGATACATCAGTGGCAACACTACCTCCAGTAGTTGCTGAACCGCAGGCCTGGGATTCTCCCCTAGTAGCATGTGTGGATGCCACAGATTCCGAGAAGCTCGAAGCTGGCGGCGCGTGGTTCCAAACATGTGACCGTAAACCCACGCTGCGCCCCCACGAGGTGGAAGTGCTCGCCACCTCCTGGGCCCTCAACTTTCGCGACGTACTCGTAGCACAGGGCGCGATTCCCACTGACACAGCAGGCGCTCAGCTGGGCATCGGTGGGGAATGCGGTGGAGTGGTGGCACGCGTCGGTGTCGGAGTCAAACACGTGCGAGCTGGCGATGCAGTGGCGTGTGTGCCGCCAGATGGCATGGGCTCGTATCTCGTGACCCGCATGGAATGGGTGAGCCCACCCCTGTATCGACCAACTTCTTATCCCTCGACCAAGCACCCTGACGCAACAGCTACAAGCCTCCTTGCGTCGTCAGCTCAGGCCGCAGCAGCTGAAGTAGCGTCACATGTAGCGGAAACGCCTCCTCTGGGGGGACAAGAGGGCAAGATGTCTGTGTGGCCGGATGCGTCAGGTGCCGCGTCTTCTACATTGGCTTACGCGACGGCTTGGTTAGCCCTCGTAGACGGGCCAGGCCGAGTGAAGCCTTGTGAGGTAGTCCTGTTGCATTCGGCAGCTGGTGGCGTTGGCCTCGCAGCACTGCAGTTGCTACAGAGCCGCTTCGTCGGTGGCCACGGTCGATCGTCCCAGATCTCCCCTAATATAGTGGTATACGGCACTGCCTCGACGGAATCGAAGCGCCAGTTGCTGCTGGAGCTCGGGTGCAGGGGTGCCTTCGATTCCCGTGATCCACAAGCGTTCAGCCGAGGCGTGCGTCATGCCGAAGCCCAACGGCTCTCTGAGGAGGCGCAACGGCTTTCTGACGAAGCGCAACGGCTCTCTACAGCTGTCAAAGCCGCGCAGGCATCATCAGAGGCAGCGGCAAATGCCGCCAACAGCAGCACATTATCAAAGTTGCAGCGACGGACAGCGCGAGCAGTAGGCAGAGCACGAGTAGCAAAGGCTGCAGCTGTGAGGGCCTCAGCAGCAGCGGCGCAAGCTGACAAGAAGATGGTGAATTCAAGCAAAGACCAGCACTTCGAAGAAGACTTCGAGGATGTGGAAGGCTGCGTGGATGTGATTTTAGGCGCTGTAGCAGGCGCGGCCTTCCACACCTCTCTGTCCCTCCTCAAGCCTTTTGGCCGTTTCGTTGAGTTGGGAAAACGCAGCGGCTACGAAAAGGGGTCTTTGCCTGCATCTGTTTTACTGAAAGGCGCGGCTCTCGTGGCAGCCCACCTCGATGTGTTGATGCTCACTGACCGCCCGCGAGCGGCCAAGCTGTTTCGGTCGGTGTGGGAAGCTCAGCAAGTGCCGAGCCATGAGGGTGGTCTGCCTCCACTGCCATTGGACCGTGTTTTTTTGCTGTCACAGCTACCGGAATCTCTAAAGCACATGTCTCAGGGCACACATGTAGGGAAAGTCGTGCTCGTGAATGGGCCTAATATTGGTGACGTGCCCTGTTTTGCGCCCCAACCCAAGGAAATGGATAAGAAAACGGTCATCATGGACAAGATGAGCCGCCTAACTCTGAAAGAAGTGTGCAGTTTTGCAGAGTCGGACCCGTTAACTGCCACTCTACGCTCTCTTGTGGCCCGCCCGCCGCGATCATTGCAAAACAAGGACGAAGCTGAGAATATATTCACCGAGTTTGAGGTTACGCCTCGCACAGAGGGCACCGCCAAGATCGCTGATTTGGCTCAAACAACACAATTAAATGGCATTGGTATTGAAAGCGCTTCAGAAGACGAGGGGGAAGACGAGGATGACGATTGTTATGCTGAATCTGACTCTGAGACTGATGAAGACTCAGCATCAAGGGAAATAGCCTCAGAGAACCAAGGGCGCCCTGTTTTCCTGAAAGCAGGAGTACTCCCGAGACTCACCTCAAAGGCTGCAGCCTCTTTGCTTCTGGCCAACAGCAACGATCAAGAACCTGTAAACCTGCTGATTGCGGGCTCGCGCGCAGCAGCTGCCTGGGCTGACGTGACCTTGCGAAGAAGGGCGCAGCAGCGCTTGACTGGCCAAGAGGGCAGTAGTGGCGATGGTAATGCAACGCTACCTCTGCTCGTGGTTCGAGTGCAGCACCAGGATTGGGTGAAAATTTCCGTGAAGGAGCTCCAGTCTACCCTGGTCCTGGCAGCAACCAATAATGGTGAGCGGGCTTCAAAGGTTCTCCTTGTGCCAAGCGCAACTGCTAGTAGGGAACATGGAGGAAGAGGAGGTCACAACAAGGAGTCTGATGAAGTCATGTCCTCTGAAGATCTAGCAGCTGCCATGGTAGAGCGAGAAACCTGGCTTCGACAGGCAGTCAGTGGCTTAGCTGGTGTGAGTCCCAACGATATTGACAGAGAGGAGCCTTTTGAGGAGCTCGGAGTCGATTCATTGGCGCAAATTAACTTAGCAAGACGAGTGGGAGCACGCTTCAACCTTCATGGATTTGGGGTGGGAGATTTACTGAAGCACAACACCATCTCATCTCTCCTCGCATACACGGAGGAAAGGGTTGCAGTTCGCGTGAAGCCTGCTGCACCTTCTCTCCCTCCTCCTTCTCTTACAGTTACAAGCGACTCGCAATCAGATCATGCTAGCACCTCTTCGAAATCAGATAGCTTAGTTGACGAAGAGAGGTCGGCTGAGATGCCGGTGCCACCAATAACACCCCTTCCTGCTGCTACTCATGGTTTGCGGCATATCAAAGGGCGCGTGCTTTGCTTGCATGGCTTTCGATCGAATGGCGAAATGTTGCAAGTGGCAATGGCACCGCTGCTGGCTTCTGTTGCTTCATCTTGCAAAAGCATTTCTTACGAATTTCTGGATGCACCTCACAGCTCCAACGGAGATCCAGAGCCCGGTATTCCAAGCGAAGTGCCCACCTACGAGTGGTGGGGCATTCCGCATCATTCCACTTACGATGATGGCTGGCAGCAGTTTGGTCCTCGTGCACTCTTTCAAGAGAGCCGAGAAAAAGTTTTGGCAGTGGCGCTTAATCCTGCGGCAATGCTCGAGAAAGGGCCAGTAGTTGGGTTGATTGGCTTCAGCCAAGGCGCTGCCATGTGTGTGGCCCTTGCCTCTGATCCTCAAGCAAGGCCACAGCTTCCTTCGTTGCAATTTGTTGGCGCTTTTTCAGCCGTGCCTCCACGCAAGATTCAAGCAAGTGCAAGCCGTGAAGAGGAGTTCGTCCCTGTAGGTTGCCCGCCGCTCTCAGGCGCTCTGATTGGTCTGGCCTCGTTTCACGCCTTCGATCCTCATGAAAAGCACGCGCAACTCTGCCTCGAAGTGCACTCTTTTTTTAAGGCCCCAGCTACTGCAGCTGCTGCTGTGAAGTTGACTCAGGAGCTGCCAGACCAAGGATTATGTGAGGTGTTTACCCATGGTGCTGGCCATTCTATTCCTCGGAAGGGGCCTGCTCTCACTGATCTCGTGAAAGCATTTCGGGGATTCATTGAGAAGGACTTTCGTGCCACTTGAATGAGGAGCGCCCAAGTTTAAACCGAGAGCAGTGGTGAAAGATTTCTGGAACATCTAAATCACACATTGCATTCAAATTTACTCGGGCCTCAGGCCCTATATAATTCCATACAAGGGCTCAGGTCTGATTATCCAGCATCTATGTCCCGCCTAGTGACTAAATGGCCTGCCTTGCATTGCCATGTGAGTTTTCAACACCGCCCAGCGATGATCCCCCATGTTAAGGTAGGTCAACGGCTCATGGTTTTAATTTTGCCCAGTCCTATATGATTTATTTCGAGACAGACTTATAACTATGCCTAGGCACGATACAGCCGAGTAATATCTTGCTTCCTCTGTCAAGATATTCCATGGGAAGCTCTCGCTGGTGGATTTCTGAAGCGCAAGACGCGCGCTGGGAGGAATTGAGGAACTGAAGGACCTTTGAACTTCGAATGGCCATTTATGGCCATGCACCGAGCCCCGCTCTCAATCGTTTGTTAACCTAAGTCGGGATCTCCTCGAGCCCGAAAACGGCCTTTTATATCTTCCATATCCCAAAAAAAGACCTTTTTGGGGTCGTGTTCTTGCCCCAGTCATTGGCCGATACGGGGGTGCTTCTTCTGATCTCAGCCCCATTTGGACCTCTACAACATTGGCTTTTCGGAAGCCAAGGCCTTCTTCAGACAGAAACTTTCACGCAAATGGGGTCACGCAATTGCTCGGGGATGGTCGACTCTTCTTCTGGATCGCCTGAGGGACTTCGTTGTAGTCCCCTCCTCTGCGGGCGGGAACTCTTCTTTTGAGCTGCACTCTCAGAGCATGGAGCAGTGTACCACTTTGGACCGCTACCATCACTTCCATGGCCACTCGGGCATGTGCGCCTGATTAGCTTCTTAGGTCTAGTTTGCGCTGCTTTGCTTTTCTTCTCTAGGGCCTGTCTCAAAAAAGACCTTTTCTGCATGCTTTTCTGTCTTCATTTTCCCGAAGACGGACTTTTCTGTCTTTCATTTCTCTGGTGGGAAATGTGTGTGCATAGACGTTAACAATAATAGCATGAAATGATGATTAGCCGGCGCGTTCGCTCAGACTCCTAATGCCGCGCACTCCTCGAACGTTTATCTCCTGCATCTTTCTAAGACACTATCTAGAGCAAGGTATGTACTTTGCTATGCTTTCGAACGTCTCCCAAGTGAAATCGACGGAAGTTTTAGCACCGCTTTGTTGTCACTGACTATATGTGCTTTCGCCTGCTCGATAATAATATTCTTTGCATCATTGGCAGGCTAACTTTTCCTTCACTTTATTTGATTTAATTTTATTGCTCCTCTAATTTTGTTGCATCTGAACCAGGTTTTGCGAAGCCAGTCTTGAGCTACTCGCGCGTTGTCCTCCGGGCCTTTATTACGCTCAAGGACTCAAAAAAATTATGAATGCTCGGCTTCAAACCCTTTACGAAGAAGTCGCCAGTCAATTAAATCATGATTATCATTGGGACTAATTAAGGTGTTGTTGCTAGAGATGGCCCGTTGTTCTTGAAGACACCCGAAATAACTTCCTATTAATCTACCAGTGTCAGCATCACAAAAGATCAGCGATGCCCTTAATTCCGGAGTCATGGCCGCGAATCGACGAAGAACACCATCTTTGTCGACGGACTTTTGCTGATCCACTCAACCTCACTGCCACATGGACATCGTCACTTTATTTGCTCGGCTGCCTCTGGACACTGGTTGGCATTGTTGTGTTCACACAAAACTCTGTTTTACCAGCAATTCATCTGCATTGTGCCAATATACACCCCCTCTTCGCGTCCGCAACCATTTATGCTGGATTCACATCGCTACCTGGTCTCTTCTCGACTCTTCTAGCAACACTTGTAGGAGACACTTCATCTGTCGCTGTGGGTGCATGCTTGGGTTCAGCCATGCTAAATCAGCTCGTTGCGATTTCAGCGGGAATTTCAATAGCACTCAATTATCATCACTGTAGTTCGATCAAAGTGGAAATGGCTGAAGTTGGGCGTGATATTGTGTTCACTGGCCTTTCAATTATTGCTG
>Ga0307930_1002024_pt1 | contig 15689 bp, 10 predicted proteins | sample OrgLakmetageno46_FD_203161 | JGI IMG/M metagenome (GOLD analysis project Ga0307930, IMG submission 203161) | Saline water microbial communities from Organic Lake, Antarctica - #46 | ecosystem: Environmental > Aquatic > Non-marine Saline and Alkaline > Saline | place: Antarctica: Organic Lake...
TAGTAAACATATTGCTTCGCCAGCTTCTTGTTAACTTCGCGAACACTGCACAAACTCTGAGTAATTCTCAAGCACTCGATGTGACACGATGGGACTATCAAACTCTCAGTAACTCGAGTGTACAAATACTCTGATTAAATGTACTGCACTGAAATTCTCCTCGACTTCTTGTCGTCAGCTTCGCAACTTCGCAACCTCCGGGTTAATTCTCAGACATTCTCGAGACTTCGCATCCTTCTCGCATACTCCCATGAGATCTCAAAGACTAGACACTCAAAGAAAACTCCTACGGTTTCATTGCTTTGAAACTCTCGAAGGTGACGACATTGTCCTTGTCCATGGACAAAAAATGTCCACGGATGCACGGACAAAAACTGATAGAACGACAAACTTCTAATAGCAAAGTAGCAAGGACATTACAATACAATACTCTACAAACTCCACGGAACGACAAACGACAAAAGTGCCCACGGAGAACGTACATATAAATCGGGTAGAGTCCTCCTAGGGACTAAAGCCCCTAGAGGAGATAAATCTTGTAGAGTCCTCCTACGGAGCTGAAGCTCCTAGAGGATATAAAGTCTTTAAAAATTGCATTGATATACACCTGAAAACATGTAGATATGAATATTTGAACTCTAAGTCTATCCCACAGCAAGCTTATAAATGGCCCAAATTACATATTCAGTCAACTAGTCGAATTTTGTATAAAGAATAGGAGCACTTGGCCTGTTATAAGGTGGCAGAATCCGTACTAAGAATGCCTCTACTGCCTAATCACGCCTTTCAGCAAGGCGAATAGTTCGCAAGTGCTTCTAGCAATTAGTTCTCTACTCATTTGTTTGAAATATAATCCAAAGAATACTTTGACTATTTGTAAAACTTACTGTGCCTAGTACTACTAAGTACTTACGTTCTTAGCACTAGCAGCTGCAGACATACCAGCACAGACAGACGACAGTAAATGTTTTTTTACCGACGATTGTTATATAATAAACTCTAAGCTTCCGAGTGTACAAACACAGAACAAGTCCGTCTGGTCTGATAGTTCCCTTATATAATCAAGTTTTTATTTATTGCTCCCACGAACCCTGCAGAATAGATTTTCTGGAGAGTGAGTAGGCTTCGAGCCAAGGACAGCGCCAGGTTAGGGTCAGGTTCCACGGACTTGTCAACCTGAACCTCCAAGTTTATAAAGCAAATTTACGCATAAACCTGAACCTAACCTAACCTAACCTGGGGCCTTTCGATGGGTAGCTCAGACCTGGGCCTAACCTAACCTGGAAGAAAAATATAGGCAGGTAACCTGATAGACCTACCTTCTCTTCGGGACTTGACCGAGGTTACAGCAAAAGTGGTGCTCGGACAAAAGAGGGCCAGGATACACCAAAGAGAGCAGCTAAACAAGCCCTTTAATGTGCGTTGGTGCATGGCACATTCATTGGAATCTTAATAGCGATGTAGCTGCGAAGTAGCTTTTGGCTTGATGAAATTTATAGGGATCATCCAGGTATCCAGGTCCCATGGACCTGAAAACCTGGACCTCCAGATTATTTTTAGTAAATAAAGGCATAAACCTGAACCTAGCCTAACCTGGGGCAGCTAAAATAATGGCGGAGACCTAACATGACCTGAACCTGACCAACGATTAGAAAAGGAATGGTCAGGTTCAGGTTTGGGACCTGGCGCTGTCCTTGCTTCGAGCTTCGAGTACGTTCGTAATCTCCAATTTCAAGAAATTTACAGAAAATTAGTAGAAGCAGATAAACTAGTCAGGTATAGATCCCAAGGTGGCTATAAAAGTAATGATTACTGTTTTTGTGCGGCTTGATCTTCATCACTTTTATGAATGGAAACTGAAACATTCCAAGCGCCCTCTGCGTGCGTTTTACGAGAAACGAAACGCAAATTCGAAGCTAGTTCTCTGTTTCGTTTCTACTTCTTAGGGCCATGCGAAACAGCCCCCCGGAAGTAGGTGTATCGTCTCCCCACGATTTTTTTGTTTCAACTCTGGCCCAAAGGAGTGCAGTCCTCGCTCGTTTCGCTCTGAGTGCCTAAGTACATCTCTTGGTGGCGAAATCACCCCGCAGGGGCTTGCAGCGTGTGAGAGCCCGACAACCAAAAACAAGAAACAAACAATCTGTCGTGAATCACGAGATTGAAGGATCGAAGGCATCGCATCAAAGGTCATACTTAGTGTCAAAGTGGTCTCTACTAGTGTAGTGATCAAGTGAAGGAAGCTTGAAGATTTTAGGAAGACTCGTAGAGCTTTGCTTGGGCGATACCTTACGCCAGAGTCTTCATGTTATCAAACTACGCGATCGTTATGCTCTCATTCTCTTTAAGGCCATCAGCATCTTTGATTCTGGGATCGTTAAGAGCGTCGAGTAGCATTCCTTGTAGGATTACCCGATGTGCTGCATCTACAGCTAACGATGGGATGCCCCTGAATACTCTGACCGTGCCTGAGCTTAAGGATTTGCTGAGAGCTCAAGGGCTACCTGTTTCTGGAAAGAAAGCTGAATTGCTTGATAGGCTAGATGCGCCGTTTAGTGCGGGAATAGCACAGCCGGCGAATGCGAATCGAGAAGCTGCCAGTGTCCTCGACTCCATCTCCAGTCTTGCTGATTTAGCCGCCACAAATTCCCCCGCTCTTAGGCCCATAGCTACTGCTGCAGCCAAGCCAATGAAATTAAACTTCCTTGAGCTGCAGCCTGGCGAACTTGTAGCGCTTCTCAAAAGCTGGGGGCATCCTGCGTACAGGGCCAAGCAGGTCTGTAGTTTGAGGAAAAGAAAACCTCAATGGTAGCCACAATGGTATTTCCTGCGCTAGAGGTTGCGCCACCGCTGCTGTCGATACGTCCATAATTTTTCCAATTTAAAATCGTGTTTTGAATTGTTTGCATCGATTGTACCAGATTGAAGGTTGGATAAGCAAAGGGGTCGCTAGCTTTGAAGACATGCCCAATATACCACGGCCGCTGCGGGATTTGCTTACAGCACACCTTTGCCTCGGGACCCTCGACGTCGCCGTGGAGCAAGTACGATTTTTAGCGTCGTATACTTGAGGGAGGCTATAGCACATGAGAAAGAAGCGTAGGTTGTGCCTTCCTAGTCTACTGATTCGGTGACCTCACTCTTTTCTTTTCTCCTGCACACTCGTCACGCACTTGCTCCCTGCCTTCAGGTCTCCAAAGATGGCACGGTGAAGCGTGCGTACGCGTTGCCAGACGGGCAGCTCATCGAGTCAGTCCTCATGCCCTACAAAGACGGCCGCAACACCGCGTGCATTTCTTCGCAGGCCGGCTGTGGCATGGGCTGCGTCTTCTGCGCCACCGGCCAAATGGGCTTCGCACGCCACCTCAAGTCGGCAGAAATCTTTGAGCAGGCAAGTGCACTCATCGTTCTCTTGCCTCGCTGCACTTCTTTTAGTCTTTAAGAGCAGCTTCTAGTCTGTTTGCATGTGCGAGAAATGTTTCACGAATACACAAATAGGTTAACGTTATTCTTGCCTGTGCGGTGCGCTTGTTGAGCAGGCGAGCCGTTTCGCTGGTGAGCTGAAGCAAAAGCAGCAGCGGCTCTCGAACGTGGTCATGATGGGTATGGGTGAACCGTTAGCCAATTACGACAACGGTATACGGTGCTGTTGGGCTTTTATTGTTGCGGCTGTATCTTCTTCTGCAAGTGCTTACGAGTCTACGGCCAATAGGTACGGATAATACGAATAAGCTAATGCACTTGCTTCTCTTGTGTTGATCGCAGTTCTAGCGGCGTGTCGGCGGATCAGCAGCGAGCTCGGTATTGGCGCTCGGCACATCACCATTTCCACCGTAGGCTTAGCGCCGCGCATCCGCCAGCTGGCGCACGAGCCCGAGCAGTTTACGCTCGCGGTGTCGCTTCACGAAGCCAGCGACGCCACGCGGAGCGCCATCATGCCCATCAACCGCCGCTACCCCATTCCTGAGCTCATTGACGCTTGCTGCGAGTACGTCGACGCGAAGCAGCGCCGAGTGACCTTTGAGTGGGCGCTCATCAATGGCGTGAACGACAAACCCGAGGTGGCGCACGACCTCGGCCGCTTGCTGCAACCGCTGCGGGGCAAATGCCACGTGAATATCATTCCACTGAACCCCACAGGTGGTTTTGAAGGAAAGCCCGCCAATCCGAAGGTAAATTAGTTTACACAGGCATAGTCGCAGCAAGCGTGTGCACGACATGAGCATCTGCAGCTTTTTTATTTTAACTTTTGTATCACCTCTGTCTTTTTGCTTCTCAGCTGTATTAATTATGTTCTTTCATACTTTGAATGTTGGGCTTTGCTTGTGTCTTTGGTTTATGTTTGTTTCCCCAGGCGCTAGCTGAATTTGTGGCAGTACTCGAGACGCACGGTATCGGCGCTACACCGCGGGTGCGTCGCGGAATTGATATTGACGCCGGATGCGGTCAGCTGAGCACGCGTCGAAAGAAACAAGACGACAGGGAACAGCAAAGAAAAGCGCTGCAACAAACCAGTTCGTCTCTCGAGGAGCCCACGGCGGCTGATGAAGTGGCAGAGGCGGCACCGGAAGCCGATGACGCAGCTGCGCTATTGCGGCGGGACGAAGCTGCAGCCATGATGGCGAGTGGCGCGCCACCTTCGGAAAATGCCGTCGCTGGGGGGTGGTAGATTGACGGGATCTCACGATCTCACAGTCTACACCTATGGATCTTTGCACTTCTGTGAATTCCTGGGATTAGTTCAATAATTCGTACTGTACCACTTGTCAATGGCTTAAGATATGCGGGATGACTTATGATATGCGATATGCACTAGAATCCTTCTCGACATATCTCGACTCGAACTCCTCTTTTATGACCCAAATCCAAAGTTTGAGTTCTATTTCTACTCAACATCGATATTTATAGCAACTATATAATAGTACTAGTACTAGAGGAAAACTTACCACTGAAATCAGGCACATATAAGCGAGGCCGCTGCCATTGCCATTACTATGACTTCGACGCTTCCACGGCCGCCACTCGGGTATGAGTGCCTGATTAGCTCACCTGCTAGCGGCAATCAGCTGTCGATTTGTACTTCAGCTGCTTGGACCATACCATCACGCACCGCTGCTTGCATCTCGTTTGGAACGCCAAGGCCGTGCGGTACGACAATAGAGCTCTTGCCATTTGTTGCATATGAGCTTAGCACATCCAAGTATTGGGTCGTAAGCATCATGCTCACGACCTCCTGATGAGACATTCCATTCTCGTGCCTCATTTTGCTAATGTTCTCATTGAATCCATCAATGATGGCGCTGCGCATTCGCGAAACACCAACCCCAGAAAGATATTTTGTCTCTGCGTCAGCTTCGCCAGCTTTTACCGACATAATCTTCTCTGCTTCAGCTTTTTCGATGGAAGCTTCTCGCATCCGTTTTGCTGCATTGATCTCATTCATTGCGCGCAGGACTGAAGGATCAGGCCGTAAATCGGTTATAAGAGCAGACGTAATTTCATAGCCATATCGTACCATCCCCTCTTGTACAATTCTTTTAACCTCATAACCCATTGTTGCCTTAGCTTCATATGACTCATCAAGCGTCATTTTGGGTAGTTCACTTCTGACGACATCATCGACAAGTGATTGTAAGATTCGGTCCGGATCCATGACCGTATACGCGGCTGCATAGACGTACTTGGGATCAATACGTAAGTGTATAACTGTCGTCACAGTCACCGTTACATTGTCTTTTGTTTTTGAATCGGATGTGACTGATAACATCTGGGTGCGCATGTCAACTACTCGAATGTCTTCGCAACCGAGGAACAAGCAAACAGAGCCAGGGTAAAGGATCTTTTGAAACTCTCCAAAACTGTTTCGGGGAAGCAGAAATGATTCAAATTAAGGTCTACAACAATTCAGCGAATAAAAGAGTACAAAGAATCAGAGACGACATCTCCTCACCGTTGCAACAATCCAATCTTTCCTTGAGGCACACCGACAAGCCAACATCCGCATGGAATCTTCCAACCATTTCCCTTGTCTTGAGGGATTTCAATTTCATCCTCAGCTCGCTCGATGCTCTGGGACTTCATTTCGACAATATATGGCAATGCTCAGAGAGGCTGAATTGCAGATTTAGTGGTTACTCACTCAATTTTTCTCGAGGCTGTTCTTTTCCCTCGATGATGACAAACTGTGAAAGATTGTGACTTCTTTAATGTCGAAGCGTCAATATGCAATATGCAATATGCCGACAACAAGTATGGCTTCGATATTAGTGAAGCTTCGAAGGGTCAGCCATGTCGCCATGTCCTAACGGTCATGTACGAGGTCAAGTTGTACAGTAATGTGACCAGAATTTCGACCACCGACCACCTCACCTGCCAACCTGCCAACCCCTGGTGATATATACTTACATACTTACATCCTCTCTTACATCTGTTGTTTCGCTCGAACGCGTGGTTCGTTCATGTCCACCCTTTTTACATGTGCAGTACTACTAATAATAGATGAAAAGTGGACCACGGGCACAAGAAGGGACACACACCATGGGCACTACACGGGGCACTCATCCGCAGGCACCTCAAGGAGGCCGCGAACCGCGAACAAAGGTGCTAGACTACGAAGACAGAGACCTACTACTGTTCTCCGCATCCGCAACAAATCAACTGCGCCTGAAACGCGCATCGCGCGGGCACCAGAACTCGTAACTGCCATCATAGTAACAGAGAGAAGCACTTTTACGATGAAGGTACTGTATCGGTCTGCTCGTCATTCTTGCTATTCGCTCATTTTCATTTTTTGCCACTCACGACTCACGACTTACAACTCACGCAGGCCGCCGCACAGCCCCAAGCCAGAAGAACCCCAAGCCACAACCAAGCCCTAGCTAAGTCTAGCTAGCTTTAGCAAGCCTTAGAGCCTCTCGTCCTTCCTTTTGTGGTTAAATAGGTTAAGATTTCAATTCCTATCTCAAATACAATTTGCGATAACTGTCGACAATATTTTACAATAAGTAGGCGTGCTACCATTGAGGAAATAACCTTAATTTGAAACATAAAAAAGTCTCGTTAGTTTTATAAACGTTCTCCATTTCATGCCCGACCAAGCCTCTGCTGCGTCAACTCTTGCTGCTGCGGCACCTTCGGAGGCGTGGAACAAGTGCGAAGCGGTGAAGAATAGAGCGATTACACAATGCCCTCGAGTCGTCTTTTTGCTTGAAGCTATCCAAAAATTAGGTTGCAATGTGGGTGAAGCCCCAGAAAAGACATTTGTTTCATGCGCCAAGCTGGACGAGACTAAAGCAGGTGGGTTTCAGCTGCAAGGTAGTGAAGATCCACACATTTTCTTGGCTGAAGACATCGCAGTGAGCCTCGGGGCGCGGCAGGTTGAGCAAACGTTGGTGCACGAGCTAGTGCATGCCTTTGACCAATGCCGCGCAAAAGTGACATGGGAAAATTTACTTCACCACGCATGCACGGAAGTACGCGCCTCAGCCCTCAGCGGCGAATGCGATCTGGTCGAAGAAGTCAATCGTGGCATCATGCGGAAAGTTGGGGGCCAAGGGGAAGCGTGTGTGCGCCGCCGCGCTGAATTGAGCGTGGCCATGAACCCCAGCTGCCGCACCGCAGTTGCAGGTGCTGGGGCGCACTCCACTCCAAGTGGGCAAAGTCAAAGTAATGGCGCCAGCAGCAGTGCATCAACCAATGGCGTACATCCTGCAGTGGCAGCGCAGGCTGCGGCAGCAGTAGCAGCGACTGAAGAAGAAAACTTACGTGCCCGCCTCAAGGCGAAAGCAGCTGTCGACGCTGTTTTCGATCGCTGCTATTACGACACTGCACCTTTTGACCGCATGCCTTGATTGAAGCTACTTCCTTTCTCCTTGAAGTCGTTCGTCTGAACATGCCCGTTCAGTTGCGTGGGATCCCAAAGAAAAAGAAGACATTGTCCAACCAGGTCCTGGTATTTTAGTGCGCTATGAGCCGGATTGTATATTGGTTTCAGGAGTATTTTGATTTGAGTCCCTTAGCGAATAATTTAGCTCTAGCGCAGGAGGCACCAAAAACCTCCGAACTGCCCGATGTGCCTAGCTCTCTCATTAGCAATTAAACATAATTAGATTTTAGATATGCAACATAGGACATAAGACACAAGACCTAGACCTCTTAGATGCTTTTTCTTTTTCCTTTGAAATCATAACTAAAAATCCATCGAATTATGGCATGTCGCTTCGCGTCTTACATCTTAAGAAAAAAAAAAGGCAAAATATTTTTCAGATGTAGTGGATGGTATAGAAAACGAGAACGCAAGTGGATTTTTGACGAAGCAAGTGAGTTTAGTTCAACCACAGTCCTTAAATTTAAAAGTATAACAGAGAATTCCCAATTGCGATGGCTTTAAAAGAAAACTTTTAGAGGCAGAGGTGCGCCATCAATGGGTGTCGCTCTCGGCCAAAGGAAGAACGCAGGCACCACGTTACGAGGGCTGGTCTCAGCCCACCACAGCAAACGGCATCGCGCGGGCGGAAGTTTGGTGAATTGCGCCAAGTTCGTGCCCTCACCTGCTCGCAGGGAATATTCCACGCGCACCTTGTACAAGACTCCTTCTTGAAGCATGGCCCACGCCTGGGAGAGACCACCATAGACACTCGCGGACGCAGCACTGCCCTTGCTCGTGGAGGTCGAGCTGCTGGGGCTGATGTCGGTGTTACCTTGGGCTTCCTCGGCAGAATCTCGAGCGAGAAGGAAACCATCGTCGAGGTAAAGCCGCGCAGAGGCGGTGGGCGCACCTGGAGGAAGCTGCAGCGATCCTGCACTGCTACTGCCAAAGAGGGCACCCAAGTCAAGGGCGAGGGAAAAGTTGGCGGTGGCAGGTGCCTTCAAGTAGCCACTCCACCGCACGCTCACTCCACTGCCGGCTTGCCCCCGGGGTGTAGCTGTCAGCGGCGCACTGAGACCTGGCCACACCCCCACTCCAGAGGGCGGCGAAGGAGGAGAGCCCAGTGGCAGACCCAGAGGCAAGGCAAGGTCAACTGTGGAGTCGATGCGAACGTGAGCGGCTGCGGCTCCCGCTGTAGTTGCGGTTGCACCGCTAAACCACGGATTATCAAAGTACTCGGCAATGAGGCCTCCGCCGCCGCCGCCCTCAGCGTATCGCTCTAAAGGTGCACGCGCAGCCGTGAGGTCGCCGCCCGACAGAAGTTGCCCCATTCCTCCGGGAGCATAGTAGGCCGCTAGTCCCACATCCAATAAGCCATCTTTGTTGTTGTTGTTGTTGTTGTTGTTGCTGGTATCGCTGTTGTTCCTCTCGCTTCCACTCCCACCTGCGCCAAAGCCCATGACCACATCGGCTACCGACTGTGCCAGCTCCACTGTAAACGTGTAGTCGCGGTACGACTGGTGTGGCTGGTCCTCAATATCATCGTGCTGCAAGCTTCCCCTGTACTCCGACAAATACGCCGCATTCGACTCTGCTTCACTTCCTCCGAAAGCTCCTCCGCTAATGCTGCTGCTACCACTGCCAGGAGTGTACTCCACGACATACGACCCGTTCCCCAAGTCCCTCGGGGCTAAGCGAAGCACGGAAGTGCTTGGTATGGCAGCACTGCGCTTATAAGGGCCGTTGAATGTCAACCGAACATACCAACTGGCGCCGCCGCGGTCCAACCGGTTGCCAAACACGTCATGGGACCGTAAATTCAAGGTCGAGGAGGCGTTGGCGTACGCGTACAGGGTGCGCTGTTTCGCTGCAGCGTCGAGGTCATGGAAGCGCCGACCGGGCCCGTCCGCGACACAATGCGCGGGGTAGGCGCGCCCGGGGCTCACGTAGACTCGGAACGGGCTCCCCGCTACATGTGCGCCCAGCAGCGCCAACTCGCGAGCGTGGAACGTGTTCAGTTCTTGAGAAGCTTCTTCGCCTGGGCTCGCGGGAATGACTACATTAGGGGGGTGCAGGTGGTAGGAAGGCACTTGCTGGAAGCCAGCACGGGCACTTGACCACCACAGCTCCACTGCACCGACATCTTGACCTATAGAATCATCATTGGTCTGGTGAACCCATGCTTCGAGCTTGATGGCATGCAAGTGCCCTTCTTCAAGCTCGATAGCGGAGACAGCCGTGGCGACCCCTTTTCCTGCTACTGCTGAGACTAACAGTTCGCCGTTCACAGAGAGCCGCGCGCCGCCGCCCTCTTCATTGCCACTCTCATGCACGAGGAGCGAAAAAGCATACCCTTCTGAGACGGGCACGGACACAAAGCCTTCCCATCGAGCGCTCTGTGCTTTTATTCCAGGGCCCTCGAGACGGCGCACTTCATCCCTGCCGCCTCGCGCAAGGGCATTCTGAGCATACATGTGACGATCGCTGGCGTAGTTGCTGGAATCACTCGTTTCATTGGGATAAGTCCAACGGTCAAACAAGGGGGGGTCTTCGACTCGAGTGGTGGTCGGACGCGAGAAGGCTTCAGACATTGCCTGGGTGCCTCCGGCCACTGCGGCTGCTTGCTGCTGCTCATGTGCTGAGGATACGCGCTCGCGAGGGCTCAACTCGAGAGGCTCCCCGAGAAAGAGGGGAGACGCGAAATAGGTCGCACCCAAGCCCCGGTCCTCAGATGGCCGTAAACGAACATGTAGGTCGTACCACCCACTGCGCGCTGAGGAATAAGTCACTTCGTAGGTGCCGTCTTTGCGGTCTTTCACTGCTCCCAGCTCCACTCGCAGCGGCACTTCTGCCACAGTGCCCACTGCGCGAGCTAAGCCGCTCGAGGAGGAGTCCGCAAGTCCTGCGTCTGTGGCACCCGAGGGCCAGGGCGACAAGGCCACACTGAACGCGTCACCACCAGAAGGCCGCCGGTTGTGGTGCCGGTCCCGCGCCATGAGAGTGAAACTGGCACCGAAGGCGCCCCATGCTTCGTCTGACGCATGCGCGGACGCATTCGCTAGAACACCATTGGGAGATTGGAAGCTGTAACCCTGGCCGCTCACACCGCTGCCAGCAGCACACCGGCGCGTCCCCTCTCCAATCGCAGCGATGCTAGGGCCATAGGTAGGGCCTGGCGCGACCATGAGCTGAAAGGGGGACCCTTTTACATGTGCAGCTGACAGCGACTCTTCCACGTTGAAGTACCCGAAATCGTAGTGCAGACCCGCCGAGCCCACGGTTACCGAGAAGGAATATGGCCCCGCCGTGAGGGGGGTGTAGCTGGCGTCGTACCTGATAAATTGATTGATTTAGATATTTTACATAGGATAGGAAGGGTTTAAAAAGAGCATTAAGAGATGTAGGATATCAAAAGTGGCAGTTTGCAATATGTGTAAACTGCATACACGGATATGTTTTCTATCCAGCAGTGCACACGTGCGTGCACACAATCCACTTACCGTCCGTCGCCGCGGTCAGTGACGTCAGCAGTAAAGTGCGCACCGCCTGGCCCCACCCCCACGCACGACACCACGTCCCCGCCTTGCAACCGTAGGTTTCCGAACTGGTCCCGCGCTTCGATCGTAAATGTGTGCACCAGCCCTGCGCGGGCAGTTGTGAGGGAGCTCCCGATAGCGGTGCTGGAGGGGGGGTGGGTGGGGGCCGGCCGGATCTTCAACGGATAACTGGCTTCGCTGATCGGGACGGGGCGGTGGAAGCTGGCCGGCGGGATCACTTGCCGCGGCAAAGACTGCGAGGCCCAGGACACGCGCACCGAGGCAGGGCCCGTCCCGTGGCGGTAGACCACCTAATGTAATACAGGAAGTGAAAAAGAGAAAAAGACGATACGACCAAAGTGCACACCGCCAGCGCGACACATAAGAAAACAATGACAACCATGAAACCGAAGTCAATCTTCAAAACACGACTCAGTACCCTTTCTTCTTTCCCGTATCGTCATGATCATTATCTATTACGAACATATCTATCTTAAATTTTTGGGCTCACCTCAAAAGTGTGCAAATCGCCTGGCCTCGGGAACAGGAGCGCCGTGGAGTACTCTGTGCGGCCTGTCGCAGTGGCGGCTGCCGTTGCTGCTTCGGTGAGGGACTTCCCATAAGGATGAGTCGCCCATAGTTGCAACCCCTCTGATGAGCTTCCTTGTGCAATGGCTGTAGCATACGCTGCCGCGGCATACGCCTGAGCTTCCTTGCTGTAACCGCTGCTACTCTTATTCGCGGCGACAGCAGCAGCAGTTGTAAGCAGAGCTTCAGTCGACAGTTGTGGCACCTCTTCTGGAAACGCATACCGAAGTTCCGCGTATTCTCGGGCTTCTTCGTGAGCTAAGTCAGAGGCATCTGACATGCGCTGCGCTGCCGCTGCTTCTGCTGCCTCCTGCTGCGTCACGCCTAGCTCAGGCACATGTGGAGCTGATTGAGCACCATAGGAAGAAACCACCATGGGCGATCGCGCAAGCGCATCCACCGTAAAATTATGGTGTATCTGAAAGCCGCCACTGCGGTCGTTCCCGCGCCCTTGCTGATGGACATCGTTATTGCCATCCAAATAGTTGACCCATTCTTTTCCCCCAATGAGAGGGCGGCCATCCAGGAAGACGGCTACTTGATCGGTGGCGCTCCCCACTTCGACCCACAGGGTGACTTCTTCACCGTGCGAAGGCGCCAACAAGTAACCCGTCCATCGGGCCGACCAATAATCCGACGGTGCAGTGCCTTCGTTCCAGCGCGTGCCGTTAGGGTAAGAGCGGTTTTGCCCTTTAGCCAAGGTCGCTTCATTCTCCACGGGATGAGTGACGTCATCGTCGTCGTCGCCGTAGATGTGGTGGTCGGAAGTTCGGTCAATCGGAGGCACCAGCTCGGTGGTGCTGGCAACGGTGGTGGCTGTGGCCTGTACATCCTTGGGCTCGTCTGGCAGGAAGCCTAGCCCTAAGCTGTTGTACTGAAACATGCCCCAGTCGAAATCCAGGTTGAGATCGTGGCGAGTCTCCAGCGGGCGTGTGAACGATTGAGACGCGAAATAAGTGCCCTCTAGCCCGCCCGGCTGGCAAAGATGAGCGCGTGCCACGTAATCACCCGCTACAAGGGGGGAATACCAGGCGCCATAACGGCCGTCCCCGAAATCAATCACATTCGGGCGATACGCGGAGCGGGCGAGCGCATCTTGCACTGCCTCTGTGCTGACGTCACGCATAGCATCACCGGTGTCGGAGGTCAAGGGAAAAGGCCCTGCCGAGGGGTTGGCTCCAAAGAAAGGACCGGCGCTGCCGTTGAAGGCTGGAGCATGCGAGCTGATTGTGACCTTCACATGATCACCTCCCGAGGTCAGGTTGTTCCCATATAAATCAGCGAGATGCATGTGGACTCGCTGCTCTACCCCCGCCACTGAATCCTTCAGACCGTGGCCCCAAATCGACGAATAAGCGCCCGAGGCTGAAGTGGGACCAATGTAAGGCCGAAAGGGGGAGCCTAAAATAGGGGTGCCATCCCCCGAGTGCCCGTCGCTCCGCAAGTTATCTTCATCCAAACCTGCACTTCTGCTCACCGCTAGGACTGTCATGTTGTAGATGCCCCGCGCCGTAGCGTTATACGAAATACGGTGCAAGCCATTGCCCAAATACGTGCTCTGCCCGGGAAACGTCGTAGCTCCGCCTCTATACACCAGCCCGCGTCGGCTTGGGGTGTGGGCGACACTCAGCGGTGACAACAGCTCTAATGTGACGTTGAACGAGTCATTCGCACCTGGATCGATGCCCACCCCATTCTCACGAGCGTAATCCAGCCGCCCATCGCTGTAAACAGTGCCGTTGTCGCGGCCGTCGTTGGACCGTAAGTTTCCCCACGGGTCCCTCGCCTGTACCGTAAATGAAGCCACCTGCCCCGCCTCGCCTCGGTACAAACCTTCCCCGTAAGCCTCTGACGCAGCGCCATCCAGAGGTCCTTCCGCAACGAGCACTGTGAAGGGACTTCCGCTGATGTGCTGATACGCGTCGGGATCCGAGGCTGAGCCACCGCTGCGGAGAAGCACCGACAAGAGGACTTGACCTGCAATCCGGGGCGTGTATTCGCAGAGGGCCGTGCCGTTGCCAAAGGCGGTACATGTAATGGGCACCGAAGCCGCTCCGGAAGGGTCTCCACTCGAAGGTGCGCCAACAGCGTCGGTGCCGCCTTCATAGGGCGCGCCTGAAGCCCCAGGAGCAGTGATGGACCCTTCCAGAAGCCAGGATACGTGATCTGGCCCACCGGTGGCAGACTCAAGGTCGTTGCTGAACGCGTCCCGGGCCTGGAATGTGAACTTACTGGGGAAGGTGGCTCGAGCGGTGTAGAGGCCACGGCCAACGGCGACAGAGGAAGAAGCCAGGGCGGCACCGTGGTGCACTTCCACCTTGTGATGACGACAGGAAGTCGATAGGAAGAAAGAATGAATAAAGGGTTTATAGGATGAATAAGGTGTACATGTATTAAGAGACTAAATTGGCAAAGACGTTGCAAATATCAATGGTATAAGCCTTTAAATCACTGCAATGTGAGACTCACCTTGTAAGGCGAGCGGGCTACGCTTTGTCCAGCCAAGGTGACCGAAAGAGTGTAGGTGCCCTTTTTGATGGGCCGCATTTGCACGGTATACAGGCCGTTGCGATGGTCGATAACTGACCCGTAGACCACCTAGTAATTACCGCATGTAAAGAAGGAAGGCGCTTTAAGAAAAGAGTTCACCACACATTGAGAAAAGGGAGATGCTGAGTATTGGCGCAAGAAGGGTACGTCATAGTAGTGTTATTCGCCAGTGCCTTCACTGATAAATGCTCACTCAAATGTGAATCATGTCTATCTTACCTCCGCCAGTTGCTGTTGGCTGGTGTCTAGCACCACATCTGGGCCAAGTGTGTCGCCGTTTCGATCGATGCCCGCGCCACCTCGGTTCAAATACGCAACCACTTCGAAGTTGTCACCACCCACCTGCAAGACAGACACATTCAAACATGCACAATGGCGTACTCGCGTGAACAAGATTTGCAATTTTAGAAGACAAGAAAGATTACGCTTTGACTTATCTCCTCTCAAATTAAGCTTTTACTCGACACAGAAAGTATTAGTCCTACTTCATTCTGGCGTGTCCTTACCAGTCGCAGGTTGTCAAAGGCGTCATGCGCCTCCAAAGTGAAGGTTTGCACGGTGCCCACGTGCCAATTGGTGAAGTCGAAGGCTTTGGGCGGGGCGCCCCCCGTAGACCGATAGAGCTTGGAGCGGCGAGCGAAGGTGGGGGCTGGGCTGACGGTGAGGGCAAAAGGCGACCCCTCGATATGCCGTGCCGCTAGACTAGGCCAGCTGTCATCGTTCAAGGGTGCACCGTAATCGTGGAAGTCTGCGAACTCGTCCTGTAAGCGAGTCCAAAAGCACACACAACAAAAAGAGCATAGACACGCGCGGATATGAGACTCATAAATAGTTACCTTGTGCACATGAGAATATTCCCGCACTTCATACTTTGCATTGAAGTTAAAATCAACAAGCTTGCACTGCTGTGATGCATGCATGCATTTTTATCGTTTGGTTGAGGGATTCAAAACTTTTGCATACCGAGTCGCGGCCGTGGGAAACGTTGAGGTTGTATTCGCCGCTCACTGTTGGGGTAAACTTCACAACAAACTCCGCTCTGTAAGCGTCATAAGACACCATCCCACGCACGGCGGTCACGCCATACCCTCCTCCAACGTCCTCTGCCAGGATTGCCGTGGCCTGAAAAGGGTCTCTCGAAAGCGCTTCCA
>Ga0307930_1002025_pt1 | contig 15683 bp, 8 predicted proteins | sample OrgLakmetageno46_FD_203161 | JGI IMG/M metagenome (GOLD analysis project Ga0307930, IMG submission 203161) | Saline water microbial communities from Organic Lake, Antarctica - #46 | ecosystem: Environmental > Aquatic > Non-marine Saline and Alkaline > Saline | place: Antarctica: Organic Lake...
TGTCGCCACTTTTGAAGTCCTACAATACGATTCTGGATTCACAGCCATGAGCTCCGGTGTCAGAGTTCCGTCGGAGTTTGCAGTCCATACTGTCCTCGAAATCATCCTGAACAACCACTCACAGACCCTAAAACAGATGCGCTGCGGTAATTCTTGGCCGGCTGGGCGCCCGCATTTCGCATTTAACTCAAAGGAAAATTAAGGGCGAAAATAATCTTGATGAAACAGTTAAAAACGCGAATTTAGGGGTTGGGGGGTTGGGGGCTGGTTGGGGGCTGGAAACTATGGCAAGACACCCGGCCACATCACCAGAAAATCAGAACACAGAACACACGAAAGGAATGCGTATGCGTATGAATGTGGTTCGTGGACTGAGATGATGGCATGGTGAGAATATTTCTTCCGGATGTAATATTTTAGAGCAATCACAGCTTTAATCACAGAGTAAAAACCAAAGATAGTGCTTTTGTTTGACGTTGTGACGTGCTTCACCATCGCGTCGCTCCGCTTGCCACAAGCCACAAGAACTAGCCCGATTGACGAATCTGAGGTCGGAACACCAGTCTTACTGTAAGGTCTCTCCCTTCTCGCCCGACGAAATTTTGCTCGATGCACTTCAACACTCGCTTCCAAGCTTGAACTCAACGATTAACACGTATTCTCTAATTCTTCAACTCCCTAAAGGTCCGTATTCCGATTGCAAAAATGTCGAAAACGAAGGAGCTTGATCTTCCTCTGCTAGTGGCTGTCGGCACAGCATGCACTCTGGCAACCATTTTGGCTTTCAAGACCACATCCACGCCTGCAGCTCCGCCTCAAGCAACCCCTTTTCCACCTCGACCTCATGACACGACGAGTGCCTCGGAATTGGAGTCCGCCCAGGCCACCTCGCCGCGGGCTCGCAGCCGGACAATGTCCTCGGGCAATCTTCGGCGCAGTCGATCATCAGGCAACCTCGAAGGCGAACAGTCTGTTCGCCTGGTTGTCTCCGACACTGCTAGCAAAAATACAGTGGAAGCACTCCTGGCGGAGTTGGTTCATTTGCAGGAGCGTTCTGCAGACATCAAGATTACGGGCACGGGCGCTTTCAATGACGTTGCACGTTTGGTATGTGTGCACGCTCTACTATTTTCGATTAAGTCTTTTGCCTTATCAATAACATTTCTTCATGTGTCCATACTATTCGGCTCATACCACCTTCCGTGCGTCCATGTGCTGTTCATCTGCAGGTGCACAAGACAGAGATGGAGATGCCGAAGCGCGGCGGAGACGGATGGCCTCAGGGCAAGCTCAACTTTGCGTCGATTCGTGCCAAAATGACTCTCAAGGAAGCAACTCGCGGAGGGCTCCTGAAGGTGCGCCTCAGAGGGAATTCTTCCATATTTCTGTCGCCTCTTTATTGAGGGCACCGCACAAGTGCAAGTGTGCAAAAGAAATGCAGAAACAGTGTGCGGGAGACAGACCATCTCAAAATTAGTGGCCATATTTCAAGCCTTACATTGTTTTATATGCCTTTATTTGTGCCATCCTGCTTGTGTGCCCTTTCACGGTGGGTGGATGCGCACCTCCGTCTACATGTGCACACACGCATATATACTAGGACAAGCGGGTGCTGGTGCGCGTGGACTATAACTGCCCCACCGATGACGTGACGCAGACCATCACTGACACAGCCCGCATCGACACCACGGTGCCCTCGCTTCAGGCGATCTTTGAGGTACGCAATCTTTTTTATTTCATTTGCTTTTTCAAAGGTCACTTTTCTGGAAGAAGGAAGCTTGCGATTTAGAATGAACAGCAAAACCCACGAGTGGTAGCGATTGTGCCTTTCTGAGACGCACACTATTTGGCTTTTCTTTCGCACATTTTTCCTCTCTTTTTCTCTCTCTCGCATACGTCGAGTTTCTCTCACGGGCCACCTTCTGCGGTCTATGCTATAACGGTTTCCTTTCACGTCCTTACAGGGAGGCGCGCACTGCGTGGTGCTGATTGCGCACCGCGGCCGGCCCGGCGGGAACTATTCGCGCGCCAACTTCACGCTCGAGCCGTGCGTGCAAGTCCTGCAGGAGCACTTCCCCACCCGAGTGGTGCGGCATTTAATAACTGAGCTAATTCGCTCACACGTGTGCGCACATTCATGCATATCCGAGGAGCAAGCATGCACCCGCTCATGCATGAGTTCAGATTTCTAGTCGCCTGGGCAAAGCGAATGTCTGCACTTTGATCTGCATTTCTCTTCTTCCAATCGCATGCATTCGATCCAATATCAACTTCCCTGGCTCACCTTCGCGCCACTCCAAACATGCACACACACGCAGGTCAAATTTTTGCCCGAATGCGTGGGCGCGTCTATCGAGGCAGCAACTCGGGAGTGTGCTCCAGGCACCATTCTTCTTCTCGAGGTAGGTGTGGGTGTTTTTTTGGTGGTGTTTTTGGGTGTTCTAAATTAAGTCTCAACTTTCCCTGCCTCTATTCATTCCTTACGTCACTTCGTGGCGCGTGCCTTGTCTAACTTGACCTTGTTCCATTCTCCACATGTGCTATCGGCTACAGAACCTGCGCTTCCATTTCGAAGAGTGCGGCTCGGGCCTCAATCCCCACGGCGAGAAAGTGAAATGCACCGAAGGCGAAGTGTCGGCGTTCAAACAAGCGCTGGCTCGGCTGGGGGACGTGTTTGTGTTCGAAGGTTTTGGCGCTGCACACCGCCCCCATGCCTCCATCGTGGGGCTCGCAGAAGCCAAAAGCTTGATCCCCACGCGCGTCAGCGGTTTGCTGGTGGAGAAAGAAATGGCGGTGTTTGCCGACGTGCTGAGCACGCCCCGGCGCCCTTTCCTGGCGATTGTGGGCGGGTCCAAGGTGACCGACAAAATCGCGGTGTTGGAAAACTTGTTGAACTTGGTGGACGTGCTGTTTATTGGGGGTGCCATGGCGTACACGTTCAAGAAGGTGATGGGACATTTGGACATTGGGGGCTCCCTGTACGACGACGAGGGCGCCGCCATGGTCAAGGACATCTTGGCGAAAGCTGCGAAGCGCAAAGTAAAAGTGATGCTCCCCGTAGACCACATCATCGCCAGCTCCTTCAGCGACCAGGCCAACACCGGGTTGGTGACGGACGCCGAAGGGGTGCCCGCCGGCTGGATGGCCTTGGACATGGGCCCTGCCAGCCGCCACGCGCTGAGCCAAGAGGTGGACGCCGCGCAAACCGTGCTGTGGAACGGTCCTCTAGGGGTGTGCGAGCTGGGCGCCTTCAGCGGGGGCACTTTGCACGTGATGACGTCGCTGGTGCGGGCCACCCGCCGCGGCGCCACGACGGTGCTGGGCGGGGGCGACACCGGCGCCGCGGCCCGGCGGTTCTTTGTCGGGGGAGACACGTCGTGCGCGGACCTGGTGTCCCATTCGTCGACGGGCGGTGGCACGGCCTTGGTGCTGATGGAAGGGAACGAGCTCCCTGCTGTGACGGCGCTGTCGGACCGGAGCTGAAGGAATTGAAAAGAGCTGAAGAAGGAATCGGATGTACTACTTCTTTTGGAATCGACGAGGAGAAATCATGGGGCATTGTGCGATGGAGAAGGAGGCGATTAAAATAGTTGATGGAATTGCTTGCTGGCCGACTCAATTAAGTACCTGGTTGACTGGTTGAAATTTCAATGGCGGTGTGGTGGTGTGATGAACAGATAAGGCGTGTGCATGTTTTTGTCTGTGTGCTGTGTGTTTCTAGGCTATAAGGGAAGGGAAAGCGCGTGGATAGGTCATTCATGTATTTACGGAGATAGCCAGCAGCGAATTAGGTGTATATTGGAAATTCAAGAAGCAAGGTAGACCCTGCGAATCCTAAATCTCCAAGTTTAAGTCCAATTTTAGTTTCAGTTGAAATGCAATATCCATTTCCATTTCAATTATACCGCCGGTCCTACAGTTTGCCCTACAGGGTTCATGGGAGTAAAGATGGACATTGCATTACGCAAATGGACACTCAGCCCAATGAGGCATGCTCTTGAGGGTTCACCAAAATACCGCTACACAAGAATTCTTGTTGTTTCTTTGCAATTGGCGAGTGTAATCTACAGGTAGTTCCGGGTAATAAGAAGGGCAAAATTTGCTCTCATAGCTCAGTCTCTTAGCGTTTTTTGGTACTGCAGTACAAGAAGGAAATCGATTTCTAACATGTGGAAGTACCGTATTTGAATAATCACTTTCTTAACGTGACAACCTCTTATCACCCGAAACTACCTGTATTTTAACCACAGCACGACTTGATTTCGGGGTCTGGTGCTTAGTCTTAATTGATTGGTAGTTAATTCTATCATTAATCCTGGTACTAAAAACCAGACGACAGCACTATTTCCATATAAACTGACCAGGCTCATTGCATTCGCAAAAAATCGACGAGGTTTGGGTATCTTCTGTCGTAGCAGCGAGTTGGCGGAGAAGTCATTTGCCTATCACGCCATCGTAGTCGGAGCTTTCGTACGGCATGAAAATTTCTGCGATTGGGTTGTTCTTTCGGCGGTGCGGCAATCCCATGTCCTGGCAAAACCGACATAAGTAGAAGGAGGGCAAAGCTACAATAGTACAAATTGTACGTAAGTCGCTTGAATTACACTATCAACTCAAAAAATAAATTACCCAAGAAGCGCACTTCGATATCTTAGGATCCTTTCTATGCTCGAAAGGAAGCAGAAGATAACAAAGATGCTTTTAAGGTAACGATAGGAAATATTTTTCCACGAAAATAATGTGATAATCACTACTGAATCTATTAAAGCAAATCAAAGGCTTGTTTAGATACAAGCAGAGAATTTATTCATTTACTTGCAGGAGCCGATCTGCGAAGTGCACTTGGTGCAGGAGCACAAGGCTTGCCCGGCTGGCGGTGTCAGGCATCCAAGATCGTTTCCATTCTTTCATGGCAGCAACCTACTTATATACGCCACACATATAACATCCTCTTTAAATTCACCACGCAAGAAGTACATTTTGTTCCATAATACTCTACGAAACACACAAGTACTGAGAGTGCTTATTATGTAAAACTAGAACATTCTTCGCCCGTCCCTTTCTCCGCGTTCTTTTACATACCTCAATATCACCTCCAACTCCCCTAACATTGTTTTACGTGTTGGTTAGAGTTAGAATTAGATCAAACAAGGTTCGATACCGGATTGGAATTACTACAGACACTATCCAGGAACTCCGAATTCTACAGTAGTACCTCAGTTTCTTGTTGAGCACGATCGCAGAGTTTTGCTTGATCAACGAGTTCGTTTCGCCAGAACTTCGCCAACCAAGCCGCTTGGAGCCCATAGGCGCTCACCTTTAATTTAATGGTGGCGCAAAACATAGACGAACAGTTATGAGAATGCCTCTATTTCAATATGCCACCTCTTTTTTTGCTATAGCAGGTCTGAAAGTGCTCTAAAAATAAAACTTCCATGTATTGCATGCGAGAATCTTGGAATTATTCTTTATTGTTTGTCACGTTTGATATCGTGGCTAGTTCACTTCCAACAAAACCCAAGTTTGGGACTTGTGGTGACACCTATAGCCGGCCAGTATTCAAGAATAAGAAGTCAGATGAGATGGTGCAATATTCAGTTGATACATTGCAGCTAACCGATACACTCGATCAAAATCGAACAGAAGGTCTGCACATTTTGAAGTAGAACGAATGAAAGGAGTCAAAGAAAATAGTTCTAAAGATCTCAACTTCTAATACGTGCACCGCTTGACATTCTAATTTGTGGAGAGAGTAAGAGATGCATCTCTTCTATCTACCGTATGACGAAAGAGGTAAAGTCCGTCAGAGTCAGGTGAGAGCTGTGCCTGCGTAGCCGTGTCAAAGAGCGAATAATCCTTGCCGAAGCCAGTCGCGTAAATGACGACGTCTGCATCAATTTGCTCATCACCACTACCGTCTTTGCCTTCAACTCCTTGTTTGTCTTCGACTTTTCTGATGTTCACACTGCCGACTCCAATTGAGCAAACTTCACCGATGACCCAATTGATTCGGCCATCAGCCAGCATGTCACGAAATTCATTGTCCAGTACCTGAATAATAGTGCTCTATAAGAACAAGAAATAAAGAAATTTTCGAAGGTGACTTCTCGTAATTCAGCTTATCTGTTATAACGTGGCATTCATTATTCAGAAGTAATAGAGTGTGAGGTCAATTTTCTTAGTGCTAAATGTGCAGATATAAGTAGAGTTGCGAATGAAAATTTGATAAAAGAGTCACACTGTGCAACAACAAAGTACAGTGGCTGCCAGCTCTTCGATGCACTGAATTCAGACATTTTATTTTTACATGCGCGTAGCCGTAAAAGTCCGCCACGACACATTTTTTGAAGAGCGGCGACGTGGGGCCAACCATGTTTTTAAATTGAGCCGCAAAAAGCAACTCTACTAGCTTGAAAGCGCCTTTCATCGGCCATTTGGCCACACGGCCCCAGAGCTCCACTTCAGGCTTCGAGAGGGCTGGAAGGGCACCCTTGAGCCCAACCACTAAAGATTGCCCCAATCGTGACAAAAAAATGTACCTTGCGGAAAGATTGACAAAAGATAAGCAATTCACGTCAAAAATCTAGGTGTATTGGGATAGTTATGCCACTAAAAACTAGATTCAACAAGGGTTCGTAGTTTTGAAAGGCATGATGCAACAGAGCCAACAAAGTAAGGAAGTGCGCCTAGTTGTATGAAATACATTTGATCAAAAGATGTTGTGCTCTCTTCTTTCCCAGGACCAAGCTTCCTCTTACTGGAAAGGCACAAGGTTTGCAATTTTGCGAGGCGTAGGCCAATGAGGTTGCCGGCTTAGTAGAGTGACTTGCTTTGCGCCGCCTTTGATGCACTCGGTTGCCGCATCTATGGCTGACTTACCAGCGCCCACTACGACCACAGTCTTCCCAGACACTTGGGAGGGATCTCGAAAGTTGAAGGAATGCATAACCTATACATCGCAATTCATTTCAATTTCGAGATGAGCAAGATCATAATCCTGTAGTAGTATTCAATCAAAAATGTACACGCCAATGATGCATACAAGACGAATCAAATGCTTTATGGAACGAGTATATTTAGTTTGAAATCCTTACTGCCCCGTGGAAATTGTCCAGCTGGTCCAGGGAATGTGGCATGCGTATATTATGGGCGCTATACAAACCGGTGCATACGACCACCTGCAACCAAAATGCACTATTCTAATTAAGCTGCGAAGATAAAGGAAAATACAGCAGGAAAAGAATGTGGAGTTTAAATACCTTATCGAAAGCACGAGTTTGGCCATTAACTGTCATTTCCCAGCCAAATATCTCTCCAGTACTGTCTGGCGAAGACATCTGCTCGATGCTTTCGACTTTGGCGTTGAGCTCTATGACGTCTCGTAGGTTGAATACGTCAGCATATCTGCTTATGTCAATTTTTATCGAGAAGCAACAGAACCATTTGTAAAGTATTCATTAAAATTCAGCTAATATCTGTCAAAAGATGAAAATTATCTATCGAAGCGATCCTGATGTGATGAATTCGGAACCAATCGAACCAAATGTGGTGCAAATTTCAATTATCTATAAGGAAAACAAAAGACAGAAAAGAAGAAGACTCTTTTACCGTTCAATGTACTCTTGGACTTGAGTTCCACTGGCGTATTCTCCACGTGCAGCTTCTGTCATGGGTAGGTCCGTGAACTCGTAAAACTGCAGTAAAATAGCAGACGTTGGCACATTTATTAAATTTGCACTTCGAATAGATACCAATTGAGTGTGATTAACTAAAAATTCCATCGTGCTCGTTTCCCAGTAATTGAGTCTTTCTTCGCTTTGACCAGCTACTGCTCGCCCCTCAACACTTCACTTCTACTATTACCTCCTTTGGGACTTGGATGCCGAAGTTCAAGTAATTCTCACGCCAAACGCCGCCAACTGCCGCTGCACTTTCAAACACAGTCACCTCAAACCCTTTCGCCATAAGCGCTCGTGCCGTCTGTAGACCCGCGACTCCACCGCCAACGATTCCCACTGTAGGCGCTTGCTTCATCTTCTCCGCTAGATTGTTGGAGCCAGTTTTGGAGCTTTGATCAAAGTCCTTTGATGGCTTTGAAGTATCAACGTTTTTTGTAACGGCTGATGTGGAAAAGGCTGCCGACGGCTGGCGATTCGGTAAGCGATGTTGAAGCGCATCTCGGACGGGCTTGTAACCTAACAAGTAAGAGCAATAATAATAGACTACTAATGGTGCATAATGGCAGTAGTATGTTTGAGGTGCACTCACGAGCAATTGCGCGAAAAACGATCCTCTCTTTCTGCGACGATTCTTACTCCTCTGTTCGGAAATCAACAAGACTATCAAGAAACGCCATTGGCAGTAAATGAACCATTCAGTCACCACTTGAGCTCAATCGCCACTTGTTAACGCATTGTAGGCCAATGTTCTCTTCCTCCACGCCCCTTGATAAGTACCTTTCTCACGACTAGGAACCCAAGATTTGGAGATGCCTTCCAATTTCATGGTGGGCGCATGCAACGGATTGCCCATGTCCATCTTAAAAAGCGCTTGGGTGAAAGCTTCGGTCTGCATAAATTTACAACGCAAGGGCGAAATGTTTGATCATTTCAACAATGTTTATATCTGTTATGACACGATCTCATTTTTAAAAGATATAATGATACCGGGGAATGCTTTCAAGGTGATACACATTTTTAGTCATTCTATAGACATACATACACAATTTTAAAAATGCAAATAAACGAGATAATACAGTAGAAACACCTTCCAATTGGCTTTCATCGCGTCAAATTGGCAGTGGTCAAACGTTGGCGGCGACTCCTTGAGTTGTACCACCTGCGAAGATAGTATCGTTGAGTTTATTCCTCGAAGGAGACCTTGGAGCCCTCGCCGGTACATCATGTCACTGCACATCACCTTTACAAGATGGAAGTACGTATGAAGAGCTTGAGGAGGCAACGCGCATGCATCATATATTGAGAGCGAGGAAGTAAGTACAAATTCAGCGATCCTTTTGCATACGGAAATGTAGAAGTGTTTGCGATAGGCTTTGCCTTGAGCACTCAAACATCTAAAGAAGTGAATAAAGAAATCCGAAAGAGTCCGCACCGCGTCGACATCTCCAGCAACGAGTGCAGCTAGAGCTGCTTTCTCGCCTGCTGCAGTGTCTCCATGTTTACCTGGGACAAGTGTAGGCTCAAAAACATCACATAATATGAATAAATCGAATAAACCAGCGTTAGGAATGCAAAGCGAGCGAGATAGCGAGGATCAGAAACACTGTACCGCATTATTACACCATTCAATCCATTCTTCATCCGCCTAATAAGTTGACTTTACCGAGATCAACGTCAAAGTTTCGAACTTCCATTGGGAAAATTTCCATGGTCTGCAGGAGCCAGTGTAGCGGCACCACCGTTGCCTGAGGCGAGTCAGACGCGCCAGTCCCTACCGTCAAGCCCGCTAAATCCCGTATGTTTGATGCTTGTGCGTCTTTGCGTACCAAGCACACCTGTTCGTAAAGAAATGAGTGCAATCGTCACAAAGGAAATACGCAAGATAATATTGTAGAATGTATATTTTAAGTAATTGTCAGCAACAAAGACAAACAACCCAGTATCAAAACCTTTCTGAGCCAGATTGTAATAAATTGAGAATACGATGTGCTAGAAATTCAGCTCACCGTTCTAAAGTTGCGGTCAATGTCACGCATGCCGAGGGACACGCATTGACCGTCACTCAAATGCTGCACGAGCACGTGTGCCTGAGGGCCTGAAAGCATAGATGAGGTGGACAAGATAGATACAATGGAGCGTAGGTGATCAATTCACAAACAAGTTCATGGACAAATAGGGTGAATACAACGTGCTTCTGCTACAGAGTCTGACAGATGCTACCACCACCACCACCACCACCACCATAATTTCGCACCATTCCAGGCGATATCGATAAGCCCATTCAGAAGAGCGGCAACTTGGGCTTCGTAATTCGTGAAGAGCACGTAATCGAAACTAAGAAGGCCAGCTCCCTGTTATCAGTAAAAATATCTGTGTTAGAGACAGAAGTTATTCCTCTTATAAGGCTCAACGACACATGATGGCAAGGAGGGCCACGCCAAAGGAAAAAAATGCTCTTTATTTCATACGACTAGGTAAGCTAGAGTTGAAAATTGGAATAGGTTGTATGTATATCATACACCCGTGCTTCCAGCACCTGAAAGTAGCTCTTCATTGAATCCCAGATGGTCCCAACCGATGGATCGTACGCCACACAGCCAAGCAAAATTTGCTCATCGCGCGCAGGAGGAGTCAGAAACTGCTTGAGTGGAAGTTGTAAATAACAGAAAGAAGCAAAAAAGTTGTGCGCCAAAGTGGACTGAATCAATGGAGCAAAACGTATACTATTACAATTCAATCTTTGTTCATAGTATCCAGTAAGAGATAAGAGCCGAAATACCTGCCAGGGACGCGAAGTCGTAGCCCACCGATTCGTCGCGAGCCCACTTCGCGGAAGCTTGTGACTTGCGAGGCGGAGCATCTTGATTTTGTTTGACAGGCAGCGTCACTTGGCAATCAGCAGTCGCTTTCTTTCATTGATTATGTTCATTGTCATCTTTTCGGGTCGTGTCAAAAATCAATTGGATACTTATGTACGTTTCACTTCACGCTTGAACCAATTGGTGCAAACGTTGTGATGGCGTCTTTCAATAAACATATTCCGAAGCTGCTAAACATTTTAGTCGGCGGTTTGCTCAGTTGTTTCCAAATTCCATGACGCCCAGCAACATTTTTCATAATAATATATACGCAGGTTGTTGAGAGCTTCTGCAGTCGGTCGTCTTCTGCAAAAAGCACAAACTCTCAAAGTAAAAAACAAATTTCACACTTTTTGCACCAATCAGAGGCCCTCCATACCTATGAGCCCAAGAGCTAAAGAAGCAAGAGGAGAAGAGAATAGAGGAGAAGAGATAAGTGTTGTGCGAAAATAATTTCCCTGTATACATAACATCACCTCGCATCTCGCATCGCGTGCCACATTTTGGAGGACTTGAGGGACTAGGTCCTTTGGCGTGTCCAGACTCGAGAGGCCTGAGGCCATGTGCGGATAAGTAGAGCGCAAAGTAAATTTTAATTGCTGCAGGCTACACCAGGGTTCGTGACTTTAAACAATTGTACCCCCTTTAATTGTCCGAATAACTTCTGATAATAGCTGAAGCATTTCATTCTGTGGGTTGCTGAGACAATTATCGAACATATATCATTACATAAGATTTGTTGTATTGGCTGGTCACAGGTGGGCGGCGAACTGCGCACATATAAAACTCCATGTTTAATGCTGTGTCGAACATGATCAACAAAAATAGTGCAGGTTGGTCTATTGTTGGATCCGTAGACTCATTAGTTTAACTACTGTAGGCCCATGTGTTTCATCTGCCACCTTTCTCAACATGAGAAGCTTGCTTCATTTAATGCTCCACTTCTGCTTTCGCATTATACACAAATGCACGACTAGACGAAGATGCTCGTGGCGCCTCATCTAGTCGGCACGAGAGCAGCGAAGATGGCGGCAGCGCGGCTGACGATGCTCTCAATGCCTCGGTGATCTTGAGAGCCTAGCTACTACTAGTGGTTATTTCGCTGGGTGCTTGTTTCTCCCTGCTTAACTTTTTTTGTTTCTACTTAAGATTCAGATTTACTGGGGTCTAGGCATTGTAAGCGTGCTACGCTTTCTTTCATTCGGGAAATTCGATATTCAACAGGGCACCGCGCGTACCTTTCCTACGCATTCACTCCAATTTGACTTGCATTCGTTAGCTTTACTTTTGCTCTTAGGTGAAGCAAACGCTAGACACCGAGGCGAGGCTAGCACAGTACGAAAAAGAAGTAGTGGCGCTCCGAAAAGACCGCAAGTTGCTGAAACAGCACTGCCGCGAGGTCACCGAGCAGAAGGTCGCGGTAGAGGCTGCCCTGGCAGAGGCCCAAACTAGTGCGGCGGCCGCCGTGGCCGCCCACGAAGCACAAGTCGACGATCAGCAGCAAGCAGTGGCTGCGGCCGAAGAAGCCAGAGCCAGGGCTGAGAAGGAAGCGGCGACTGAGTTGGCGGTGCTGAGAGATGACCTGGACGCAGCGCTGCAGTCGGGGGCAGCAGCTTCTTCAGCAGCCGAAGCCAAGGGCACTGAGCTCGAGGCCGCGCTCGACAGGTACTGGTGCTTGTTTATTAAGGTGCATGAAGGAGTGTTGCCCCAGTTGCAAGAATGACTTTTGCGGCAATCTTTTCTCTCCCTGTGATCAAGTACGACATTTAACATCCCATTACTCTTTTAAACACGCAAAATTTTGGGAACGCCTCAATCGCAGTGTGGACGAATTGACGGCACGCGTGGCAGACTTGGGCTTCGAAGCTGAGAGCGCTGCCGAAAGACAGGCCGCTGCACTAGAGGAAGCCGTTGCATCTGCTGTGGCCAAAACTATAGAAGAAGCCGCCCAAGAAAAAGCTGCTGCAGTGGCCTCAGCACTTGCCGCTAAAGAGGCTGAATGGGTGGAATCTCAGAGAGCAGCGGCTGAAGCCGCGGCGGCTGATCTTGCAGCTGCACGAGCTCATGCCGCAGCAAATTTGCAAGCAGCCCGAGATGCAGCCAGTGCTGAGATTCAGGCAGCCTCGGCTGCAGCGGCGGCGGCACAGGCACGAGCTGACGATCTGGAAAAGAACCTAACTACAGCTAAAGAAGAGCAACAGGAGCTGCAGGAGTCGCTCCGATCCGAGTTAGCGACAGCACAGGCACGAGCTGACGATCTAGAAAAGAGTCTAATTACAGTGAAGGATGAAGAGCAAGCACTGCAAGATTCGCTCCGGGCTGAGTTAACGACAGCACAGGCACGAGCTGACGAGCTGGAAAAGAGCATGTCCACTAGTAAAGAGGAGGAACAGGTGCTGCAGGAGTCGCTCCGATCCGAGTTAGCTACCGCACAGGCACGAGCTCATGAACTGGAAGAGAGCTTAAGTACAGCTAAAGAAGAGCAACAGGAGCTGCAGGAGTCACTTCGGGCTGAATTAGCGACAGCACAGGCACGAACTGACGGTATAGTGAAGAGCTTAAGTACAGCAAAGGAAGAGGATACAGCACGGCAGGAGTCACTCTGGTCCGAATTAGCTACAGCACAAGCACGAGCTGACGATCTGGAAAAGAACTTGAGCATGGCAAAGGAAGAAGAACAGGCATTACAAGCATCGCTGGGAACTTCGAAAGAGAGCAACGAGCAAGTTCAGGCACAAGTGCTGCAGTTGCAAGAAGAACTTACGCGTTCCCAAGCTGCTACCGCAGCTGCCGCGACAGAAGCAGCTGCCGACGGTGGCGAAGCCATTGCTGCAGCAGTAGCCGCTGCGCGGGCCGAAACTGAAACGGCCACCAACCTCAAAGCTGCAGAAGTTTGGCAAGCCAAGCTCGATGAAGTCAATGCTAATGCTGAAACCGAACGTGCTGTTTTACGCACTGAGTTCGAAAGCACGGCCCGTACTGAGACAGAAGCCGCCGTAGCATCTGCCGTGGCAGCCGCGGTTGAGGCTGCGCAAAAAGAGAAAGACGCCATGATGGCACAGCTCGAAGACCTTCAACGAGAACAGCAGAAGATGCGTGACGAGTTGTCGGCGGCTGCTTCTGTCGACGCTCAAGCTCAAGTTGAAGCACAGTCAGCGACGTCGGAGATGACTGGAAGCGTGAACACTAAAGCTTCTGCAGCAGTGCAAGAGGTATTGGAGGAGGCACAACTACGAGCCGACGACCTTGAAAAGAGTTTAAATGCAGCGAAATCAGAACACGAAGCACTGCAGGAGTCGCTCCAGGCTGAACTAGCTGCAGCAAAAACACGAGCCGACGATCTGGAAAAGAGCTTGGCTGCGGCTAAAGATGAGGAAGTGGCACTGTATGAGTCTCTGTCGACTTTACAAGAAAGCAACGACCAGGCTCAGGGACAAGTGTTGCAGCTGCAAGAAAAACTTGCGACTGGTCCAGGTTCAGCCTCTGCAACTATCGACGGAGAACGGAAAGAACAGGATGACCCAGTTACAGGTGCCTCAGCAGCAGCTTTTGAGCAGACAGAAAAAGAAGCATTGGCCAAAGCGCTTGCAGAATTGAGTGCCTTGCGAGAAGAACATGACACGCATTTGACAAGAGCAAATGCATTGGCCGCTGAGGTCAGATTCTTTTACTATTACCATGCCCGGTGCATGCATGTATAAAACCATTTATACTGACGCTTACTATTCCCCATATTTTTCACTTCTTGATAGTGGAAAGGGTGTATTGAGGAAGTTAGTGAACATTTGCTCACCATATTTCTTAAAAATCATTTGTTGAAACAGGTACAAGACTTGTCGGAAGCGCGAGCAGCTCTTGAAGAAGCCCTCAAGGTAGCTCAAGCTGAAACTGCTGCTGCAGGTAGTGCTGCGCCCACAGACATCACGGAAGATGTAATGGTGCCAGAAGCAAATGTTGACGAAGGTGAAGCAGCAGCAGCAGCAGAAGCAACCGTTGACATTACAGATGCTGCCGCTACCTCAAGCACCGCGAATGAAGCAGCCAAAAACTCAGTGGTGTTTCCAACGGCAGCAGAGCCCTCAGCGCCGCCATGGGACATTGAGGATGAGCCAGCTCCAGCTCCAGCTCAGCCAATCGAGTCTTTGCCGCCTCCGCCTGCTTACGATGACCTTCTATCGTACGACGAAGTTGCCACCACCCCTGCCCTTACCACTGGCTCCACTTCCGAATCCTATCACTTCAGTAGCAGCGACAGTGGCAGTAGCAATGCTTTGCCTCCGCCGCCGCCCTTTGAAGAAGTGGCCACGGCCAAATCCCGGTCCCGCAACGGATCGCTGGTGTCGGCGGCGGCTTCTGACGACGCCGAGTTCATGGACGCGGATGCGTTTGTAGGGGAAGGGTTCGATAATAACGACCCGCCGCCAGACGACAGCCGCGATAACCGCGGCGACCGCAGTGGCAGCACAGTGGACCACGCTGGAGGTGAGCGTGTGAGCACGGAACGTGTAACGGAACTTGAACAGGGTGGCGATGACGCGCTCGCCGCTCTGCAGGGGGCACTAGCGGAGGCGGAAGAGCGGGCCGAAGCGGCCGAAGACGCGCAGCGCCACTCGGAGTCCCTCGTTGCCTCGATGAAAGCGGAACTGGCGGAAGCGAAAGAAGTCGCCGAAGCATTGGGAAGCGTCGTGAGTTCATTGGAAGGACAGCAACAGCAACAAAATCAAACAGAGCAACAGGAAGGACAGAAAGAGAACGGAGGAAGCAGCGACTTTGAAAACAAGAATGAAAGCAGCGGTGAGAGTCGCTGCAGCAGCAGCAGCTGCAGCACTGATGCCGAGGCAGCGTTGGCTGCGGCATGGGAAAGGGTGTCGTTGTTAGAAGCTGAACTAGAGGACTTGAAGGCATCTGCATCATCTGCGAACGCCTCTGCTGCCAGCACAGCAAAATACGAGTCAGGCGAATCGAAGGCAAATGTGGACGATGCTGCTGCCAGTACAATATCTGTAGCGGTAACTGATAAAAGTGCTCAAAAGCCTTTAGATGGAACGGTGTGGTTGCACTACAAACACCAAGGCGAGGCTCATCCAATGCGGTATGTTGGAACAAAATAATACGGAAAAACTCAATTGATCTAATCATCCATCCC
>Ga0307930_1002028_pt1 | contig 15681 bp, 3 predicted proteins | sample OrgLakmetageno46_FD_203161 | JGI IMG/M metagenome (GOLD analysis project Ga0307930, IMG submission 203161) | Saline water microbial communities from Organic Lake, Antarctica - #46 | ecosystem: Environmental > Aquatic > Non-marine Saline and Alkaline > Saline | place: Antarctica: Organic Lake...
GGAGGAGTAGTCCTGCCCTGTCGACTCGTGCAATTGTAGATAGCACCGCACTAAGACTTTATTGCATTATTTTTCTGAATTTTAGGAACGCAACTCATGCTCAGTGGGCTGAACGTAAGACAGCCTTGGTGGGCGATGCACGAGCAGCGCTAGCGTCTCGCCTGCTGTCTGTTGGTCACGCCCACCGGCATGCAAGCCACGCCGACAGCGAACTCAGCTACCGGCAAGCGGCCCAGGCTGAAAGCGCTAACAGAGCTGCGCAAGAAGCTCAAGCCCGCGTGCCACTGGCTGCTGCTGCGCTGCGCGCTGCACCGCCGCAGCAGGCCCGCGACGCACAGCAGGAGGCCGTAGCGCGCACGGTCGGGGCACGGCAGGCCGCTGAAGCACGAGAGCGCGAGACCGCCCGCCGCGCAGCGATTCAAGCAGAGCGTAGCCGCCGCTCTGCCGCTCAAGCTGCTTCGCTTCACCAGGCAGCGCAGCAGCGCGCGTCGTTGCTGGCCGGCGGCGGCCTGCACGGGGCGCGGCCTGCGGATGCGGACCCCAAACGCGGCACCCCCTGTGGGGGACCTCGGCTCGTGGACTTTGCGCACACCCGCACCCACGCGACCGTGACCCGCTACCCCCCTGTGCGCGCCCTCGCTGCACAGCACTTTTCGCAGCATGACGCGGCTTCCACAGGGCCTTTCCGTGGCTCAGGGGGTTCGTACGACGAACACGGCAGCCCTCTTGGCAACGGCGACGGGCGTGAAGGCGAAGGAGAGCGTGCCAGAAACGCAGCACACATGCCACTGCCAAGACCTCAACCTACTCCTGTTCCTCCAGCTTGGTGCGCTGGGCTAGAGCCGAGCGAAGAGGCAGCCCTCGCGGCAGCTGTGCCCCAAAACGCAGCGGCAGAGGCCGCCGCCGCGCACGAGGCAGCCGACGCCCGCGCTCGAGCCACCGAGCAAGCCCGGCAGCGCAGCGTGGCCCAGCGCAACGCCGAAGCGGGCGCGCGTGCTGCTGCCCAGCGGCGCGCGTCGGAAGCCACGGCAGCGGTGGAGGCCTTGGCGGAGGCTGAGCGCGCGGGGAAAGTGCGCCTGGCGCGGGACCGCGTGATGCGGCAACGGTCGGCGCTCACCCTCCAGGCCAAGGCCGTGAAGCAACAAGAGCGACAGCAGCGCGCTGCACTGGAGGGCTTCGAAGAAGGAGTGCTGGCGCCAGCAGTGGAAGACGGTGCTCAAGCAGCAACTGCGTTAAATGTAGCGGAGGCTGCTGACGAGGAGACCAAAACCTCAGGCGGCAGCGTCGGTGGCGCCAGTGGCGGTGGCATCAGCGGTGTCAGCAGCAGCACGGGCCCAGAGCGAGTGCGCCTTCAAGGCTTGCGTGAACCTAGAGAAGACCCGGCGGCTACTGCTCCAGGGATTGGCGCTCAAAGCGGTGGTTTAGCAGCGCCATACTTCTCTTCAAGCCGATCGGATGCTTTACTGCAGCGCAAGGAAGCTGCTTTGAAGATGCCTCCTGGTGGTGTTTCCATGAGTGCTGCTCATGCTGCTACTCTTCGTGGGAATGGCGAGGCTCACAACAGCCATGTTGCCATTTCTGCAGCCGTAGCTGCTCCAAGTGGTATGGCGATTCCGCTGCTGTCGCCCATCGGCCACCGCCAAGACCAGCGCCTCAACGAGAATCAAGGCGCCGCAGCACCCGCGGTAGAAAACACAATTCTCGAGGACGAGGCACGGCTGCCCACGCCACTCTTTTCGCCGCTCGCGGCACCGCAATGGTTGCCACCCAAGGGAGCCTCCACGGGAACAAGCGCTGCCAATGGACTTGGCACGCGTGCGGTCGCTGCACCGCCACCTTCTGCACCGCCAGCAGCCTTCATGCCTACTTCGGCTGCTGCCACTGCCACCACGACCCAAGCAACGACGACCGCAAGTTCGATGACTGCAGCCGCTTCGACCACGAGGAATGAGATGCTAGCTCCAACGCGCGCTTCGGAGCCTGCCCTAATTTGGCAGCGTCCCGCTGAAGTAGTGGCCAACGACCAAACGAAGGGTAGTGGTGGCAGTGCAGGTGACGCGGTCAGCCGGCATCAAGCACCGCCGCCCATATCCACGGAGACGTCAGTGGACGCCTCGATGGACCATGCGTCAGTGGGCGGCCATGAAGGGGAAGAAGAAGAAGCAGAAGCTGATTCCGCGCGCGCCAATTTCTCTACGCAAACTTCAGCATCCTTTGGATTGGGCAAAAGCTCTACGCGCATCTTGGACGAAGGCACCGACGACGCCGTCGCGCAAGCTGCGGCTACTCTGGCTGCCAGCTGGGCCGAAGCGCTGCCCGACGCTGACGCTGCAGCTGCACGCGCCACAGCTTCCGTGCACCACGACCGGCGCCATGCAACTCAATCGAATGCAGCTTCGCCCTATGGTGGCGGTGGTCGCGGCAGCCGCGACAGTGGCCTAATTCGCAACGATGCCTACCTTGCGCGCACGCATCCAGTGCCACCTTCAGATAGCGCGCCTTTTTCGGAGCCGCCCACCCCCGCTGCCCTGCGTGCCGCTACGCATCCACCTGGCAGCGGGCTGTCGCGCACCGAAGTTGCGCTCGCGGAGATTGACCGTTTGACGGGCTGTTTCCCGAGTGGGCCGGTGGTGGTCAAGCCGCCGTCGTCGCAAGGGTCCTGGTCCACCACTGATGAGCTCTTGGCGCGAGCCGACCCTTCCTGGCGGCGCGCTGACCTCATGGCTGCTACAGACGGCGGTGGAGATGGTGGCGATGATGTGCAAGCTCCTCCTCCTCCTCTTTCTGCGGCAAACCCACAGGCCAACGCAGGGCTCCCGTCGTATGGCTCGGGCCTCACTCTTCAAGTGTCGCCTTATGCGGACCGATGGGAAGACGACACAGCTGTTGATGAGAACGCTGCCGGCGGCAAGTTGACTGGTGAAAACCAACAAGGAGTCGGTGAAAAGTTGCAACCAGCGTTCGCTGCGACTCCTCTGAAAGGAAGCCTTCGCCGGCGCGAAGAAGTGGGTGCGTGGGCGGTGCTATCCACGGACTTGTCGACGCATTCCCTGGACTCGAGCGAGCAAGCGTCCGTGGACGGCGACCAAAGAGGCCCATGGTCGAGTGACCCTTATGCGCAGACCCCCCTCGCGAGGCACCACCAGCCCCCCTCGCCGCGACCTGCACAAACAACGCAAGCGCAGCAACAGGCTGAAACTGCGCGCTGGACCGTGAGCGAGGCAAACATGGAGCCGTTTGCGGCAGAGACTGGTGCATTGGACGATGAAGGCAACGAACAAGACGAGCTGGACGGTGGAGCCAACGATTTCGGAGGCACGATTGCGCGCCGTGTCGCGGGCGGTGGCAGCGACCTCAACTTAGCAGCAGCGGGTTTCGTGCGCGGCCGTGGCTTTGTGCTAGGCCCCGACGATGCAGATCCTTTTGCTGCCGTGGGTAAAGCTTCAGCTTCACTTCCCCCTCCTCCCCTTTCGATGCCTCTGGGTCGTAGAAGCGAGGATGAGACCGCGGCCAATGAGAAAGAAGACAGACACGGGCAGGCAACTGTGACAACTGGTGCAGCTGCCGCAGCAGCTGCAGTTGTTACCGGTCGCAAACTTCCTCTCGACAAAGCTACCCTATGTGGGGCTAGTGGCGGCAGTAGGGGCACGGTGACAAGCCCTGGGGGAGCATCCGTGCGAGTGGTGATGCCCGAAGGGCCCTCTCCGAAGAGCGGCCGCAGCAGCAATGTGAGCGAAGGAGGTGAAGACAACCAGGGCTTTGGCGGCGGCGGTGGCTCCGTAGCGAGCGGTTCTTTGGACGACACGGCCTCTGAGCTTCACCTAGGGTCGGACCGCGGTGGCGGTGGAGCGTCCGTGGACTTGTCGGTGCGCTCCACTGGGTCTTCATCTACGGCGCGCTCCTTTGCGCAGCAATTCCGGCAGTCCTACGAGGCTTACGGGGGTGGGCCCTCAACAGGCGCAGCAGCAACAGCAGCCACTAAGACGAAGACTACGAGTCACACTCCGAAAGTGCATGTGCGCCGGCCGGTGACTTCTGCAGTGCTCGAGGCCCACAATGCACAGCAGGCCGCCGCCGCTGCAGTAGCTGCCCGGGAGCGTGTGGGCGAGTCCAAGGCCGCAGCACGTGCGGCCACTGCGGCGCTGAGCGGTGGTCTAGTGGATAGCGCGGACGAACCATGGCGACGTCTGGCGAGCGACAGTCACACCGGCGATGGCAATGTTGCAGCACAGGAAGGAAAGGCAAAGGCTGCTACTGCTGCGGTTGCAGGGGCTGAAAATGCGGCTCCAAAAACCAATGCAACTACTCCACATGGAGCACCTGCTGCTTCGCGCGAAAGCTTAGAGTCATTGGAGCGCGCCCTGCACGGCACCACCCAGCGGAGCCCTTTTGCCAAGAGGGGCACGGGTGCCGTTGGTGGTGGCGTTAGTGGTGGCGATGGTGGTCAGCCGCGCGACTGGCTTGGTGCGTCGATGGCTTCGAGCATTACGCTCGGCACCGAGGTGCATGGCCTGGCCCGCGGCATGGCTGAGTTGGAAGCGCGCGCGTTTGCGCCCTCTGAAGAGGGTAGCTGCTCCTTCAGTAGGTTTGAGGAGAATGAAGCTGCTGCGGCTACTGCGACCTACCAAGACAACAAGGATGCTAAGATGAGTCGAGGCAGCGGCAGGTCGTTCGACCGTGATGGCGAGCAGGCGGCAGTTGCAGCAACGCACCGGACGGCAGGGGCATTTGAGGACGCGTTTGAGCGCACCATGCAGCTTGGCACCACTAGATTTGGCGAAGAAGGAGCAGGTGGCGGTGACGAGCAAGAAGAAGAGCTTGAAGGCGGGTCGCTGAGGTCTTCTGCTTCTAGTCTAGCGTCGCTCCTGTTGCAAGACCTTGGTGTCACCCAGGAGCTGCACTCAGGTGACGAAAGAGAACTGCCACAGGCGGCTGAGTCGTCAAGTGAAGCAGGTCGTCGAGCAGCTACAGATGATGATGGAGCCACCGTCGAAGGCGGCAGTGGTGGTGGTGGTGTTACTGCAGCCGGCGCAGCGCCACCGATGGAATTTGCGGAGCGCGTTTCGGAGCTGGCGAGCGGGCCCTTGCTGGCCATGGCGCACAAGAAGCTGGAGTTTGACCCGGGGTTGGACCGTTTGATGGAGCAGCAAGCAGCCCTCAAAGACCAGTTTGCGCGGAACCGCGCCTTGCTTGCGGCGTTTGACGCGCAAGGGTCGACTTCTGCGTCGTCGTACACGTCGGCGACCGAGACGACCGTCAGCACGAGCCAAAGCCATATGGTGGAGAGACCACAGCCTACTGTGGTAGCGTCAGGAGAAGGAAACACCGCAAGTCGTGCTGGTGAACCTAAGACTGGCGATCACGGCAGCAGCAGTCGCAATGATCATTCATCAAATGGTGGTGGATATGGTGGCGGTGGCCCATCTGTTGCTGTGCTCCCGGAAGCGAGCATCAGCGGCGGACGCGTTGGCGCGACTAAGGGGCAAAATGAGAAAAACAGCGCGAGCGCGAGCATGAGCAGTAACAGCATTGGAAGCAGCAGTGCGGGTGGTGTCGCAGCAACTTCCGTGGGACCTCCACGAGAAAGCGGCCCTGATTCTGCTGCTGCGAATGGTTTTGCGGATCAAGTTGACGAGGGTCGATTTTGGGCGGACACTGACGGACCGTCGATGAATGCGGACGACTCGACCATGGGGAGCACCCGAAGTGACGAGTCGCTGTCGGCGGTGGCAGAAGGTGACGAGCGCACGGCTTCAGGGATAACCCAAGGCAGCTTAGGCAGCGATCCAGCGGAAGGAGTCGAAGACAATGATGCTCAGGATCGTAGTAGGCACAACAATTCTGAGTTCAATATGTGCACCCGGGACGCAAGTGATGAAGGCATATTGCCAACGAATCCGGATACTAATCAAGCAGACAACGATGAGATGTCGAGCACAGGGGGTAGTGAGTATGATGCCTCTGCTGGATTCGACCAGAAGACTTACGGTGCAACGGCGCGTGGCGCAGGACCGCTTTCGCAAACTAATCTTTGGCACGAGGCCCACGATGGTATGTCGTTGAGCTCTACACACAGCAGCAGCGGCAGCAGCAGCAGCAGCGGCGGCAGTAAGAGCTCGTCCTTCGCGCCAGCGTCAACGACTTTGTCTACGTTTGCGCCGACTGTGACTGCAAGATCAGCGCCGGACGCGGCCAGCGACACGTCAACGACCACGTTCACGCCATCCAATCTGCAAGCTACCACCATTTCGAAGATGTCAACCGCTTTTTCACCCACCGCCTCGTCATGGAACTTGCAAGAAGAAGAAGAAGGAAGAGGAGGAGAAGAAGGAGAAGCAGCAAAGTCGACTACTGCTACTTTCTCGTCATCTTCAGCGTCGCCATCGTCGACGTTTGGCTCAGCCTCGAGTTTGGTCGCAGCTTCCTCTACCACGTTCACACCTTCGTATATGTCTCCTTCTTTGAACCAGACAGCAGAGGCGGTGGCATCCACAGCTGCTTCACTTTCTGTTAATCAAGCCCTAGACCTAACGCTACCTTCAGTGCGCGAAGCGAGTAGCGCTACGGAGAAGAGCAGCGGCTCGAGTGGCATGGTTGCTTCTGGATTGGGAGCGCCAGCGTCTGTGAATCAGCTCACAAGCGAAGGCTCCTCTTCGAGCGCAACGCCACCTGCCGATCACACTGCTCGCACGGCCGACTTCTTGGTGACTTCTGAAGCAACCACAGCCACTGCTGCTAGCGCTACGAGTGGCGTCAACACAAATGATGGTGGCTGGTCGGAATCAGGCATCGCAGCCACTGGGGCATCGACCATTGGTGATGGTAGCGGTGGCGATTACGCACAGGGTGATGGTGAGGACAGTACCTCGACCGGTGGTCGAAGGGGAGAAGATACTGAAAATGCCAACGACAATGACAATGGGAGGCTTTTCGCTGCAGCCTTGGAGACTGCATTGCCTCCCGTCGAGCCAACAGTGGCCTCCGAGACTGTGGGGAGCGTCAACGCCCAGCCCTCGATCTCAGAGACTGGTCCAGGCCTGGTAGCGCTCCGTGCTGCCCTCGCTGACAACGAGAACTCTTTGGATACTTCCAAAAGTAGCGGTGCTATGGATGGCACCGGCGGGAGCAACAACTACGATAACGACGACTGTAGTAACGATGATGTCTCTACTGTGAGCAAGGAATGGGCAAGGGAGGAAGCGGCGGCCGCTGAAGCTCTCCAGAGGAAAAGCGTGCCTGCAGCAATGCATGAGGCCACTGTCACTGGAGCACCCTCTGCGCTCAATGATGCCGTAGATACCAGCTTAGGGGATGATCCTTCGGTCAGTGCAACGAAATCTCAAGGAGATGACGACGAAGACACAAACGGAGAAGACGGCGGTGGATTTTCAACAGCTTGTACCATGGGCCATGACGACGAACGAACCTTCCTCGGAGCAACAGTGAACACGTCGACGGTCGCGTTGCAGGACGCTATGGCACCGGCACTGGCAGGAGATGAAGAGGAAAAGCATGACGAAGAACAAGTAGCATTTCAAGCACAAGTCCGAGGGACAGCGGTAGTGTCGCCTTCAGTCGAAGCGCCGTCTACGTATTCGTCAACGTCGTCTTCTTCATCGTCGTCGCCATCATCGTCTTCTTCATCGTCATCTTCTTCATCGTCATCTTCATACTCCACGTCTGAACCGTCATTCCAATCAGAAATGCCTCTTGTCAGCAGCGCTGCTGGTACTGTCAGGGCCGAGGGTAAGGATGAAAGGGCCGAAGCTGCTCCAAGTACGACGTCTCATACTTCAGGAGACGCAGCAACCACGGCTACCGGTTCCGCATTCACGGACGGTGCGGTGGCGCCCGAGCAAGGCAGCGCTTACGTCGGTGAAGTTGTAGGTGGAGTGGCATCACGGACTCTTGCAATGCAAGATGATCGTAAAGTAGCCAGGGAGCAGCAACTGTCGGAGTCTGTTAAGCTACCGAACCAAAGCACTTTCCTCGAAAGTAGCGGCGCCGTAGGCACCCACAACCACACTCGGAGTGGCCAGGGCGAGAACGCTGGAGCTTCTACCAGAGGCGACGCAGAAAACGAGCTGAAGCACCAAGCCTCTTCTTACCTAGAACCTCACGACGAATTCTATGATGGGGCGCTCAGTGGCGGCGGTGACGCCGCAGATTTTGGGGCGGCGATCCACAATGAAAGCTTGTCGAGCGCAGCGTCTCTGGAGAGCGACTCGTTCATGGCACCTGAGACAGAGGCTTCGAATACCACCATTGCCCAGCCAGGCCTTTCTCTAGCGTCGGGTGGCGCAGCAACCACGGCTACCGGTTCCGCACTCACGGATGGTGCAGTGGCGCCCGAGCAACGGAGTGCCTACGTCGGTGAAGTTGTCAGCGGGGTGGCTACGCCTCCTACTGCTATGGTTTCAAGGAGGACGGCAGCAACTGACGGCACCGCACCAAATGCAACACGTGAAGAAAACTTGGGAGGTGGTGACGCGCTACAGTCGTTTGGATGGCAAGCCTCATCGATAGGCCCTTCTTCGATTGGCCCGCCGTCGTCGACCTCTTCGATCCCGGCTGCGCGCTACCTACATGCACCTCCTGGTGGGCAAAGGGAATACTTTGGTGGCGAAGGGCCTTTGGACCTTTCTCTGGAGCTCTCAACGGCGCATTCGGAACGTGTTCATGGAGATGGTGCTCCTGGGGAGGACAGCCATAAGGGAGCGCGTGAAGAGTGGCCACCTACGCCAGCAGCTGTGTGGCGGCCTCACAACAGTGCTACCAGTCAACCTCCTTACGCCGAGGAGAACCCGGTGCCAGAGTCGCCCTGGCCGCCTACGCCGCCTGCGGTCGTGGTGCCAAGCAACAGTAGCCGCGGAAGCCAGGGCAGGGAGAGGAGCAGCGAGAAGAGCAGTGGCAGTGGAAGCAATGATAGTGGCAAGCAGAGTGGTTCAGTTAGTGCAGGCTTAGCCGTCGGCGCTGTCGTGCGCGTCACTGACAGTGCCGAAGAGTCACCGTCGCAGTACCAAGGTTTAGTGGGGAGTGTAGTTGCCGTGAGCGAGACCACTTGCACCTTACGCTTGGCTGATGGGCGCGTCACTAGCCATCTGAACAAGGCAAACTTGGCCCTTTTGGCACCATCGCCGAAGAAAGCGGACGGAATTGACAACGCGGGTACGATGTTGACGATGAACGAGAGTGGAGCGGAGCTCTCCATGGAAGGAGACTCCTTCGCTGAAGGCCGGAGTCTTGGTGCTGATAACTTCAGCGGTCGGTACTACGGCAGCGTTGACAACGACCGAGCGGATAACGACGACGACGACGAGGAGGATGACGTCAGCCAGGATGTGGGCACCGATGGCGGGTCGGTCTCCACGAACCAGGAGCTGTTCTTGAGCCCTGCCAATCGCACGCCTGCAGTGTCGAGGTACCAAAACTCGACCACTAACCGAAGCGCAGTGAGGCCACCGCACTCACAACCTCGTGGCGGCAGCGGTCTTGCCAGTGGCAGTGCTCTACGAGGAGGAGGCGGAGCTCATGGTCGGCCGCCAAGGCATGACGTGCTCATGCCTTCTTCTTCACACCATCCTACAGCATCAGCAGTGACAACAGGAGGTCATGGAACGAGGACTCCGAGCATGGCATCGCCTGCCCCCGGCGGCATCGGGCGCGGTGGCCGCTTTTACGACGGGCAAGCTCCGATGTCATCGGTGAAGCGCCGTCCGAATGCGGCTGCGTCCTCTGGAATGCGGTCTGCTCGATCGAATCACAGTGGAGCTGGCGCACGCACCGAGGACGACACGGATTTCGAAGACGCGCACTCGTTCCAGTCCTTGGACTCGCTCACCTACCAGGGCGATGACAACGGCTTTGAGCTTGGTGGTGGCGGTGGCTACGGCGGTGGGCTAGGCGCCATGAGTGGCTGGGACGACGATCACAATGACAACAACGAAATGCATCCACATGCAGCAGGCAAAGCTTTCCCCTGGGAGAATGAGATCAGTGGCAGCGTTGCCCTAGCTGGCCGAGGCGACAAAGCTCTCTCTGTAACGTTCGCAGCAACCAATGAGGTGGCAGCCGATTTCACATCAGGAGGTGACGAAGTTGAGAACGGAGCGCTTTCCTTGTCGCGGCACTCGCTCGGGCCTTCTACTATGCATTCTGCTGGGCTCGAGCCGTCGCAGTCTTTAGCGCCCACAGGCGACACAAGCGACGGCAACAACAGCCACAACCATGACGACGATGACGACGACAATAATTGGGCTCGCGGAGTACGGCATGGGTTAGATACTTCGAGTGAAGTAGGCGGTTGGAACCGCGGAGGCGTAACGCTCCGGCGCGGGGGTGCGGCCGCGACGCCTGTCATGTCCGAGCGATCCCTGTCGCAAGCCAGTGCGTCGGCGTGGGCGGAAGACCACCGCCGTCAAGACGAGGAGCCGTTGCGATTTAACGATGACCACCTAGAAGAGCGCAACGGTTTACCTGTGACACCTACCATCGTTGCTGAGGGCCGCGCAGGCGACCGCAGCTCACCGCATTCTCAAACCAAGGACAACGGCGACCACGACAGCCCTGCTGCGGATGCCGAGCCAATCATGACCATGAGTGGCGGCGTGATGGAGTTCAATTTTGCGTCCCCCGACAGTTCAGCGGCCAAACGCAAAGCCGATGCGTTTGCGGTGCGGTCCGCCGCGAGAGCCGCGGAAGCTCGCCAGAAGGCTTTACAAGACGCTGAACTTGCTCGTACGGCCTCTGAAGCCGCTGACGCTGCTGCTGCTGAGAGCAGCACTGCGAGCGTAAGCAGTGGAGGAGGAGGAGGAGGTGGTGGCTACAGCTTTACAGCTTCGCCAGGGCGCATGAACAGCTCTTCCTCCTCGATCTCATCTCGATCAACGCCAGGCAGTGCGCGAAACGGCGGAGTGGAGAAGTTGGCAGCGCGCTTGGCAGCAGGCAGCGACGAAAGCGTGCCCAAAGTACCCCCCAAAGAAGCGAAAAGGCGGTCTGCGCGGCTCTACCAGGCTTTGCCTGAAGTCGCGGCGGCACGCCAAAAGAAAGACGAAGCGCAGGCGCGGCTGGACCGAATCGCGATGGCGAAAGCAAATGGCAACAATCGTGCACGAGGCCGTCGGTCCTGAACCTGATCTACCTATTCTACAAACGCGATATAGAAATTCACCGAGTTCGTTACACCCAGGATAGATCAGTAAATTATCAGGTATTAGCCAAGAGACCGCCTTCAGGAATCATTGATTCATTGGCAATTTTACTTGAGAGCCAGTCTAGAACTCCGAGGGCGCATGGGAACTGAATCTGGCGCGGACCTGCCAGCCCTGTGTCCTTCAGTCCCATAACCATAACCATAACCCTCGCGGACCAAATTCACTCACGTTCGTGTGTGGTAGGCAAGAAAGTAGTACTCGGCGATAGGTAATTCCAAATCAGGCACATGATTTCTTGTAAGTATCTGACCTATTTTATAATCAAAAATAAGTTTTTGATGTATAATACATTGATGGGGTCTGCTAAGTACTAAGATAATGATTATCGGGCTTTGCTTGTCTCGAATCGCAAAAGGCAGCGCAAGTTCATTTCTTGGTACGTCATGCAAAAATATAGACCAAGAAATCATATCAAAACAAAAATTGGTTATTGATGATGCGCAATTCCTCTTGAAACTACAAAAAGTCGCACTGCATCTTACAGCTCCGAATAGCCGCCTCGGCGTGGTGTCACAAGCGACTTCAAGTTGGTTGCAAAAGCCGGCAACTCAACGCCCTGCTGCTGTTGCTGTGCTGAGGTTGGCGTAGCTTTCAGATTTGCTCGGGCGTCTAAGAGGAGCGCGAGGACAGTCACGACGATCACGAACACGACGGCACAGAAGCTGGCGAACCACCAGGACGAAGGGGGTGCTGGTGCCATGCTTGCTCCTTCAAGTTTGGCACTTTCATAACGCGAAGACGCCTCCAAGGATGCCACAGCTGCCACCATGGCAAGCGCACCGCGGTCAACGGCTTCAGCGTCGTACGTCTGCCACGCTTGCCTGCTGTGCGGATTAGCGCTCAGGGGTACCCCCCAACCGGAGGGGAGCACCCACTCGCAGTCGCTCTCGAGCAGCAAGTCGTTCCGGCCACGCCGCACGCGCGCAAAACCCCCGTCGCCCCAATAGTCGCCCCACGAGTTGCGAAGCTCCCAAAACTCCACGCCCGTGGCCTTGTCTACGCCCCAGCCCACTACTTCTACGATGTGATCGGTGGCATTTTTGGAATTGAGCAAGGACCCCACTGTAGGGTGAATCCGGTCTTCCAGCCGTGCTGCTGCTAACTCAGGCTCGTCTTCCAGAACCCCCACACCATCAAAAGCTAGCATAGCAGTGGCGTCCAATGCGCATGCTACTGGTCCACGCGCTGCAATTTCCTTCCGCACCGCAGTCTCGTCGAGCTTTGGGATTTTTCCGAACTTGTCTACTCCCAAACGAGGGTATGGCTGCACGGCGCAGATGCCATCCCCGAAGCAGGGGACATTGCGCGGCGCGTCACTCGGGACCGCGAAACAGTGGTACTGGCCTGGATCTCCTGCGGCTGACTTCTCAGCGGTCCAGTTTGCGGTGCCCATGCAGTTTTGGCAAATGTTCACCGCATCACATGCACGGCCTTCTTCGGCCGCGTAAGGCATGCAGCCCTCGACAGGTACGCCGCCCCCTTCGAAGTCCGCGGCCCATTTCCAAGCTTGTGCTGGAGACCCTCCGTGGCACGCTACATCATTGAAACAGTTGAGCAGCACTTGCAAGCTGGCTACGTAGTCCGGTGCCAGGTGGCGATTCGGCGACGTGTCGACGAGGAAATTGCCGTCGGGATGGCTCATCAAGTAGCGCGCGATTTTGATGCGGTCTTGGAGCGTGTGCATCGAACTAAATTGAAAGCACAAGCAATTTTCAGCTCAAATTTTGAATAATTTAGGGTTTGCTACCTGGAGAGCTGGAGTGGGCTTGAACTGCATGTAAATTAAAAAAAAAAAAAAAAAAACTCGCAAGTGGTACGCACTTCGACCAGTGCACAAAAAGAACGAACCCGAAAGCGTAGCATGCTCCGCAGTATCTCGGAATATGTTGATTGCCACTGACTGTCAGGAGTGAACCTACACCAGGAACGTCTCGCCAGGAAAATTCGCGTGGCAGGTGTTTCGGTGTAATCAATGTTCCCGGTGGCTCTAAATGGAGAAGCTTTTCCTCGTCGTCTCCGCGCAGCAAACCGTGCACCGATGCGCCATGCGCCTGATCAGCCTCCACAACGCTAGCAAATAGAAAACAGATAGTAGCAGTCCACATAAGAGCCATGCCAGCGATTTCTCTGGTAAACAGCAGCTCCGGGAAGCTATACTTCTTAGTAGGCAATGAATGCAATCGAAGACATCGACGTTGACGTTGTGTTCAAGGAATCGCAGAACAACACTTCAACATTATTCTGGAAGATTCTTTTCATCTCTCATATAAGCGGTTCAGCAGGACGGCTGGACCGCTGGACGAAAGCTCGTGCACTACAGAGCTACAGAGTACAGTCTAGCTAGTCTAGTCTAGTTAACACTCTCCCAAAAACAAAGGAAGGCAAGTACACAGCAGTCATAGAGGCACATAAAGAATGCACTTGAGCTGCAAATGCGCCAGCAAATTCGCTCCAGAAGGCCAATGAAGGCTCCAACTGGCGCCTTTCCTCCGAACAAGTCGGTGGGACTGAGTGCTCGTTCGTGTGTCAAGTTTCAGGTCAACGAGGCAATTCTCTGGGCTATTTTTGCCCCAGAAGGACATCGTTTCAATGTTTTTCTAAGGCGTCGGGCGCCAGCCGATCTCAGCATCGCCTGTCCTCTTTCTTGCTAACGAAGGATGGATCACGTGGCTGCAATGCTTTAGGCTGTGCGAACACGAATGAACACAGGCCCACGAACACCAGGAATGGCTTCTCCGCTCCAGAAGCGGTACTTAGCGAGGTCGAACAAAGATCCGATTGTGTTCAGGCTCAGACTCACATGTATCCGAGTTTGGTGGGGGTTTTTCACCCTCATCCTGAACCGAATTTCTCTCCTCCAAGTCCAAAGTCATACCCACTCCACCGATAGGATTCTTTCACCCACCGAGGAGCTGCGAGTCTAGGCCCACTAGGATGAACAAAGAAATGAAAGAAGCCGCAAAGCAGGGGAAATCTTAGTGGATTTTTCTTCGCAAATCATGCATAAGTTCAGTGGCTGCAGGTGACGGGAAACTCACAGTACAGTGGACTTCTGTACGCATGCACGAATGAAAGCATTTCGTAGAGGCCCTTCTTGGCCGTGTGTACGGGCGCCGACCATGATCTATTTAACCGAAGTCAATGCTTCACTTTGCACTTCGAAATATTAGTCTCAAGGGAGTCGGAGAGGAGGAGAACAGACACAACATTACCGACCCAAGACAAACCCTTTAATAACAACTCTATTGCTGTTATTTGCTGTGCAATCAAGTAGGGCTAGGCATAAGAGGGAAAATCAATTCCTTGGATATTTCTTCATAGGATTAGTCAGATAAAAGCAATTACCGAACCATCTGAAATATCTCTCGCAAGTGCGAAGGCGATAATGTGATATCCAAAGCAAGCAAGAGAAGTTTAAAACCCGGCCCTTTGGCCTCTGCGCCCTAAATATTTCCTGGAGGCGATGTTAATGGCTTTAATCATTTAAATATTCGAATGCATCTCGGAACATCCAGATTCATTCCATTATTCCTCAACGAAAGAAATCCTGCTGGTCCTTTTATTCACACCACCTTAAAAAGACTGTCCTTAAGGACGTTCCTTTGGAAGAGTAGCCGGAATATCCTCCGTTGAACCTTTGGAATCAGCGAATCGTCTGCGACCTCGCATCATCGCGACTTCGTGAAATGCTCACCGTAATACTGTACCAGAGGGAACCCGGTGCACAGACACAACACATGTCATCGAGCTACGGAACCTAGCATCGAAGCACAGACACAACACATGTAATCGAGCTACGGAACCTAGCATCGAAGCACAGACACAACACATGTCATCGAGCTACGCAACCTAGCATCGAAGCACAGACACAACACATGTCATCGAGCTACGCAACCTAGCATCGAAGCACAGACACAACACATGTCATCAAGTCAAGCAACCTTGAATCGAAGCAGGGAAGCGCAACAGTAATCTAGCCTCGCAACCTAGCATCAAAACACAGACACAATACAATACATCAAACCACACAACCTAGCATCGAAGCACAGACAAAATACAATACATCAAGTCAAGCAACCTAGCATCGAAGCACAGACTCAATACAATACATCAAGTCAAGCAACCTAGCATCGAAGCAGGGAACCGCAACAGTAATCTAGCCACGCAACCTAGCATCAAAGCACAGACACAATACAATACATCAAGTCAAGCAACCTAGCATCGAAGAAGGGAAGCGCAACAGTAATCTAGCCACGCGACCTAGCATCAAAGCACAGACACAATACAATACATCAAGTCAAGCAACCTAGCATCGAAGAAGGGAAGCGCAACAGTAATCTAGCCACGCAACCTAGCACCGAAGCACGGAAGAGCAAAAGTCATCTAGAGAACGCAAAGCACTTATAGTAATAAAATGTCATCGAACCGGTCAAGCAAGCCCAATAAAGTAAAGAAATCAAACCATGTA
>Ga0307930_1002031_pt1 | contig 15663 bp, 14 predicted proteins | sample OrgLakmetageno46_FD_203161 | JGI IMG/M metagenome (GOLD analysis project Ga0307930, IMG submission 203161) | Saline water microbial communities from Organic Lake, Antarctica - #46 | ecosystem: Environmental > Aquatic > Non-marine Saline and Alkaline > Saline | place: Antarctica: Organic Lake...
TGCCTCCTACTTGCATCTACCTCTAATACCAGGGGCCCTTCGGGGCCCCACAAACACAATACTTCTGCTACAATAATGAGAGGATTAAGCACCATGGGGGCTCATCATTTAACAGCAGAAGTATTGTGTTTGTGGGGCCCCGAAGGGCCCCTGGTATTAGAGGTAGATGCAAGTAGGAGGCAAGGGCGTTTGGTGTCCTTACGTGTCTTTGTTCTCTTGTTGATCAAGGTTGTGTTGCCTCTGCGCCATCTGATTCATGGTTCATGTCTCTGACTCACATTCTATTCTAACTCTGTGATGTTCCTCTACCACTGAACATCCAACATGCTACCCAACTAGTAAGCAACTGCCGCGGCGCCCGTGTCACAGGCATCCGAGCGACGTGGCCAGCCCAACGAAGAATCCGATTGTGGTAGTGTAGCTATCAAGGTCCATAACATTGAGCCCTTGTAGAAGAGTGGCTGAACTAATGTGATGATGAAAGGCATGGCGAAGGCTGACACGGCGCATGCTACGAACACAAACGCTTATGGAAGCTTCGGAGTCGATTGAATAAGTCTTCTCATAAGCACCAAACCTCGCACCCATAAAGCGAAGTACGTAGACAGAACAAGAGCTTTGTAAACTCCTCCTTTGAGGTGATTAGAAACGTGTTTATTTCGAAGCACATTACTCAAAGCGCCAAAGGCTTCCGAGGCTTTGGAGATCCGAAAGTCGACTTCAGCATCCGATGTGAGCGAGTAGTGGATAATTGAACCCAGATACCTGAAACTTTCGGTAAAACTGATTGAGCAAGTATCACCAACAGGAAAGTTAGACGTGTCTCCATTCGTATACCTCTGATGAGGAGATGGAAAATATATCGCATCAGTTTTTGATGCTGTACCACCACGGCCAACATGCACGAGGAGACCAAACTTTCGAAGACAAGAGAAAATGTGGTTAGAGCCTCTATTGAGATCCTCACGGGAGTTTCGTTTCAATTTCGCCCCTCAAAGTAGGTGCTCCTCGAGAGATTTCTGAAGATCATCCCGGAACACGGTTTCGTTGGTGCGATAACGGAAATTTTGACCGGAAGTGGAGTAGTGGAGTTCGCGATCAAATTCATGGGGCTCCAGTAAAACTATTCGCCATTTGCCTCTTCTCAGTGCCTGCTGATCTCACTTGTGACGGCCTACGTAAGAAAGAGATGGAAACGAAATATCCAGGTGAATGGTGAGAGAAACAGCGCACGAAGCCCATATGTTTCGTTTCTAGAAACCAGAAACGCCCAGGGCGGCACTTTTGTAGTTTCTTGGAAACGAAACACGCGAAAAATCCGGGTTTGTTTCCTATGTTTCCTTTTCCCTGTGTTTCGATTTTTACCCTAGCTGTGAGTGGGAGTGAGAGCTGCGTGAAGATGAATGTGTGAAGCGAAAAGCCGTGAAAACAGGGGACCCAAAGAGGTGAGCAAAAAAAGATTTGACCAATGAGAGGGCCATTTTCCAGAGATCCTTCGATTCCTAACCCCCACCTGGCCTGGTTGTGGGTAGCCCCCTTTTCCATATTGAGCTCCCCTCCCCAGGGGCCATGAAAATACCGAAGTACCGCCCTGGAGTTGTTCGTTGGGTGCGTACGGGAATGGCCTATCCCTCCTCTGGGGGTGGCGGGGGGAAATGGGGTCTTTTTCCCAGCCGGACGGCCAAAACCACCCCCCCACCCCACCCCCACGTCGCTTGGTGGTCTCATTGATCATGTCTTGGGGGACCCCACCCTTTTTCGGGGGGGGGCTTGTGTTAGTAGCTATACAGGGGAAGGGTTCCATTTAGGCGGCATCATAGGAATCCCCTGGCCCGGCTCGGAAGCTGGGCTCGGGGTTCATGTAGCTACCATACGCAGTTCCATCGCCGTGTTCGCTGCAATAGTTGTTGCGGTTGGGGTAGCCGCGTAGCCGCGGAGTGTGTTGGATGTGCTCACCACAGACCCTGAACTGTTGGTTGGTTGGTCCTAGTCCTTTCGTATAATCCCAATCCCCCCTCGGAGGGGTCTCAGTAAAGTTCCCGGAACTCCGCGAACAACGCTGAAATTTCAAGGAGGGTGAGAGCCGAAGAGAGCTTGAGTACTTGAGTACAGTAGTGATTGTGTACGATTGTCTGCGAAATGGTGCGTACAGAATAATGGCTAGGGTTGAAGCCGGAGTGTGTTGCGGGAGCAATGTTCGAGAGCATTAAGCGCAGAGACTTGATACAGAAGTTTTATAAGCGGGCGCATAACCCTGAGTGCTCAATTTAGGCGTCATTGCGAATTTGTAGGAATACGTACGTATGACCAGTACACAGAAACTCACTTCCTCTCGAAGGAGCAATAATGCACTTGCCTCGTGATAAATTGTCTGTGATTCTCTATGCTCCTTCACTCTTTTTATTAGGCATTTTAAGAAGTCAATTTCGCTTTATTGGCGTAGAGCGCACTTCTTTCCATTATGTCCCATGACAACCAACCGAGTCACAAGAAGAATCCCGAAGACGGCGAAGATGAAATCGAAATCGAAGATGAAGACTTTTTTGATGGCTATGAGGGCAGCGCGACGAGGAGTGCTGAAGTGATGCCGCCGCGCAGTCTGGACCATATTGATGTCACCTCCCTCTCCCCGTCTGCCGGCGACGCCGGAGAAGTGCGCTCGACGGACCTCGAATTCGATCCTTCTTTGCGCCCCCTTGATCGTTCGCTCATGACTATGTCTCTTGGTTTCGGAGCGCAATCTGACTTTGAACCAGGAAGTATGCCTTTGAACGATTATTCCTCGAGAACTGCTTTGTCTCCTAGGCCTGACCACAGTTTGGCAGGGCTCGCGGTGATGGACCTGCCCTTTTACCTTCGCCTCGAAGCACTCACGAGCAGCACCATCGGCCCAAGCAGTGCAAGTTCAGACTTAGCTGCGGCGGTCGCAGTCACATCAAGTTTAGTGGACCAGGAGGTTGACTTCAAAATTCAGGCGAGTATCGCTGAGTGGAGCTGTGCGCTCACGTCTCGAGGCGGCGCTCGTTGCACTTTCACGGTGAGGCTGTGGCGAAAAAGCGCCGAGTTGGTGCTCGAGTCCTCCCGGCTCAGCGGCGACGCGCACACTTTTATTCAAGCCCATCGCAGTCTCTTGGCCTTCACGACTGGCGCACCTCCTCCCGCGCGGCCTGCTGCCCCACCTTTCCCTCCTATGCCAGTGCTGGGACTTGAAGACTCAATGGAGCAGTTTGTTATGTCGTGCAAGGCCTCAATCGCTAGCGGCATGCTCGACGCCGCGCTCGAGGGCGCTCAAGTCCTCGCAGGATTGAGTGCAGATTCAGGGTCGCGCGGGATCCTTCACCGCTGTGAGGTGGTGCCCGTTCTTGTGAACTTTCTCAAGTCGGAGCCCTCGACGGTGTTGCAGGTGGGCTGCGACGCGGAACTCTTGACCATGGTATGCCTCGCCAACCTCGCTGAAGAGCCCGTGGCGCAAAGTGCTCTGCTCGAGACCGGTTGCGTGGCGATGTTGCTGGAACGTGTGCGTGATGGGAACTTTGAGGACCGAAGCATGCGGCGCGAAGCAGCGAGGGCGCTACGATCTCTGGCGGCGGACCAGGCGGGCGCAGATAGCATCATCCGGCAAGTCGGCAAAGATCGTCTTACGGCTTGGGTAGAGACAACGTTCGGTGAAGGCCTTCTTGACGAGCGTATGAAGGCCGACGTGGTTGCTGTTAAGGATAGAATCGAGGAGCGATGGGTGGTTGTGTCTACCTGAAGAGGAAAGAGCGCATTATCCTCGCGTTCCCTTGTCTTGTATTTATCAGATGAGCGCACTCGCCTGCCCGCCTATGTTTCAGAACTCCTGTGGATAGAAGGTTCACAGAACTGGGATGCCCGGGTGTTTGGCTGTGCACTGGGAATTCCAATCAAGTCGCCTGTAGCCGGGTGCTCCTTCTTCTTTGAATACAGGACTCAGGGTCTTGGGCATTGGGCATTTAGAGAAGGGCACAGCAAATAGTTTACAATATTTCAAATTACGAATACTCACTTTCTACTCTATGATAAAAATTTGCGACTTATAACTCTTCACTTATGTCAATCGCCATCACCATCACTTTGCGATCTTGTTGTTGTTGTACATGAATCCAGTCGGTGCTTGCACCGTGCATCGGGTAGCATCGTGGACTTTATGGCTATGGTTATGGTGCCTGTTTCTGGTTCAATGGTTCAGTTCAATAATGCTGTTCAGCATCCATTTAAGTTTCATGGCGACCAACTGGCCTGGCAGCTAAAAAAAAGGGGGGGGGTTCTAAAAATCACCCTTTTTGGCCATGGTATACGCAAATTATAACGGGATTCCTCCTAACCGCTAACCGAGCCCATAGGGCCAGGGCCCCGGGCCCCGAAATTTTGACCGCATCGAGGGGGAATCCCGTTACGAAGAATCATAATATTCTATTGAATTTAGAGCCTAGAATCTGCCAAAATCGCTTGAAATTTCTAGTGCAGCAGAGCTGCTTTTGTTGTGTGAAAGGAGCACCAGAATTCAAATTTTTATATCCAGCGGATCAAATTTTGTGGATTTACGGCACAGGACCACACTGTGCATGGCACATGGGATTCCCACATGCGCTTTAGGGTGGTTGTGACATGTTTTCGCCGCGTTAGAGCCGATCAAGCTAAAAATTACCGCTTTTGCGTGGAGTGGCCCCCCTTTAGCTGCCGGTCAGTCCGGTTTTATATGCTGAGGAGGGGCAAAGTGTGGTTCATCTCGGTCTGTAAGCTTTACGGCTTTACACTCACGGCACTCACGGCCGGTCATTTGCCATCATTTTGTGGTAAATACACGGTGCAAAACTATGCGGGAGATCTCAAATAATCACTTTGCCATACGTAAATGTCCCCAGCATGAACCAAAATATAGAAATGAAGAATGGGTACCGAAAGGCCGGGAGGTGGCGCGGAGCCTTGCATTGGCACAGTGCGCTCACAAAAGTAAAAGATCATGGCAATAGCAGTCAAACCTATGTAAAACATCACCGCGTAATAGAAAGTGGCAAAGAACATTGAGGTTGAGCCAGAATGAAACGTCCCTCAATTAATTCAGATTTGTTTGAAGTTCGCAAATTGATCCAGTGAACTCGTTGTAGGCGCCCCGGCGTAGGGGCGCAATGTTGAGGAGGAGAGATAAGATCTGGACGACGGATATTTCTCAAAGCACCATTAATGGGCCTCCCCCGCGGTGATAATACTGCAGAAGGGGCTCAAAGAAAATGAGAGGGAATGAAATCAACTCAATAGCTCAATGTTTATTCCACCAATAATCAGTGAAAATCTTGAGGTCCCAATCGTGGGAGCTTTAAGCAAAAATAAATGCCGGTGAGAAAGTTGTCTTGAAGATCGTTCAAGTCAGAGTAACTGGGCCCATGACCTAGAAAAAGGTACGGCAATTAGATTGCATGGACTCACTTATGATGGTGAAGGAAACCTAACCACCAATGCACACAGCAGCCCATGAGATGGGGCGTGCGCTCGTAGCAGCGAAGACGGTGCTTTTTGTATGGAAGTTCGAATTACGATAAAACAAGCTGAGATTCCGAAATGGCAGCATTTCGGGTTTGTCTGTAGAGCTCCGAGCAGCAGCTGTTCTAGCTGTTCTATATCAGCGGCGTTTCTCAATACTATATTAGTGTATTCTCCTCTCTCGCGGAAGTGCCGGTATGTCACACGTATCTTGTTCTAGCATTGCGTACCTGTGGCCCCGAGCCCCGACGGACCCATAATGTTATCGCTCCCGATTAAATTTATGTTTGCGATGGCTTCTGTGGACCACGGAAAGAGGAATCATATGTGGTTTCATCCAGAACTGCCCATATAATCACCCGTAATGAGTGATACAAAGTTTTCTACATTCAGGACCTAAGGTTTTAAAAATATTAGCTCTAATATCTTATATGAATTATTTAAACTGCATGCCGTCTAGCATCTAGCGCCCTCTAGCGTCTAGAAACCCTAGGGTACCATTCATATGTCCCTGTGACTGTCCCTGTCACATGGGCATGTGGGCGTGCGATTCGCGTGCGAGGGCTTCGAATTCGCTTCGAGCTTGATTTTCGCGCATTCAAGCGTGGTTCACGCGCGTTACATGTTGTGCAGTAGGCGGTAGTGATTCCTCAAACATAAAGGATATACAGGGGTCTTGTGTTTTTTTTGTTGTGTTTTGCCCTTGTCCTTGTGTCAAATCCCAGTGCCACTGAAGCCAGTTTCCAGTTGTCTCGACGCCACCCAGGAACTGTGTGAGGGATTTGCCCGTCTGCAGAAACTTCCTTCCTGATGGCCGTGGTCTCTTTCCAGAGGACATTTGAACTCCTTGCCGACATAGGCGCCGTTCGAACGGCTAAAAACGTTGCTGGGACCGATAGTTTCAAGAGGGTTCTATTATGATTTCACTGTGTTCTGACCAACGAAAATCGCGTTTGGTTGGTGCGAATTACACTTTCCGCGTGATTTATGCGGAAACAGGTGCGAGGTGTTGAGTTATCGAGGGAACTTCACTTCGAGGAAGGAGTTCCTGTCCCGTCAAAGCCTCTTATGGCTCAGGGGCAGAACAATAGGCGCCTTGCGCGCTGAAAGGCACACTTCGACCTCTGCCGAGTGGACCTCGTGTTCCGCATGTCACGAGCTTCTTTGCTCGCGCGCCTTCCTCTTAATTGTTCTGCGGAGTGCGCAACACCCACAAATTCCTCGCTTTTTGCAAATTTTCCGAGGAATTTGGCCAATGCCCTTCTCCCTCCTGAATCATTCCGCACTTGCATTGTTTGCGCAACGCACGCGCATTCCAACTACTGCCCGCAGCATTGGCTTCTGTGCCATTCGGGTTTGTATTAGTTCGAGTTCGAGTACGTGCGTGTCAGTAAAATAAACGCTGAATGAATAGATAACTCGGTGTACAATTTCCTAGTCATTTGACGCGAAAGTGTCACGGCGGTAGTGTCAATCGAATGCTTTGCATGTATCAAACATTACTAACCCACAACACCATAACCCATACCACCCACAATTCCCATCATAACCCCAATAAATCATATAGGGAAGATAGGTAGGATTTAGTAGTGATATAGGTAATGGTATAGGCAATGGTTTATATGCATGGTCCGCCATGACAGTCAGCAACAGCGTGTGATCTCGGTCGTTGTCCACGTCATCACATTTTCAGCGTAGCCTTCCCTAGCAACGATCGCTCGTCACGCTATCATCTTATACAGCTACTGAGAGATTCGTTGCAATGGTAAAGCCATAGAGGATCGGTAATATAGGTATCATTCGCTGACAAGAAAAGGTGCAAGGATATGTCGGAAGTTCAAACGATGCGTTCTTTCCGGTGACCACCACCATTCACCTCTTCCGCTTACGCCCATGGGTGTGCGTCGTTCTTTGCGTATCTTCGCCCTCTATTCACTATTCACCACCGCAGTCGCCAGTGCCACCAACGGGGTCTTCTTGTCTTCTTTCTTATAGGCTGGGTCTGGGTGTTTGGGCGATATCGATATTGGGCGCTGGCCGTGTGGCGATAATGTCGGCGAACTATGGCACCGCTGTTGATGATTGATGACAAAGGCGCCCCTTGCCCCTTGGAGACGGACACCGGACACCCATCTGGCCTTCTACTTCTACAGTCCACAGTCCACAGATACCACTGCAGTATAATTTATAAGCTTATGAGCCGTATAATATGGCGCGGTTCTTCACTTCTTCCGATTGATAGCTGGTAAAAATCCACTTCCGGGGGATGTGATAATTAAGTTAAGTAGGCTAGTAGACTAGACAAGCCAACGGCCAAATCCAAAACGGAAAAACGGAAAACGCACGCCTGATCATATTTTCATAGGGACATGAGATACACCATGCCCTCATATGAGTGGAATGGGAAACGACTTAACCACTTGCGTCGAACTGGCGAGGAAGGCCCTGGAGAACTCGGTTCTATATTGCCTTATGACCTCTGACATCTGAAACCAATTTTCAATGCCCATCTTACTATCTACTATCGACATCTCGCCACACTTGCAAGGGTTCATTCGCTTCGGCAAATGGGGTTCTTCTACCCCCTATTTACTTGCCGAATAATCTACTTTTTCGGCGCCGCTTTCTTTGTTAAGTCAGCAAGTTCATCGTCCAGCGCCTCCTTCGCGCGGAACACCTTGCTCTGTAAATAGAAACTACCTCCATTGCTTGGGTCATTGGCCTCGAACATTCTTGTGTACTTTTCTGATAGCTTCGTCGCTGCGTCGGTTCCTACAAGATCAGCTCGTGAAATATTCAGAACCATCAGGGACTCGTCGACTGCCATTTTGGAGCCCCGACTTGCAGCAGCCGCCGCCGATGCTGCCCCTGGTCCATTCTTAGCATTCTTGAGGGCTTGCTGGTAAGCCAGACCGAAGGCCTTCGAGAAGACTTGCACACCCGCAATTACAATTTGTGCAATAATTTTCCCGCTCATTGCTTACGGAGGCGAGCGTATTGGCTGGAGAATGTAGCTTTTATAAATGTGGCAGAAGCAATCCTGTTTTGATAGTCGCCAATCTCGTACGCACCCTTGAGACGGAATGTACAGCTAAGGGTGGACGGCAGAAATTAAACGGCTACTGCCACAGTGCTACAGATAGTAGTAAGGGCTGTAAAAGGTGCGTTGTTGTTGTACCTCTAGTTATCTGTAGTACTATCTGTACGCGATAGTCGAGCTAGCTATCGCTGTTTAGACTAAAAGGTAAAAGCTAAGAACTGATAATTAAAAAGAAGTTATCACTCCCTTCCTTGGTTGTACGTAGTGTACAGTGTACAGTACGTAGCCAGCCAGGGCTGGAATTAGCTCAGCTGATTAGAGCACTGAAGCTACAGATAGGTAGGTAGCTATGCCAGCTAAGAGAGGCTTCCTCTCCCATTCCCTAGGAATACGCTGTAGATGAGAGTGTGGATCGCGGAAGAAAGCTGAGAAAGTTGATTATTGATAGACCCCCCGGCTCATTGTGTGTTCACGAACGGTGAACATAACACCAAGATACCCTTGATAACACAAACATTTTTGTAGGTAGGCATCTTTGATTTCGCAGATAGACAACACTGCATTCCAATCTTGCTAAGAAAGAGTCTGTACATAAGTCAAGATGATGCAGCCGCCGCGAAGTGGAATGCCTACTCAATTAATCGCCAATATGGCGCAGAATGGTGCTGAGAAACCTGAGCTATACGCCGAGAGTTATGCCCGCCTCGAGGACTGGGTGAATTGGTCCCTTGAGCGCCATAAAGCGGAGCTCCGCAGCGTACTTTTCCCACTCTTCGTACTGTGCTACTTCAAGCTTGTCGAGTACCACAACGACGAAGAGCAGCTTGCAGCGCTCTTTTTAGAGCAATGGGGTGCTGAGCATGCGCTACAGTATGCCTCTGAAGTCCGCTGCCTCGCCGCGGCCACCCGCCCCGAACATCTCGATACTGACGATTTTGCCCGTCTTGTTCTCAATCGCTCGGTAATCCTCCTCTTCTATTTGATATAATTCACTGCAGTCTCCTATCTATCACCCCTCTGCGCCCCTCTATCTTTGCTTTGCATGATTCAGTCCTTCTCTACCGTCCCCTAGCATTTGGTGTGCACAACTCAGCAGTCTAAGTTTTTCTTTTTGCTGCCAATGCCTCCTCTCTACTAGGCTGGCAAAGAGCCTGCTCGATTCCGCCTCAGTCTTGACCGCGTTTCTTCAGAGCTTCTTCATTCGTTTCTGGCCTCAAATGATTTGACGTTGCTGGTAATCCTCCTGAATGATTCAGTCGCAATTTCAGTTGAAGACCGTGAGCCAAGGACGCAGATGCAGGTGAGTAAGGAAACGATCAGTCATGACTACGTTGTTGTTTTGCCTACAGTCTAGAGTCCTATTCTATGCTTCCCTTTCGACTTCATGTTCTCCCCCTCCTCGCTGGTTTGTTCCTTTCTGCATTCACGGCTTATCTTGTCCGTGCCCTGGTGCCATTTCATTCCATCAGGTGGCGCAGCTCTCTCCCTCTGGCTCAGACTTACCCGTAGCCCACGCCGAGGTCAACTGGGGCACCTTTGCCAAGCCCGTCGCAAGGGGCCACGATGCGGGCCTGCCAGCCTTCACGCTTCTGGGCGCTGACAACGCGTCGGAGCTCGCGCCTTACCCCAAGCTCTTCAGCGGCGGCCCTCCCTCAGTCCCTGAGCGACTTCTCAGCAGCTTCTGGCTCCACCCGCAGCCGCCCTACCCCGGTAGGCTATGTACCCCCACCCCCACCCTATTGTCCCTAAAATAATCTTTGTATTATCGTATGCTCAAGCATGTTGCACCTGTCCTCCAAAGTGTCTGATCTCTTCTCGTCTCTATCTCAAACAGCAGAGTCAGCAACGTCTAGTTTAAGCCGAGCCCATCCTTCGGAGGTGGCGTCTCCACGCACGCCTTCGGTGCTGCTCGCGACCCTCGTCAACGTGCAAAGCAGCCTCAGTTGCGTCAGCATCACGCCGGACGCGACCCAAATGGCCGCGGGCTTCGCCGACCGCACCGTGCGGGTTTGGCGCTTGGACCGTTCGGAGCTGAGCGACGAGGCGGTCGAGCTGCGGGGGCATGCCGCGCCTCCCTACGCCCTCAGCTGGTCCCCCGAGCAGCGCCACCTTCTCAGCGGCGGTGCCGACGGCACCATTCGGCTCTGGGACGTGAAAACAGGCCAAGGGCTGTGCTGCTACCGCGCCCATGCGTCTCCAGTGTGGGACGTGAACTTCGGCCCAGCAGGCCACTACTTCGTGAGTGCCGGCCAGGACGCCACCTGCCGCCTGTGGTCTACGGACCAGGTTCAACCCCTCCGCATCTTCGCAGGCCACTACTCGGACGTGACCTGCGCTACCATGCACCCCAACTGCGCCTACGCTGCGAGCGGGTCGTGCGACAAGACGGCGCGGCTCTGGGACGTGGCAACCGGCAAGTGCGTGCGAGTCTTTGCGGGGCACGACGCTGCAGTCTCGGCCCTGGCCTTCTGCCCCAGCGGCCGCTACCTCGCCTCGGGCAGCGAAGATGGCAAAGTGCGGATTTGGGATGTGGCGTCAGGCGACGAGGTGGCGCTCTTGGCTGCTCATGAGGGGCCAGTGCACTCTATTGACTATAGCGTTGAGGGCGCGGTGGTCGCGACGGGGGGTGCCGACAGTAAAGTCCTTATTTTTGACGTTGCGAACGCTTTCGTTGCAAGCACATCGCGAGCAGAGACCACGTGTGGGCTGATTGAGCCTTGCCGAACTTTTCACACCAAAAACACTCCGGTGGCGCACGTGCGGTGGACGCACCAAAATCTTTTGCTTGCGGGAGGTGCCTTCGAAGTGCGGCCGTAAGTGGAAGCATGAAGGAACGCAGTGGCAGAAGGCGAGCCGTACCAAAATGGACAGGCAATGTGTTCGCATATCAGCGGTTTATATTTGCTGTATGACCTCTTCTTTGCACTTTAAGTGGAAACTTCGAAAGGCAGCGCCTATACTTGATAATAAGCGCCCTTCTAAAGCCGCTACCTTTTTCAAGGAGGTTATGCGGCAGTTTACTCCGTGGCCGTGCTACGTGGCGAGTTTGGGTTTGAGTTCGGACACTTGCTGCGTCTAGTGCTAAGAGGTCTAAGTCAGAATTCCCGAAGTAGCTAGCAGTTCCTCTTCAGCAAGCCAGCTCCTAAAGCAAAAGCCAAATTTATAGCAAATTTCTATATAGGAAATAGGTAATAAGCTGCCTGAAATTTGAAATATGAAATATATGGAAGTCGGAATTAGATACAAGAAAACAAAGGAAGATAATTTTAACGCCGATGGTTTTGGTTTTTTGTGATCTGAGCAAAATGGAAATAGAGCAACAGTACAAGTAAAAAATCTCTAGCCCCGGCGTATGCGAGATGGCAACTCATGAATACTCGCAGCACAGGAGGGGGAAGGGGGGAGGGGCTTCGTATGGCAATGGCGTAGGATTACTGACCTGGCTAAGCAAAACTTATCTCATCAACTGCCTTGAAGAGAACTTTATTCCTTTGGCCAAGAAGGGGTGTTTTCGGATTATATGCGGGCGTAGGGCGTATTCGGGGAGATACGGAAGCGTGCTCACTTCCTTGCCGCCAAAACTGTGGATGCCCTAGCATTGGCAGCCGAGCACCTCCCCTTTTAAAGCAGCTCGAGGGCAGTCGAGGCCCGTTATTACCGAGTGTTTTATCGCGCATGGGGATTCACCGCGCATCGTGGGTGGGCGCGGCTTATATTTATGCTTGGCAGCTATGGCATCGCGCAGGCCCTTAACTTTCCTTGGAGCCAACCTCAGCAACTCCGCCCCCGAACTTTCAATGGCAACGGCCAAGAGGCCACTCACGGTCTAGTTTTATGAACCACTTACGAGCCTTCCACTCTTCCACTCTGGCCCGGTGCCCGGCGGGCCCACTTGGAACCAGCTAGACGGCGTCCTACGCTGCTATATGATGAATTATACCCTCCTCAAGGTGGTCAGAAAAATATCATAAGCTATATACTGTAGATTATTTAGCCGCTAGGCACGACGCAGCAGAGCTTCATACGTAGCTCTGGAATTAAACAGGGGTTTCTTTGATGACAAAGAGCCACTTGAAGTCCTTGGCTGCCAATTAAGATTTTCGTTTCGCCTAGGTTTACCGTAATTTACGTAATTCCGTTTCGCTTACATGATTTGACGAGACCCAGTTTGCCCAGTTCGTAATGTAATTTCGCCGTTGCGGCTATTTGCTCTAGATCAGTAGACCAGTCGTGTAGTTATGTAATTGACGTGAGAGAAATGGCCGCAAATATGCTTAAAATCAGTCAAGAAATAGCGCGATATAGCGATATAGCGTTGTCCGCGCCATAGAGAAAGCCATTCATGGTACTGAAGACATCGTTTTTTTCTTCGAAAATCACACCACTTCGAAAATCACACGGGCGGCTAAGGCTAAGCGGCCTAGAATCTAGGCAAACACACGGCTTTTTACAACATTGGCTTTTCAGAAGCCAAAGCCTTGTTCAGACAGAAGCTTGCACTCAAATGGGGTCACGCAATTGCTCGGGGATGGGCGACTCTTCTTCTGGATCGCCTGAGGGACTTCGTTGTAGTCCCCTCCTCTGCGGGCGGAACTCTTCTTTTGAGCGGCACTCTCAGAGCATGGAGGAGCGTGCCACTTTGGACCGCTACCATCACTTCCATGGCCACTCGGGCATGTGCGCCTGATTAGATTCTTAGGTTTCGTTTGCGCTGCTTTGCTTTTCTTCTCTACCTGTTAGTCTTCTAATTCCGGCCCTTCGGGGCCTGTCTCAGAATCTAGAATCCCAGACTCGTGTTTTTGTTTTTGAGTGAGTTGGGATTTTTACGTTACCGTTACCCGGAACTTAGAGTGCCTTGTGCGCTAAATAAAACAAAAGCACCTCCTTGGCTTCTATAGGGATAGGTATACTTTTACTCCCTTTTGAACTACTGCGACTAGTCCGGCCAGTGGTTTTCTGTTCCATCAAACTACAACCTACAACTACATACACGTACGAAACATTCGCAAAACAGGCAGTCAAGATACTTTACGTGGCAGTGACATATGGCATCTAGCGGAGTCTAGCAGTTCAGTATTGCTGGATGCAGTCTATTGTTGTAATGGAAAGGGGAGTACCGACGTCCGACGAGCCAACTGCCAATGTATCAGTAAAGCAGTGCACAGGAGGTAGGGTGGGGGGGCAATAGGAATGGCAACCTGCTGGGCATGCTTTCTCCACGTTGGCCTGTCCAAGTGAGCTGTTGCACTTACTTAGTTGTCTTGTTTTCGTTCTCTTTCATGGCGTCCTGGATTACGCGCCACAGCACGTTGAAGAGAAGGCCTTGGAAGCCGTTTGAAATGATCTTGGTCTGCAGTCCGCGGAAAAACAAGCCCGAGAGGCCGTCCTTCGCAACCACCTGGTTGAAGGCCTGCATGTACGAAATAGACACTTCCGAGGTCTGCTTTGTGGTCTTCAGCACGCGGATTGAGTTGGAGCAAGTGTCGGATACAGCGGATGCACAGAAACCGATGAAAGCCGCGACGCCGAGGTAGTTCACCAGCTCGGTTTTGCGGTCATACACGGGCATGGCAGCCTGGAGCTGGTTGCGCGTGTAGAACCACGGGTAGTGGCCAACGAAAGTGGCTGACACCACTCCAAGCGAACCGTGCCAAAGGACTTGAGGTCCCCCGGCCTTGATCTTTTGGCCGAGGAGCGAAAGTCCCTTGGAGCCTTCCACCTGCAGGGTGGTTTTCAAGCAGTCCACTGGCATGAGGAACACACGGAAGCCTGCCGCCGCCGCGGATGCACCAACACTTTTGAGTGCTGTTGGCATGTTCTCGAAGGCAGGGTGGTTATCCATGATAGCCATCGCTCCTTCGTTAGCAGCCGTGTCGCCGAAACGGGACAACGGCCCCTGAATGAGGGCTGGCCCCACGCCCTTGTAGAAGCGTAGAATGCCACGCAAGCCCCGGCCACCGTCATTGTAAATGTGCCTGAAAGCTTCCATCGTTCCCATGCCATACTTGTACTGGAAATTCACTGTAGTGCGCATCCACATCAAGGCACCCACTGCGAAAACACAGGCACGGAAATGACAAAATACAAACATTGTTGAGAACCGAGCTATACACAACTATCTATGGGCTTAGACCCAGAACGCACCATTGATGCACATGGCAGCAGCGCCCGCAAGCCCGCCACGAAGAGCAGTATCCTTGGCCTTCTGAACCACCGCTACAAGATCCACCTGGGCACCAATGTGGACCTCAATTAGTAATGCGCCGTTGCACAGGTATTATTTCGGCACCCTTGTAGTGTTCTCGCCCACGTAATTGAATCAGGTTTGAATGATGAGCAGTAATTCACCTCCTTCTTCGGGGCAGCTGCATCGGGCGAAAGTGCAATGATCTGGCTGAACATTTGAGGCGCCATCGAATACTTGGACAGATTGTCAGTGGTGGTGACTTGGTAATAAAAGTTGAGACGTGTACGCGTTCTTGGTAATCGCACAAAATGCAACAGACAGAGAGAGTGGCAAATCCTGCTGAAGATGACACGATAGCCGGGATCTATAAGCACAAGAATCCAGCAAGAACCGCAAGAATAGGAAAAGAACGAAACGTGGTGTGCTAATGTGCTAATACAGTAGGAGAAGGGGATATTTTCACTCAAACAACGCTCAAAATTCTTTCAGTCCGATCCATGAGACTCCGTAGACGCCAGTTATAAAATACTAATCCCAGTCCCCCCATGGGTGTAATCATTAAATATATTAGCTTGGCACAGTTTTCCGTAGCAGGGGGAGTATACTACCCCGGAAATTTAGGAAGAAGCGAGTATTTCCGGGATTACAAACGGGCCCAGTCCTGTCCGCGCTCGCAGCGTATGGCGACCCAAAACTCATGAACAGATTTTCCTTGGGATTTAGTGCTATGTATTATTTGGAGTAAATTTGTTTATGCTTCATGTTTCATGCTTCATCCTTCACGAGTCTTCATGAGTAATGAGTCATGAGTAGGGAAGAAGTTGAAACACGGAAAATAGGAAGAAACGAAACATGGACTTTTCAGGGATTGTTTCCCAGGTGCACCGAAGTGGACGAGAAACCGGGGAAAAAGCACGACATAATTGTTTCGTTT
>Ga0307930_1002032_pt1 | contig 15662 bp, 19 predicted proteins | sample OrgLakmetageno46_FD_203161 | JGI IMG/M metagenome (GOLD analysis project Ga0307930, IMG submission 203161) | Saline water microbial communities from Organic Lake, Antarctica - #46 | ecosystem: Environmental > Aquatic > Non-marine Saline and Alkaline > Saline | place: Antarctica: Organic Lake...
GCGGTCGTCGTAGAGCTTGGCGACCGTAGCGTTGTGAAGCGTCTGTTGCCAACGCTTCGACTCTGGGGACACACTAGAGGTATTTTTTATGGTCCAGAACTTGCCAGTCGCAATTATCCGTGCACCGCTTTTGGCTTTAGCAGCGTCCATCCGCCTTTTGAAACCTCGTGTCTTGTCGAAGTCTAGCAAGCCGCCCAAACTATCCTTGTCCACGTCGGTCGCTTCAACATAATCGGTGCACGATTTCATCAAATCCGCAATGGTAGCCGAGGAAGTTAGAGCATATTTGGAAGCAAGCCAGCTGTTAAACACTTCAGCCGCTATATCACGCGGTGGGTTCTCCCTCGGTGCGAGAGATGTCGTCAATCCCTCCGTATCATGGTGGTCACGTGAGAGACGCTTGCTGCTCATCAGTGACGAGCGAATGAAGGACTCTGGAGACTGCAACGCCGAGGTTCCCTTGCTGAACAACAACAACCAAAACACCAGCAACTTGGACACTGTCATGGACCGCACTACCTTACGTAGATACTCAAGAGCTGAAGTTTCGAGAGAGACATATACTAAGATTGCAAGCTATTTTTTACGAGCAAATATTCGACAATCCGATCCACTCAGATAAAAGCTCTGTGTGTGCACAATTTACAGGGGGGCTGATTGCGACGTAAGGTCTATAAAAGGCGCATTCTAAGATTAAGTGAAATTAGGAGGTGCATCAGCTTTACCAGCTTCCACTTCAGGACTCAGGACCTCAGCTCGGCTCATGACTCATCACTCATCATATCCTCAGACCTAAAATGACATCAGATGATGACAAATGGGACGACTTCTCGGTCCTCAATCACAAGTAGCTGATGAGTAATAAACATTTTAAGCAGACTCCAACAATCTCTCGAGCGTTCGAGTCTTTCCCAGTTTTGCGAGAAATATTGTACATCATCCCACCATCATCGTTGAGTTCGCACAATATTTACTGTTATCTACAGTTAGTGTAGTTCAAGAGCTTGCGTACAATCATTGATCTCGCGTGCGTGCTTAAGGTTGTACTAGTAGATAGATGTCTGCCCTAAAGCGCCTCGCGGCGTCCACGTCGGCAGCTGGTGGGACTGTGATTGCAGTTGAGGCAGCACGCTATGCATCACTAGAAAACAGTGACTACCACACGCTGAAATCCAGTGTCTACCAGTTCGTATGTTACGACGTGCTGCGCATCGTGGGCGTCATAGCTAGGCGCAGCCACGACAGCGATTGCGACGCTTTTGAGGCCCGACAAAGAGAGCTTTTGCAACAACAGCTCAAAGCGAATGAAGGGACCGCATACGGGCGTGACTACGGATTTGCAGGATTGCTCGGCGAGAATGATTTCGTGGATGCATTTCGCCGCGCACACCCAACCACGCGCTACGAACACTTCGCTCCTTACGTTGACCGTGTAGCGAACGGAGAGGCTTCAGTTTTAAATGCTGAGCCGGAGACGTTGCTTGCGGCTACCTCTGGTATCCCTTGAGATACTGGTTGTAGTATTGTAACTTCAAACGATTACATTCTGAGAGTTCTACTTGTGCATGCACCATCTGTCTTCTTTTTTTTTAAACTGAAGATGATGTTGTATTCTACACTTGCGCGAGCAGGCACTTCTGGAAAGCGCGCGTTGTTGCCCTCGACGCCTACCATGTCGTCGACTTTCTTCAAACGCGGCATCTTAGTGGTTTTCGACACCATGCGGCGCGCCGAAGTTGACTGTTTTGAGCTCCAAAAAACCTGCAAGTTGACGTTTGCTGCGTCATGGCAAACGTCTTCAGGCGGCCTTCGCGTGGGGCCCAATTCGAGTGGACCAAAGGACAAGGGCTTCGAAAAGCTGTTGCCCCTGTACTCCACTCCGATGGCTGGTTACCAGATCGAAGGCGACGAAACGGCGGCCTTGTACGTTCACGCTCTGTTTGCTGCGCGAGACCAAAAGCTCGGCATTCTCGAAGCCAACTTCGTGAGCTTGCCTTTTCGTCTGCTGAATCTCGTCTCCAACGAGGGTGCTCAGCTGGCCACCGACCTCGAAAATGGCTGCCTGCATGCCGCCATTGCTGACCGCCTCCCTGAACCCACGGTCAAGGCAATCAACGACGCTCTGGGCGGTGCAAACCCAAAGCGTGCAGCCGAATTGCGCGCAGCATTGTCCAACGACGACAAGGGAGGTGCTTCTGCTGACCCCAATGTAGGGCTGGCTAAGCGAATTTGGCCCAAGTTGCGGCTGATTCTCGCCAACGCCACGGGCGCCTTCGACGTTTACGCGCAGCGTTTGCAAGCCGGCATTGGCCAAGGCACGCCGATTTTGTCCACGATTTTGGCCGCTTCCGAGGGGCTCATGGGCGTTGCGTTGACCCCCAGCACCGATGGGCAGTCTTCTTTCTGCCTCGTTCCGCGGGCCATGTTCTTCGAGTTCCAACCGCTCGACGAAAACAGCGTCGAAAGCAGGAAGGAAAGCAACGCCGAGCAACTGGTGGGTGGGACTTTGCTGGGGCATCAGCTGGCCGTGGGTCAGGACTACGAGCTTGTGATCACGAACCTGGGCGGCTTGTACCGGTATGGCAACTGACGAGTTACTGTAACCAATTGTTGGCCTTGTTAGGCATTGTACAATGATGTTCATTGTCACCTTTAACATGGTGTTTTTTTTTTCTCGTACTTCATCACGATGTACTATTGTAGGTATCGGCTTGGTGATGTAGTGCGCGTGACCGGCTTTCATGGGAAAGCCCCTCTTGTTGAGTTCAGGTATGACCAGTGAAGTGTACATGGCTACTGTTCATGTCTTCGCTTATCCACCATGCCACTCCCACTCAATAACCTTCGCTTTCTTGCTGTGACAGATACCGGCAAGGTCAGTTGCTCAATTTGCGCGGAGAAAAGTTGCCCGAGCCTGCCCTAGCCACGGCAGTCTCAGCTGCACTCCCCAAAGGCGTTGGGGAATACACGGCCATGGAAGTGATCGACGCTTCACCCCCACATTACCGTGTCTTCGTGGAAGCGGAGAAAGGGCCAAGAGACCAGCAACTAGGCGGTTGCCACAACGGCCTAGCCGCACAACGCCTCGATGACGCCTTGAAGCAAGAGAACCCCGTGTACGCCACGTGGCGGCAGAAAGGGGCCATTGGCGCCCCCGAGGTGCAGGAAGTTCGCAGCGGCACGTTTGAACAGCTCCGGGCTCAGCGCTTAGCCGATGGCGTGGCTGCCCAGCAGCTCAAGGTACATGTAGGGCCTTCTCTAGCTAGGAGCATTTAACAACAGTAACTGGTATTGCCCGATCACCATCACAGCTTCATGTGTTTCCCTTGTATTAAAATTTGTTCTTTTTAGGTAAGTAGGGTGCTGCGAACCGAGAAGCAAATCGCGTTACTCATGGAAAACGCCGTTGGCGAATCAAGTGCCTCCTCCAAAAGCAGTCCGAGTTGGTTTAGCCGCTTCTTCTCGAAATAATTGCCTTGAGTACATGGGGCGAATTCCAGATTGATTCTATCGCCAGAATAAAAGTGAGAAGCAGCAGGTTACCTAATACACCCTATAATCAAAGAGACCTACAAGAAAAACAGCAATAAGTTAAAAGGGGTCGTTATTCCGCCTAGGTCCAGGGCTAATCAATAAGACATAAGCACCGGAATTGTTGCCGAAATAGAAATAATATGTGGGCTACCTCATTAGGAACCCGAATCTAGATGAGGTCTGTCATTTTGCTCTAGCTTGCATATGTTGTAGCCCACGCCGAGGCGCTTCGATAGAGCCCTTGATCGCTAGAATCCATTGATAAAGAATATCATGCAGTCGCGGCTTCGTAGCGCCGCCTAGTTTAACTCGTCGTTGTCGGACTTCGAGGCCGTGCCGCAGGCCGCGACGACACTGTCGTCATGCAAGGCCTCGTCTTAAGCGACATTTTGGGCCTCTTAGGGGCGCTAGCTGCCGGGCGAGCTCAGAAACATGGTTCTAATGCCATTTAGATCAGGTTTGCCGAGGCACCCGAGCTCGCTAGTGTCTTTCCTCATTGGACTTCAAATGCGTTTTTCTCGAAAACAACGAAGCCCAAAAATGCCACATTCCTTATGAGGTAGCCGACATATTACGAGAATCATGGCCAAATTTAATTAATGTGTTCTGTGTTGATTTTCTATTTTAGGATACTCGGCAGGCGGCAGGTGCGCAGGTGCGCATATTTCGTTTTTGTAGCAGTTTCAGTCGCAGCTATTTTGCTAGCGCAGAAAAATATCAAAAAAATATGATTACAGGGAAGCAGAAACCAGCGGGAGAAGAATAATGAAGGAAGTTACTTCGAAGAAGGAAGAAACTTCCTATAGCGTATAGAACAAAGCGGTAAAGCGAGATATGCGCGGGCCGCCATTCATCAATTCGGCTCGTCCCAATTGCCAAAGCGAAGTGATATTGATATGGTCGATTCGACGGACTCGATGTCATGTAACCACCTTTGCGGGATGAACAATGCATCTCCTGTCTCTAAGGTGCCATACAAAAGCCGCACTTTTCGGAGGGCAACGTTCCTTGATTGCTCGCCATAAAGCTTGTCATGTTTGCCAGATGTGCCACGCAGCTGGAGAAGCTTTCGAAGGGTTCTAGGGTCAGCGTCAGAGTCCTCGGGCGGAATTAACACAAAATTCTTTCGTCCGCTCAAGTGGAGCAGCATGCCGTGCCGTTCATCCGAGTGCAGGCCAGTGCGTAAACCTTCTGACGTCACAAATATGGCTGAATCAGAAACATTGAGTTCGTGCCCTCCTAGCAACTGCGGTGGCATTTGGTCTGGCTGAAAGCATGGCTCAAGATCCAAGCGGGCTTGGCCGCGCACAGATCCTTCTGCACCCTGGCCGATTAAAAGCCGCCTAGGCTCATGCAGCCGTCGAGTCCACTTATTCCTCGCGTAAGACACAGTATTTTCACCTCGAAGTGGTTTTAATATCGGTGTTGGCTCATCCTCCTTAATAGCATTCACGACTTTTGAGCAAGATGAGCTGTCGAAGACATGCTTAAGAAGCACTGCTTTGGGACATGCAACCGCAGACTGAACTGCAGACGCAATGCCAGCGTCGCCCCAGTGCAGAGCGTCTATCTTGAGCCGTCTCATCAGCGTAGTCTAATAGATCTAAGCTAGGCGATGTAGAGGGTGCACTAGTATCTTAAAAAACACATTCAAATATTCGTGCCTCGATAATTATTAGCTACAGCAGTGACTGCTTGCTTCGAAAAGACTACTAGGAGAATCAGCCACTTGCAGAGTTTGATTTAGTTGCGTGCCAAGCCTGGAGAGTTTCTTTCGTCTTGAACTGCGTTGTGAAAACTTTAAGTAAAGGGCCCAGTGGTTGGTGGCAATGCAAAATTCAAAGATAGCAGATAGAGTACAGAAGGAGTTAAAAAGCTGCCAGCTAGCCTAGAGCGGAGCTGCACACTGCACGGCTGCACGCTGCACGCTATGACGCTAACACCAGGCCAGCTGATGAAAAAATACAGAGGAGTGTGTAGAGCTCCAAAAAAATCCGATCACGTTTTTGACTTTTGACATTCTGCACTTCTGCACTACTGCTTCTAGGAGATGCAGGCAAAACCCACAGGGCTTTGATACAACCTCACTCCTTGCTAGCTAGGATTCAAGAAAGAGTGCAACATGGACAAGGAAGTAAGTAACTCTGTCAACAGTAATATCCATAGGCAGAGCATTTTCAACCTACGTGTAGATTTCTTTCCTCATGTTTGCTCGCCAAGCTTATCTAGCGATAGCGATTGCTCCTTCATTATCTCTTGACCCTACCATTCATGTGTTTGGTATTGTGTTTCGCCTACTCTAGGCTCTGACCAAGAAAATCGTTGACGTGGGCGAGCAGATTCGTGCTGCCAAAGCTGCGGGCACCACCAAGGAAGCTTTGTCTCCGCTGTTGGCGGATTTACTCGCTGCGAAAGCTGCCTACAAGGAAGCCACTGGCGAAGATTATGGCCCACCCCCGCAGTCCAACCGGGGCAGCAAGAAGAGCAAGGGAGGAGCGGCAGCAGCAGCGCCAGAAGCAAAGGCTAGTGGTAGCGCAAAACCCGTGCCGGAAGGTAAAGACGGCGGCGGTGGCGCCGGCGAGGACGGCAAAATTTCCAAGAGCGAACAAAAGCGATTAGCCAAAGCAGCCCTGAAGGCAGACAACAAAAAGAAGGGCGCAGCGCCCTGCGACGCTGACATCTCAAAGCCTCCATCTAGCGCTGCAGCCAGTGCTGCTCCTGCTGCCGCTGCCGCTGCTGTGTCGCCTGCGGCTCCCAAGGAAGAATTCTTAGTCGATTTCGACGAGTACCGGCAGATTTACCAGTACAGCAACTGGGCGGTGGCTCTGGCGAATGCGCCACCGCCACCACCTGCTGCTTCTGCTGTCGCTGGCTCTGCTCCTGCGGCAGCAGCTGGTGCTTTTACGCTTCCCTCCATTGGGAAAGCCCCGCCGATTCCTTTCCACGGTGGCGTAGTGCCTTATCTTTCGGAAGTGTTTTTAGCGGGCATTCGGGCCGCGTTTCCAGCGCTCGACTACCAAACCAAGTCCAGCAGCATCGTGACCCGGTGAGGCATTCCCCCCTTCGTTGCCTAATGTCCTCAATATAATCTCTCATCCTACTAGATTTATCTGCTTTTGAGTTTTTCTTTAGGTGTCTACGATATTTATGTGAGTTGTGCATTCGCTCATCTTACTTTTGGTTTATTCTCAATTCTTTTTCAAACAGGTCTCGTCACTTCGCAGATTACCAGTGCAATGCTTCTATGGAACTCTACAAGATACTCAAAGGGCAGCCGTCTATGAGCAGTGCATTCAAAAAGCCAAGTGATGTCGGGGATGCAATCTCCGCTGCGGTGAGTTCAGGCAGGGAAAATTGGCATACTGTTTTCGGGTCTAGGAAATGTTTTACGGCGTTATGTCTCCTGGACTGCAATTTACTACATTTCATCATATCATGATGGTTGTGGTGCGGCATTAACAACTTAATTGGAACGCAAGTGATTTTTGCGTACATTGTAATCTTATGCGCTGCAATAAATGCGATTATTTCGTCCGTCTCAGGTCACTGCGCTCGGGCACGTCGGGCCAGTAGTCGCCTCCTTGTCAGTGGCTCCTCAGGGGTTCATCAACGTAACGCTGTCGCAAGCGGCCCTCTTTCAGCAAGCGGCGAATGTTGTCGCGAAAGGGTCCGTGCCACCGCCGGCCTCGGTCACCAAGAAACTCAAGGTTAGGGTGATCTGGGCTAGTCTTTATCTTTGAGTTTTGCTTTTAGTTTTATGTCTCTTATGTTTTGTCCATCCTCTACTATTTCCCCTCGGAAGTGGTTTTCCGTTTCTTCAATACTCCTGTGGCTTTTCTTTTTTTTTTAAACTTAATCAACGTTTTCTTTCTCTCGCAAAGCCTTTCTTCAGCCCACTAAAACACGCACTCGCATTCAACACCAATCAACACACCATCCTCGTTAATTCTTCTCGCGTGAAACAAGGTGGCCGTCGACTTCTCGAGCCCGAACATCGCGAAAGAGATGCACGTCGGGCACTTGCGCTCCACCATCATTGGCGACACGATTTGCCGCATCCTCGAGTTCGCTGGCCACGAGGTGATACAAGAGGATATAGGGGAATGTTCGTTGATGATCGTGATCATGGCGGTGTTTGGTGGTACACGTGATCTATGTAACTGCTGAGCTGGATGAACATGCGGAATTGGTCAGAGGACAAATATTCCGATTCTTTTCCTTTCGTACCCTTGTTTTCTCGTCTTGACTTCGAAAGAAATATCATTTTATCAGCCATCTAAACTATCCTTCGACCACGAATCACCCCAATCACAGGTGCACCGGCTGAACCATGTCGGGGACTGGGGCACCCAATTTGGCATGCTGATTTTGCATTTGAAGGAAACTTTCCCCAACTTCTTGCAGCAGCCGCCGAACATCACTGACCTGACGGATTTCTATCGGGATGCCAAGGTTTGAAAAAGAAAGAAAAAGAACCAAATACTTTTTCAAGCTGCAAATTTGTAGCGCTTTCTTTTTTTTGAGGTGCCGGTAGTGTATGAAAGACCTCGCAATTTTCTTTCGTGTTTACCTATCTATCTTCCTCGATCGCCATTTTCTTCCCTAATATAACAACCACAACAACACCACCAACACCAATTAACAGGGCCGGTTCGACGCAGACGAGAACTTCAAGAAGCAGGCCCAGCTGACGGTGGTGAAGCTACAGGGGGGGGACAAAGAATGCACCGAAGTGTGGAAAATGCTTTGCGACGTGTCCCGCAAAGAGTTTGACAAGGTAAATACAATTTACATCGAAACTAAGAATACAGGCCAATGTAAACTATGAAAGACACTACATTGATACAAGCATGCACGCGCATACTTGTGCTAAATTATTTCGCTCTCTTTTTTTGGATCCATAGGTGTACGCTCGGCTTGACGTTAAGACCGAAGAACGAGGCGAGTCGTTCTACAACAGCCGCATTCCGAAAACGGTGGAAGCGCTGCAAAAGGTCAGGGATCATAATGATGATGACGTTGTTGTGCTTGTGAATGTGATTCTTAGTGATCTCGATGATTTTATCTGCTGAAGATTGTAAAGAAGACTAATTATAAATGAAAAGAAGACGATGATGATGATCATAATGGCTGGTAGTAATATTTTTGATGCTAATGTTACAACAATAGGTGGATGGCCTGGCGACCATTGACGGCGGCGCGGTGTGCATTTTCCTCGAAACGATTCCTTTCGGGTGCTGCGGCGCCGGCAACAGCGGTGCTGCTAGTGTCAAGCGCCAAGCGGTGTCGTATCCGTTATTCCTGCGGAAGGGCGACGGCGGGTGAGTTCACAGACTTAATGGGGGGAGAGGGTATGTATACTATGTTGAATATGCTACTTAGGATGTATATTAAACAGTTGTGCTTAGATGAAGACACTTTTCCTTCATTTTTACGCATTTGATTACTTTTTTGTTTCTTACCTGTCTTATCCATCCTTCTTTTCTCCCTATCCTTACTCAGCTACGGCTACGACTCGACGGACATGGCGGCGATTCACCACCGCCTCAACGAAATGAGCTTGGACTGGGTGGTCTACGTCACCGACAAGCGCCAGGCCGAGCACTTCTACATGTGCTTCGAGGCCGCCCGCCGCGCGCAGTGGCTGGACGACGCCAAGGTGACATATGTGTTCTAATATAGTATATCCCGTTTATACGACAAGCACTGTTGGTGTGCATTTGCTTGCTGTATGAGATAGGCACTACTGCCTTAGAGCTGTGCCACTGGAGAGTTGAAAGGAGTGATTTGCTGTTTGCACCTCAGTACCACACTTGAATGACTTCTTCGCGTCTTCATCCTTTTTACTTCCTATATAACACATATCATATTCGTGCGTGCTTGTTGTCTGACCCCCCCCCCAAATACAGCACCGCTTCGAGCACGTGGGGTTTGGGATGGTGTGCGGCGAAGACGGGAAGCCGTACAAGACCCGCTCAGGAGACACGGTAAAGGAAGATGATGTATAGTAACTTTCGTTTGTCTTCTGCTGTGGTTCTTTTTCTTTTCCATCGTCTTTACTTTACGGTCGTCGCTTTTGATTATCTTCGTAGTATAATCTGTGGGTGCCGTGATTATCTCATGACGCCCGCACATACACCTGCATACTCGTCAGGTTCGCCTGGTCGACCTTCTTGACGAATCCGCAGTACGCATGCGGGCCTCCCTCGACGAGCGCGCTGCAGCCGGCAAGTCGCACCTCTCACCGGAGGCGCTCGAGTCGGCTGCGCGGGTGATTGGGTACGGCGCCGTCAAGTACTTTGATTTGAAGCAACACCCCGAAACCGACTACAACTTTTCGTTCGATGCCATGCTTGACACCAAGGTAATGAAGTGATGGATTGTGGTGTTAGCAGGTACCTAACATCCATTTCAATTTCCATGTATTCCATTTGACTGCTTTCTTGTTCCTTCCTCATCTGAAGTTCTTTCTCCTGGGCCTTCCTTTATCTTTTCGGTCTTATTCTCATTTTGCGCGTTACACATCACACACACACGCATAGGGCGACACCGCGGTGTACCTCTTGTTTGCCTACGCCCGCTTTCAGTCGATCGTGCGGAAAGGGGCCGAAGAGTTTGGAGTGGACGCGCAGCAGCTGGCGGCCAAAGGGAAAACCCCCCTTCGGGGTGCAGGCTGTGGGGTGCCCATGGAAAAGGAAGAGGTAAAATGATGAGTGAGGGTTCAAGGGTGTATGGAAAAGTGTCTCGCACACATAGAAAAGGTCTTCTTGATCAACTTTTTCCTTTGATTGCTTGCGCGTGTTTTCTTTTGATTTTCTATTTCAATATTTGAGGTACATTTTTTTGAGATTGCCCATCACTCTTACTCTCCTGAGCTCACCTTTTTTACTTCACCCTCCTCAACAGGTGGCCCTTGCGCTGGAGCTCTTACAGCTCCCCGACGTCCTCGATTTGGTGCTCGGGGATCTCATGCCTCACCGCCTCTGCGGTACGAATTTAGCGTACAAATTGTCACTTAACACTTGCGAGGGAAGTGTTGCTATCACCTTTCGCTCACCCTCATCTTCATCCTTGCTTCAAATTCCCCTTTCCTCCCCTCCTCCATTTCTCCATTTCCTTCCACGCAGGCTACTTGTACGACTTGTGCGTGAAAGGCACCACCTTTGTGACCCAGTGCTTCGTGCTGGACACCAAAAACAAGGCGGTCCTGGAGTCTCGCCTCCTGCTCTGCGCTGCGACCTGTGCCATGATGAAGCAGTGCTTCAGTCTCCTCGGCATCGACACCCTGGACCGCATCTAGTTTTAAGAAACTTGGACTTAGGAAATACATACGAAGAAGCACAGCCCTGACTGCTTTCTTTAATCACTAATCAATGCTGGTGGGCCAATGAGCTCCCGAGCTCGCCTATTTCTTTTTGGTTCAGTGTTGATCATCAGCCATGCGGCTGACTTCTAATCGAATGATTACAAAGACTTCGATTTGGGTTTAGATGCAGAGAAAGGCGTTAACTGGAAATGACTTCTAACTTACACAAAATTTGGTTTTTAGGGACTTAAGCACTAATCAGAACACGTGTGCCGGCGTGCGCGCTATCTAGGGCCCAGGCACAGGCATCAAGGAGAACGCATGCCGGTGCACGCGCGTAACATTTGGAATATAGAGAAATTTGCTTGGGCTTGGGACCTTCCGGGAGCTCGTCAATTTAATCTAGAAATGGAGTGTCTATATTCCATTAACAGAGGAGAACAGAGACACGTTAAAAAACCAATTACTGCATACGCAAGTAGAACTACATCCATATGTTAGTTATTGACCTTCAACTATACGTTCAAGAGTGCGCTGTTTTCGTCACTGAACTCTACGCCATCTGGCTGCTCCCCTCCACTGGTTGAACTACTAGTAGGCGCTGGAGCAAACTCCCCTCCATGGTCCCCATCACCGGCAGTTTCAGCCGCCGCCTGCCTCTCCGCGAAAAGCCGAGCAAATGTGGAATGGCCACGACTAGCAGCGCCCTTCTCTGCGGAGGCTAAAGTCGCACGGTCGAGGGCGGAAGGTGATGCTATGGTCGTCGGTGATTTATACCGAGAAGCCGGCGATTGGCTGTTGCTAGTGGTGGATGAGGACGGTGTGGGTGATCGAGGACCCGAAGCTGCGGACGGAGGATGGACACCTCCATCACCTGTTGAGTTGGTCGTGTCTGCACCACCGCCGCTAGCGCCGCCGCTTCGTTTGTTGTTGACCTGCAGCCGGGTCGCCGCGTCCTCGGCCGCATGAGAAGCCGCGGTTGCCACCGTAGCGCCAGCGCGCGCCAAGTCCGCCCCAAACAGCTTGTAGGTGCTCACTGTGTCCGCATGCACATCAGCCACCCCAAACATCCTGCTGTTCCGATAGGCCACACCGGCCGCCGAATGACGCTCGCGCGCCCAATAGGTACCCCATTCGACCAGCCATTGTTTGTTGTTGTTGATTGGGGCAGCTGCACCTGAGGTTTTACTGCTATTGCTATTGCTACTTTTCGGCTTGTTGTTGTTGCCACTAGTCAGCGAAGAAGAGGCCGAATCCGAAGAGGACGAGGAGGGCAGGGTTGAGGACGCGAGCACGGTGGTGGAGTCGGCTCGAACCCGCTCGAACTATTTCATCCAAGTTGAGAGAAAAGAAGCGCACATATGAGCCAAGAAAGGTTTGAAGGATAGAACTAAGGACGAGCACCACAATGATATCTAAGCGCTCAAACTCTTCTTCAATTACACAAATAGTTCCACGGTGTATGAGCCCGTAAGTACATGTGTATTTTTGTTTCGTACTATAAAAGAGAGGTTTACCTGATTGGCAGGAAAAGCCACGGCGTGGCCCACAGCAAAGAACAGCATTTCCACGCACATGACAGCGTCACACACTGCGCCGCCAACCTAAAAACATGCATTGGCAAGAGTATAGAATAAGAAGACGAATGTAAAGAGCATTAGGACCAAGCGCACCCAATAAAACAAACAAAAAAAGAAGAAATCCAAGCGCATGCGAATGCAAGGGTGAGTTGCGAACGTATTGGCGAGAAAACACCAGGTCTCTTTCACCTGCTGCCGCTCTTGGGTGAGCTCTTGTTCTGCGGCGGCCTGCGCAGCTGCCACGTCGTCGTCACTGCCTAAGCCCAAGACACCGGCGTTGTCCAACCGCCATTGCTTGGCCTAATGTGGTGGGCGTGAAAATACACGGAAATACATACCGGGTATAGTAGAATAGAGAAATGAGTACAGTAATGAAGGTGTCAGGAAGAAATGGAAAATAAAATGGAATTGTGTATGGGTCTCAAAGTTGTAAGATTCTGTGACAGCCTGTCAATCAGAAAGCTGTGCACTGTAGCAGCTACTCCCACTTTAAGCTAACCCTAAAAAAAACACACACACACACACACCAACCTTGTAGTCGTAAACAAAGTAGAATGCCAGCGATATTGCGAGAGACTGTGCCCAGGTAAAAAATACGATCCCTTTCACCAGTAAAAACTTGTTTAAAGGCTGTGTATGGGCGCACAAAAAGCAGAGAGATTGGCAGAGAGATTAGTAGAGTGGTACACATTTCAAAAGACGTTCGCAGAATAGTCACACATGAGAGGAAAAATAGTACAATCGCACTGATACCCGAGTAAATAATTGACGAGAAATGAAAGGTTGAGACTTCAAATGAAAGCTTGTCGGCCAAAGGAGAAATATATGACAGAAAAAAGGTATACGTTCATGGTGCACCTTCACGGGCGCTAGATCATGCCTCGCCACTACGAAAAAGAGGGCCAGGCAGTACAGGGCCCAGCACGAGGTGCAAAAGTAAAACACTTCGATCCACGCGTAAGGTGAGCTGGGTGCGCCGGACATCGAAAACAAAGGGAGATAGAGACGGGATAAAAACCAAAAAGCGACTGTAAATTGAGCAAAATAAATTAGAGAGCAGAGCAAGACAGTATAGCTGGTGTGGCCACGAAGAGAAAAAACGCGAAACAATCGAAACCCGGAAGCAAGTGTCTCAGAAAGAGAGGTGCCAAAGGAATGAGAAGCGAAGGCGCACTTGCGCTATTGATCATGCCTATTTTTTTGTTTTGCACCAACCTGATGCTGAAGTTTCCCTCGTGGTACAAGTCAAGGAGGCTGAGCACTACAATCAAGCACGCGAGCGGAGGCATCACTGCCACGTAGAACAGCACGCCGCGGCGGCAATTTTCCACAAATTCGTCCCCCATGCGCCACCTAATATAATAGTACATAGTAATAATGGGTACGCGTAGAAAGAAACAGGCAGGTGAACTTACAAAGAGCATTTTTTTAAAGTGAGCAATGTTTCTTTAAAATGTGGATAACAAAAAGCACCCTAAACAAGTCGTCAGGAATTCAACGAAATAGACCTTCAGCTACTCACGGTTGCAATAAGTCAATTCGCCGCGCTACGCCCAGGCAGCCCCAGCGCCCCTCGTCCTCGCCACCGCTGCCCAAATCGTCGCTCATGAGGTCGCCCATGCCCTTTCTGCTCGTACCACTGCCACCGCTGACAAATCCACCACAACCGCTGCTGTTGCTGCCATTGTTGTTGTTGTTGTCTCGGTCGGCCTGAGTAATCGCGTCGAGTGGGTCTTGATGCTCGCCACAGAAGCCACAGAAACCGTAGCGGCCCCCCATGCGAAGCGAGAATGGAGGCGCGTGGGTCACGAAACTCACCTGTTTTTTTTTTGTTGATACACGTAGAAACGGGCAAGGTTAGAAGAAGGACTTGTGCTCGTACAGGATAAAGTACACGTCAGTGTTCACAAAAAGGGACACCCCGAAGTCATTAAAGAGTAGACGCATGTTCCACAAGCAGTTGATATTCAATGATTCCTCGAGAAAAAAATGATAAGAAAAAGAAATGGCCGACAACGACTTTGTATCTCACCGCCTTGTGGGTGCGCGCCAAAATCTTCCCCGCAGGCACGCCGTGTTCCATTTCCAGAAAAGCTAGCAACGCATTAAAAAAAAAAAAAAACAGGTGAATGATCATTGAGCCACGCGCTCAAATCCAATCAATTAAATAGGCAAAGATTATTAGATTGAGCCTCGGAATAGCAGTCTTCATGCCATGCTTGCTCCCCTATCCTTCAACATACTACTCATAATAAACATCTAGCCACAATAGCCTTCCTAGGTTCTCACCAATCATAAACGAGAAAAGGTTGTAAAGGGTGTAGGCTTCGTAGCACTGCCTCACAGCGTTTGCCACGTAGACGAAGGACTCTTGCCCTGCCACCCAGAAGCATAAGCTGAAGAGGGTAGTAACCGAGTAGACCGGCACCATCCACAAGATTCGCACGATGTAAATCTGCAGTGGTGGCACCCAAAAATGCAGCAAGTGCCGCCGCACACTATAAAGCGAAATGGGAATCGCTAGGGCACAAAAGATGGCGCTGATGACCACGAGGTACACGCGGATCTCGGACTGCATGAGCGACAGCTTGAGGACCAAAAAGGGTAAGCCTACCAGCACCGAGAGCGCTGTCACGCCCGCCCACAGCAGCCGCGCACGCTGGTGCGGCTTGTACTGCCCTACCAAGTCGGACGGCGAATGCATGAGCTTTTTCACTGCAGCCTGCATCGAACGCCCGTGGTCGAGCAACGACTCCGACTCCCGGGGCGCACTCTCTTCGTCTTGGTTGGGCGTGGCCCCATAAGACATAGCTTAACAGGTAACAAAGCAGAGCCTGGGGAGTCTCTAAGATCGAATGGGCAGTCTTCTTTGCACGAGGTGGCCCGTCTATTCCAACAGATGATGAAGGCACTCGCGACTCGCGACCCCAGCAGACACCAGCGGATCTGCGGGAACGTGTACTCGAATCAAAGCACGAATCACGAGGAGTTGTGAGCAAACGCACTACACGGGGTTGTTTTCGTGTTCTTGTTGGCGTTGGCTTGTTACATTAGTCTGTAGTCTAGTAGTCTAGTTAATACTCTCCCTAAAGCAAAGAAAGACAAGTACACAGCAGTCACAGAGGCACATAAAGAATGCACTTGAGCTGCAAACGCGCTAGCGAATTCGCTCAAGCATTACAGTTACACTAACTATGTAATATGTAACTAATGGGCGACACCGACACCGATTACGACATAAG
>Ga0307930_1002037_pt1 | contig 15648 bp, 14 predicted proteins | sample OrgLakmetageno46_FD_203161 | JGI IMG/M metagenome (GOLD analysis project Ga0307930, IMG submission 203161) | Saline water microbial communities from Organic Lake, Antarctica - #46 | ecosystem: Environmental > Aquatic > Non-marine Saline and Alkaline > Saline | place: Antarctica: Organic Lake...
CACCAACGCCCGAGCCCACTATTTCAAACTTGCCAACCCCAACTCCCTCGGCAGACCCCACTTCTCTGCCATCGCCGCTTCCCTCGTCTGCGCCCACGCCACCGCCCACCCTCCACCCTTCGCCTGCACCCACTCCAGTGCCCACGCCACCGCCGAGTGCTGCACCAACGATTCAACCGTCGCCGTTGCCGACTTTGCTTCCCACCCCTTCACCCACCGGCACTCCACAGCCGACCATGACCGATTGCGCAGCAGGTTTTGCGTTCTGCAACAACGGTGCAGGTCCAGGCTGCTGTGCATGCGCAGCAGGTACTTACACGGCTACGGAAGGCCAGAACTTTGAGTGCACTCCTTGTGCGGGAGGGCGCTACCAAGGCGACGTCGGCCAATCGAGCTGTGACACGTGTTCAGCTGGCCGGTACTGCAGTGGAGCTTCGACCTTTCCGTTCCCATGCGGCTCCGGGGTAAGGCTCGACGATCTTGATACTATGTGGTTGCTACTATGTGATTGCTCGGTCGCGCTTATGCTTCATTTATCACTTCCTATTTCTTTTCAAGATGCTACATAAAATAAATGAATATTCATTTTGGTGTGAACCTTTCTAATTGCGCTCTCGTAGACTTATTCCACAGCCGAAGCGAGTACGTGCACAGCTTGTGACGCAGGCCGGTACAACCCCACCAACAAAAAGTCGAGTTGCGAATTGCTCTGCCCCATAGGCACTTATTCGAGCAGTGGTGCTGCTTCGTGCACCAATTGTTCCGTTGGCCGGTGAGAGCCCAATGAGATTAAGACAAGAAAGAAGAGAGGCCCGGGAAAATGCACTTCTTCATAGGTCATGAAACCAATGCAATGAAGTCTAGGATAGTTTTCGTAGCTTGAAGAAGAGAGACGATTCAGTAAAGAGATGTGCCATGATTGTAAAGTATCTACCACCTACCTGGCGTTGTCTCTTATTGCGTTTCCCCCCTTATTTCTTCACTGTGCCCGATGCACAGGTATTCAAACAGTGTTGGTACTGCCAACGAATGTGTAGCTTGCAGTGTCAACACATACCAGGGTGTAGCCGGAAGAGCAAGTTGTGAGACGTGTGCAATTGGCCAGTTTCAGCCATCCATTGGCCAGTCAGCATGCCTTGAGACCTCACCACCCACCCCAGTGCCCACGCAACCACCTACCTACGATGGATCTCTGCGTTTAGACGTGTCGATGAAGCTCAATGCAACCGCTGACCTAAGCAGCAACTCGTCCAGGTGTGCTCGTGTATGCATTGCACTCTATGTAGTTTTATCTTTCTTTCTTTTTCTGCGTTTAATTTAGCATACCTCTGTGCTATGTACATTTCGACATCTATCTAACCCTGTCAACCGGATGTATTTGGTACGTCTGTACTTATCAAACAATTATAATGCGCAGTAACAGCGGAGCATCGCTGTTAGATGTCTTGCGCGAAGTATTGTCTCAGACCATTGCCTCACCTCTGTCGCTCGACGCGACACCACAAAGCAACCGCACGAATATAGTACGACTGGGCGCTCAAAACGCGTCCCTTGTCGACTTTTCAGCGAAGCTGTTGTCTCCATCGTCATCGTCGTTATCCGAACAATCTGCCGCAACCAACAGTAGCAACAACCACAGTTCTATCGTGTACGAGTACGCACTGACCTTTGCTCTCTCGATGGACCCAAGGACACTCGGTGCAGTGCTAAATGCGCTCGCCGCAGCGGCTTACAACAAATCCGAAACACCCACGCCGAGTCCTACTTTGAGTGGTCTGAATCGGCGGCAGCTGCGAGCTTCTGCTTCTCCTCTTTTTTCGCCGGCTTCTGAGTTTCCGAAGCGGCGCCGGCGCCTCAGCAGCAGCAGTGGGAGTGGCAGTGGAAGCGACATCAGCAGCAGCGTTGGCAGCAGCAGTGATGTCGGCGGCGGCCTCCCTGCATGGCGTTTCTCACGTGTGGACGCTGTAGATGCCCTTCGGTTTACGGTTATCAACGAGCTCGGATCCGAGGCCTTAACAATTGCCGTAAACACTGCCCTCGCCAGTGACGGAGTGGTTGTTACCGTGGGATCAAACTCCATCGTAGTGCAACAAGTCACGCGAGCGCCTACAGCGGTGCCCACCCCACCACCAACGCGGCCGCCGACTCTGCAACCTACGGGGCATCCTACCTCGGTGCCAGTGTTCGCGCCCACGCCGCTGCCCACTCCTGTGCGCTCTGCTCAACCTACGGTAGCGCCAGTTGTGAAGCCCGACGGGGATGGATTTCCCTTGGGCGTTCTTGGTGCGTCCCTTGGGGGTGCGATTTTGCTGTTTTTAGGCCTCTCAGGCGTCGGCTTTTGGATGGCCAGAAAGCGCGGCTACTGCGGCGGTGGTCAAGGCAGCAAGAATGGTGACGCTAGTAAGGACGACGCAGTCGACGAAAGTGGCATGGGTAAAGGAGCTGCTGCGGAGGATGAAGCTCGAGGTCATGATTTGGCAAAGAAGCGGCAAGCAAGGCGCGCTAGCTTAAACACTGCGCAGGTAAATGTTCACAAGTTTCGTCTATTGTTCTTATACGATTGTGCTTATTTACTAGTATGTGCTGTTCCAACTGCGCAATAAGCGTTCGCTCATGGAGTGTTGGACTAACTTACCTTCACCATGCCACGTCGTTGTTTTTATTTAATACTGTATATGCTCAGGGCATCGCCAACGACGAGCTTCAACTCGTGGACCCGCACAATCCTTTCCGCAAAGGCCACCGCGGCACTCCGCTGCCTTCAAACACCGACAATGAATCGAAGGAAAGCAAAGCAGCCGTTGCCAAGGCACCAAAATCACGCATATGGCACGCGAAATTTCGAGGGGTGCCCGCAATCGCTAAGGAAGCTTGCCCCGGCTACGAAACGCCTTCACGCTACGAGCTGAGATCCTTAACGAAAAAAGTAGAGCTTCTCCAGAGCGTAGAGCACAAGAACGTGTTAGGCGTGCTTGGGCTCGTGACCGCTCATGTGCCACCGCTGACTCATCTTGACAACGATGACGATGAAGCGAAGGACGCCAGTGCTGCGCGAGAACCCGGCGACTTGATGAGTCCTGATGATGAAAGCCCCAAAAGGAGAAATAGCCTGGTAGCCAACGACAAAGCTAACAACAATGACAAACAACGCGGCGAACAGGTCTCTGTGGTCGTGCTCGAGCTCTTCGAGCACGGGTATGCTCTGGATGCCTCCACTTACGAGTCCGAGAGCTTCACGACTGAGACGTTTAGCGTTATTGGCTTGGGCGTTGTGTCAGGCCTGGCTGGCATGCACGCAGCGCTAGTGGCCCACGGCAATTTGTGCCCTGCGAATGTGCTTGTTGACTTAAGCAGAGATGGAGAGGTGAAGAGACTACAGCTAGCAAGCCTTCATTCTGCCCTAACAATGCCATCACTAGTAGCTTTGAATTTGGCTACCTTTTTGATAAAAGTGTTGGCGGTTCTCGTTGACTTCTTCGTTCCTGTTTGGTTCATCATTTCAAATTTGTTACGTGTACAGGTGCTCAAAGTGCAGCTCGCCAGTTTTGCGCTATCCAACAAACGTGGTGCTCTCGTAGACAATCCCGCCTTTGTAGCACCTGAAATCAGCAGCGCGGCTGAAGATCGCAAGGTGTGCAGAACCCACTCTTTAAACTTGACAATACGCATTCATTACCTTTGCAATGTTACATGTCTTGTGGTTATTTCACTTAGCTATCTTCTATGTTTTGAGCTCATAAAATTATGGTGATAAATCACTTCGAGAACCTCGTAAATGCATGCATTCTTCATTTTTGATCTACATCAGGTAAAGGTGGATCCATTGGCAGCCGACATGTACGCGTTTGGCTTTTTGCTTTGGGAGCTCTGGTTTCGCGCATTGCCTTTTTCGCACCAATCCAGCACCATGATCAAAGCACATGTCAGCAAAGGCCGCCGTCTTCCTATGGCCAAGGGAGTTACTCCGACCTGCTTGGCGCCTCCTCCGAAAGAGCTCAAGGAGCTTATCACAAGCTGTTGGCAGCAAGATCCTGGCGCTCGGCCGACAGCTGCAACTGCCAAGAAACGCTTCCTGGCAATGATGCCTGCTTTGGTTGAAGCAGCCAACAATCCACAAACTAGACCTTCCGACGCACCAACATCTTTATTTCCACAACAAGAAGGCGCCAGCGATGGCCGCACGGAATCGAAGGAGGCTCCACAGGACGAGACTACTGAAGCCATTGACCTGGATTCGGTTGATGTTGCCCACTCAAATGCTAGTGCTGCTGGCACTGATGCTGCTGCTCCTGCTGCTGCTGCTGCTGCTGCTGCTGCTGCTGGTGCTGATGATGATGCTGATGATGATGATGATGCTGCTGCTGATGATGATAATGATGAGCCTTCGCCTCCCGTGGAGGTAACACCTCAAACAAAGGATTCTGCGAAAGCCGCACGGAAAGCAGCGTCAGCGCAGAAACTAGCGGCAAGAAAAGCGGCAGCACTTGCAGCAAAAGCTGGCCTTGTAACCTCACCAGAGCTCGACGGCGCGAGCACACAAGCTAGCCCTGTTGGCACGGATGATCAGGGTGGCACGACGGATGCTACTGCAACGGTCACGGCGACCTCAGAAGGGGGCAGTTCACGCCTCAGTGCCCGAGTAGCGTCAGCCAATCAGGAACGAGGCAGTGGCAACGGTGACCGCAAGAGCCCCGCACGAAGCAGCCGGAGCCCTCGCAAGAGCAACGGCGCGTCCCCACCGAGGCCGCGGCAGCGGGTGCCGGTCCCTGGGCGAGGCAGTGGTGCAGTAGGCGGTAAAGGCGCTGGGAGAGGACGAGGCCGAGGCCGTGAGGCGGCGCCAGGGCAGAATCTACCGGAAACGAAACCACTTTCCGACACAGCCGGCCCTTCGGTGCAACTTTAGCCCGTTTAATATATTGGAATTATGCCCGTAGATAAAAATTCGGGGCAAGGCGAGTAGCAGCAAAACGCACGTGCTTGATTTACTGAACACCAACCAGCGACGGCCTTGACGAAAGGCAAAAAGCAATTGTTGCTTTGGGCCTACAGCCCAAAGCCCTATTTCTACTTTTAACTTTTATGTTAGTTTCGACAGGAACACCTGGATACCTCGAATGCAAGTATATATTTGGACTTCAGCGCGACAACTAAAGACCTGATATCTAGGACTTGAGAAAGAGCTATTAAGCCCTTATAGCAAGTTAACAAGTACAAGTAGGCATGGAACGCCAATGCACGGCTGACTTTCTTATTTCTCGTTCTTATTAGCTATTAGTTCCAGAGTTCTAGGGACGTGGATGAAGGAGCAATAGGATATAGGATTACAATAACACGAACAGACCGACTTCCAAATGGCACTGGGCCAACACTTAATCAGTCGATGGACTGAGCTAAGTGCCTTCTTTCACAAATTATAATGCCATGCGTCTGCCGCTTACTTGCCGATAAACAGTTCCCAGGTCACCCACAGCAAACCTACTACGTGGACGAGAGCAGTTACGGTAACTATCATTCCAACGCGCCAGCCCTCACCAGCAGGGAATCTCAAAGTAATGAGTGAAGGCGAATGGCTGGAAGTGAGCTCAACCAACTTAAACGGCTCCGGCATAGAATTAACTTCGTTGATCAAATGATGGAATAAGAGGGGCGCGTGAATACTGACTGGAGTCACTGCTGGAATTTGAAGTGAACTCTTGCGCCCATCATAATAGTGAGAATGGTCCAGCCACTCTGGCTCTGGATAGCGTACATGAAACGGCAAAATCAGCTCCAAGGTAAAATTCATCTGCGTAGCCTGGGGTATGTCGAAGGATAGAGCAAATTCGACTGCGTGTTGTGATGATATATGCGCAGGTCTTTCAATATCAATTACGGAGCTGCCTGATTTTATGTCCGTAACATCTATCGGCATTTGCATTTGCGCGTTGTTGCCCGCAGCTATGCCAGACTGCAAAGTAGCCTTCGCTTGGAAATTGTGTCTTTTTTCGAGCTCGTCAAGATCAAAGTACGCACCTGAGGGCAGCAGCTGCACCAAAAGCACCTCAAACCTGGCCAGCTCATCGTTTCTTTCTTTACGAGGTTTAAACGACATACCCCACTTAAATTGGACAGCTGGATGCAGACCTCCGCCCAGTACGGCAGACGCAGTATTATGGCACTGCACCGTTTGCGTAACAGAAGGTGCACGGACGGCTCTATCAATCATGCCATTTGTCGTCCCCGAAACACTCCATGCGGATCTATCATGTGGTTGCCATCCGCGCAGCATTATCATTTGTTCGCCGTCTCTAACAAAAGCAGGTACCCGATATATGTGTAAAGCATGTAAGCACCACCAATCAAACGTCTTATTTAAGACGTCTGGACCATCGAGTCCAAGACTAGTGGCAACACCAGCAGCTGCGTTTGAAGGAAGCCTGGCTGCTTTTCCCTCAAACTGGGTTAATTTAAGTTGATACGAAGCAGTATCCCCTGGAGCATCGTTGAGCACCGAAAACAGTGCTTTGACAGCATTTCTGCATGCATGGTCAGAGGTGCTGGCATCGAATCGAATAAACAAAGCTGGCACAGAAAGCCATCTTGATAATGGGTCGATTCCTTGTTTGGTGCCCAAGACCAATGCAAAAGCCGACACGCGATGCGCCTTCAATCGTGCTAGGTTCTGCGCAATGTGATCCTCAATGTTATTCTCTGCGGCTTGAACATACTCATCTCTTATCATTGATGTGACTGCCAAATAGATAATGCATGTTACCAGTGTCCGCATTTTGGATCGCTGAAACGCTTGACTGGTATATATAGGGGTTGAGCTTGCTTAACTTTTCGTTCACTCAGATATAGGCCGCAATATTGAATAATAGCCACAATGCGAACAAGCCGAGGAGCTCCAAAATTGCGACAGTTGAGCCTTGAATATAAACGACTTCCGCATTCGATGTCTATTGCAGTATCTTCGATGTCTACGGTTCGATGAAAGCACTATCTTGCTATGTGGAGTGGATTGCTTCTTGAGTATCTCAAAACAGCTGCGACTTTTAGCACTAACTGTCGCGGTGGCAGCTGCATGTTCTATACTTAATGTTCAGTATTTACTTGAGTTCATCTTAGTTTTGCAGCAGGCTACCGCCTTCTACAGTGCTGCATTAGTGTGCAGCAGGCATTGCCGACATTGTCGAACTCAGCAGTCGTCCGCAAATTGCTTCATTTTGAATACCCCCAAAGAGGGAAAGTAGGCACCACCAATTACTGTATGGTGCGTCGGCGCGGCATCATCATCCATCCCACCACCGCACCCAGAGCTTTTTCTAAAAGTAATGAACCTTTGGCTTTAGGCCTGAAGCCTTAAGCTCTGTAGCCGTAGCTCTAACCTGATTAAATCCTTTCTAGCAGGGCAGACCTGCTCACGTATAGTAGTTTCTTTAGCGTTCACTTCCGAGTTTATCTTGTAATAAGTGATTGTTTCTTGAGGCTGGAAGCTAACCATGGCTCCGAGCAAGCATAGGCGCGGGCTCAAGTCTACGAAGCCTACAGTGATATCAGATCTTGAAGTCAAAGTCAACGGCCAGGACAATGGCCGTAAAGGTCGCACTGGTCGCACTGATAGTGTTCAACATAATGGGTCTAAGGCGAAGCCTGTTGCCGCGGCAGTGCCTCGCAGCACTTCCAAGCCTAGCACTGGCAGAATTTCTAGCCCTCCAAGTAGTGCTTCTAGCAGTCAGAACACAAGCAGCAATAGGGAGAAAGACAGCAGTGATTGTCGGCACTCTGGGAGAAACTCAAGCTCTGAAGTCAAAAGCACTGGCAGTGCTTCAGGGAAGGCCGAGCGGACTACTAGACGTGCAGGGAGTTCCAGCGACAGGCCCACATATGACGAGTAAGTTTGACTATGCATGTATATCTAAACTGCGCTGGTAGATTTACACAGCTACCGCTGCCTCATGCAGACCCAGCTAGGTCCTAGTTTGCTCGATATGATTGTCTAAATGTGCATTTGTTATTCCATTTCTACAACTTTGTGGCACCTAGGTATGGCGTGCTCCGAACCAATCTCGACAAAACGTCAGCTGCTTTCAGGCAACGCCTCACTTCTGATACTGGGCAGTTCCAGCCGAGCACCGGCGCTACGATTGTACGTGCTGTCAACCTTTGCAGAAAGTGCTAACCTTCACCTTCACTTGCTTTCGAAAGTTTGCGATGCCTTTACTCAAAAGAGTGTTCACCAAGATTTCATGATTGCCTTTCGCTCGTATACATGTAGGTGGGCATGAAGGGATCCGAACTCACGGTCGAGTGGGCGCGAAAATACGGCCTTTCGACGCCTATAAGGTTTCAACACGATTTTGGTTGCGTTGATCTCTGTTTAATGGTTGACACGTACTTCTGCTTGTCTGCTTCTGCGTTCACGCCATCCTATGCTTCCATACCTACTGTACCTTTTAAGGTTTGCGGCATCCGAGAAAGTTTCGCTGGGTTTAGAAATACCTCCTGAAGTTAACCCCCATGTCGTCGCAACTCTCGTGGGTGCCAATCGCAAAGTCGTTGCCATGGACGTCGCCAACCAGCGGTCGAATTGTAGTTTTACCTTACAGGGATGGGCCGACAATTGGACACAAAAGCCACGCACAAGGGTAATAAACAAATGCGTGCATGCCATGCCATGTCCTCGCCCGTGCCTCATTCTACACTGCTACTCAAGATACGCCGCTTTAAAAGACTTCCAGCGTTTTTAAGTCAATGGCGGACATTTCTTTCTTTCTTTCTTTCTTTCTTTCTTTCTTTGATTTTTCCTTGTTGTATAATACTCGAGCAATTTTGTGTCGTGATCACATCAGGTGCTCAACATGATTTCCCTCGAATTCAGCGGCACCCCACTTGCAGCTCAAGTCAAGAGCCCGTCTTTTGTGCGGCAAGTTGATTGGGTTGGGCGCACTTTCCCACTTCGGCCCACCACCGCGGCAGCAGCAGCTAGCAAATACAGAGCGCACAAAAAGACTGCTGGTGCAGGTAGTGCCGGTGCCGAGTCTAGTTCAACCAATGCTACCGCTAGTAGCAGTAATAGTACCATTCTTGGCAGCAGCAGCGGTGTCAACAGCACCACCGTGTATGAGCACAAAGGTTTTGGGTCGACCACGCGGCCGAAAGTGCAGTATTATTGCCTCATGAGCATGGCCCAATCCTACACCGACTTCCACGTGGACTTTGGCGGTGAGAATCGGCAGCAATAATAGATACTGTGTGGGTTTGTATATGTATCAGTACCCATGACTTCACTATCTGTGTGAACATTTAGTGCATTTTTTTTGTATGCTTATTTTTGTGTCAAAATACTCCCGCTTCTTCTCTTTTCATTCATAACTTTTGTTGCCCTCTGATGATTACAGGCACATCCGTGTGGTATCATTTGGTGTCCGGCCGAAAAGTCTTCTTGCTAGCGCCTCCAACGCCAAGTGTCCTAAGCGCATTCAACGACTTCACCTTTGACTCTTCTGCTTTCTTGCCAGATCTCTTGCCGCCACATACTTTCACTCGGGTAACCACAATAAGTGCTTCTTTTTATACTTGGTTCTTTTCATATAGAGTACTAGTCTGCGATGAGTAGCAAAGGTTTAAGAAGAGCGTAATATCTGTATCATTCATGAGTCGATGCATTTTGCATGCGTGCACTGTTATCTACACTGCGCTTTATGATGTTTCTAAGACGCGTACGCAACAACTACTGCTGTTTACAGGTCGAGCTTCGAGCCGGTGAAACGCTCTTGATTCCTGCTGGGTGGGTGCACGCGGTGCTTACACCGTCGGACAGCGTGGTATTTGGCGGGAATTTCTTGCATTCTTTCGGCATCAAGGAACAGGCTGAAATCATGGAACAAGAAGTCCGCACATCAGTAGCGCCTTCCATGCGCTTTCCGTTGGCGCATGAGCTGTGCTGGCGGGTTGTTGTTCAATACGCTGCTTTGGTACTGCAGAAGCAGCGCCAGGGCTCAGTGTTGTTAAATATGCACCACGAAGATGGCAACGGTATCATCAGCGACGATGACGATATTGTATGGACTCGTGGATTGACAAGCACTGAATGTCGTGAGGTGAGTAAAATTAGTAGTTTGTTCATACAGCTGTGATCTTATGTCCTACCAATTGGACTTTCTCTGTATGTTTTAGTTTTTACTGTACTTTCGAAGATACAATATCTTCTGCCGAGTACATTGAATATGGACCTTGATATGGACTCCTGATTTTTTTTCTTCAAAGGTGCGATCGCACTTGGTGCAGCGATGCCTTGCCAACAAGCAACTCTTCTTGAATGTGGCCCCATCCTGGGTTGAAGATGCCCCCAAGCTCATTGATTGGCTTAAAGATGTCCTCTCACAAGCCGAGGCAAAGTTTACCAGAAAAGCTGCGAACAACGGAAGCAGCAGTGGCGACACAAAGAAGAGAGAGAATGAACAGCCTCTTGAGGCAAGATGTACTGGGCGAGGAGTCCCACGAAATGCGCGTCGTAGCAAAGATCGTGTTGCCTCAGCTGCATTGGAGGTCGACCCTTTCCCTGGTGCAAATTTGACGCAGCTTCGATCGTTTCTACCACCAAATTTACTGCCTGTGCCTGCGTCAAATGGGCATTCAGCTGATGTTGGGATCAAAGATGATGCTGCTGAAGAGCTATTAGAGCGCCCAATAGTTGAAGAGTGGTTTCAGCGTGCGAATGCAGCGGCGAATACATCGCGGCAAGGTGATAATAACATCAATGACGATGAGAAAGACAACATCAATGGAGTCAATTTCGGCAATGAGGAGGAAGGTGACACTGGTGACGAATTTACACTTCAAGCAGCAGAAGAATTTGCGCGCCTGACCAAGAATGGTTTAGCGAGCAAGTCTGCAGACATCGGCGTTCCAACGGGAGATGCTACCAGGACTAATTCTGCCACAACCACTCGAGGCAAAACAGGCTTAAACAAAAGAGGGAGTAGCAGCAGCAAGAGCGGCAACAGCAGTGGTGGCTGCACAAGCGCTACCTCCTCAGCGAAAGGAGCTACCACTTCCTTTCAAGAAGAAGCACTGCCAACGATAGGGCTGTTGCCAGTGGGAATAATTGTGAACGCACGCTTTAAGCGATCTCAAAAGTGGTTTTCTGGCACTGTAGTAGGAGTAGCAAACGCTACATGTGCACAAGATTGCCATATTACCTGCGCTGTTGATGCCGAACAAGCTATTAATATGGGCGTGGCAGCCGCCGAGGGATCCAAAGCAATTGCTACAGCTACTATCATGCACAGCGGGGCAGAATCTGATAACGAACCTACGATATCATCTTCTTCCACTACTTTGAAACAACACCAAATTCCTGATGTATCCTCTTCATCTTCGGTACCTTCGCCTGTGCTGCACAAAGCTGCTGTCAGTGCAGCGTCCAAAGTCGCGTACCAAGTATGCTTCGACGACGGGGACTATGACCCTGCCTGCAAGCGCGATTGCATTAAGGGCCAGCCTCTCGACCCTAACACCTGGCCAATGGCTAGAGCAAAAGCACTGCGCACCCTGGCAGCTTTCAATCGTGCTCAAACCGCATGGGAATTGGCTCTGACCAAAGCGGTAAATTTTGTGCTTTCACTGACTATTTTTTTTTCTATTTACTTGCATATGCCCATGTGCCCATTCATTGAGTGTTTACCTGCCTTCTCGAACATCATAACAATTCTTTAATTTTTCGGGTCTCTCAACTTCATGATGTATTTTCATACCACTTACTTTAATAGTGGATATACAATGTCAATACAGGAGCGGTTAGCAAAGAAACGTGCTCGTGAGGACGCCAATGCAGAAGAAGCAGCGGCGGCAGCAGTTGATGCATCCTTTTGGCCCTTTGAACACCCCTCACAAAGCACCGAAGCACCTGGTGCGAAGCGGTTCCGTGCTCATAATGCAGTAGCCCTAGCGCGCTATTCCCTGAATGCCATTCTTAACGAGGCAACGGCGAACAAGACAACTGTTTCATCAGCGAGTAGACACTCCAAACTAGGCCTTGGCGTGACTTCTGAACTAACGACTCAATCTCGAATGCAGCAGCATCAGCTGAGTATGGAGTCACCTGGCGTCAAGAAGATGCGAGCCCGTACTATCATAGCGCCTGCACGGCTCTCCTTGAACACTTTCCTCCGAGAGGCCACGAAGAATCAAAGCGCGCCAGCTGCATCAAATGCCTCGGCCACTTTTACTCTATATCAAGGTCTAATGAATCCCTCTTTCATGGCTCGCTTGCCGTTGATGCCATTGCCAATGCCTCGGGTAGCCACAGCACCACAGCACGGGCAGCACCTGGGGCAAGATGGGCCAGCAGCAGCACCAGGAAATTTGACACCGACAGCACAGTCTTCGCGTACGGAAATGGTAAAAAGTGGTACGAAAAGAAGTTCTGCTGTGTCTGCCCGCGAACTAGCTGCGATTGCGCGCGAGCCTATAGACTCGACCGTTGCGCATGCTCTCGCAAACAGTCTTGAGCACACTGCAGCAGCAACCAAGGTATCTATCTGCCTTCGCCAGTGCGTTAACTATCGTCTTCAACTGAATACTAAGGCTGAATTTTGCACCTAAGAACACATGGCTTTTGCATGACGATTTCTTTGGGGGGTCTTTGCAGGCCACTGCGGATGAAGCGCGTGCATTAGTAGCTCGCATGTCTTCAAATGATCAGCAGATGAGGTTACCCCGGGGCACAGCCTCCACTGGTGCTGCCACCGCAGACATCACGTCTGGCGTCACTGCATCCGCCAATCGCGAGGTGATTGTGGAGCGTGATCAAGGGCACCTCATCACCGAGCCCCATTCAGGGTTAGCCTCAGCTACAATAAATGCTTTGCTCGCGCCGCAAGCTTCCGAGCTCGCAGCCAGCGTGCGCGCGAAGTCCATTGCGAATGCACATGCGCATAGATGAGCTTTCTTTCGTGCATGGCTTGGTGCTTCTTCTCTTACCTCAAGACAGGCAGAGAGAGATAATTGCTGGCTCTTCAATTTAGAGCATATATTTGTTTATTTATGCTTGTTTACCAATATGCAATGGCAGCGCAATTGTTGATGTTCCTGTGTACTATGCAAGATGTAGCTTTTAGAGGCAGGATCGCTCAATCGCTCAATCCCCTAGAAACCGGAGTAGGAGTAGTACCCCAGTTCCCTTCAGCTATAAGCATTTATGTCGTCCCTGAGGTCCCCAGGAAACCTACCGTTTACTTCTATCATCCAGCGGCTGCCGCAGCGGCTTCTTCGGCTTGCTTCAAGCCTGCATCTTCATATGTCATATGTCATATGATTTTCCGACTCTGTACCATTTACCATATTAGTGCATTCATCATTTTTGTCGTCCTTCGCTTCGGCTGCTGCGTACGTTTCCCGAACTCTTCTTCTCTGTGCTCTTTTCTCCCTCCGCGAGCCTCCTTTTTTGCTTTTCAGATTTTGTCAGCTCTTCACGCGTTCAAGTGTGTCCTCCTGATTGACGGACTGATTTTGCTTTAAGCCCGCCCCGGTTGAGTAGTTGAAGACTTTATTGCAAGTCCATTTGGGATTCTTAAGTTTTGAAATATATTTGTTTGATTGAGCTCGCCAATACTGATGTTCTTATTCACTCTCCGCCGACTCGGTTCAGCGTGCGCGTTCCTAGTTTGCGTGTCTCATTCGCGTGGGTTGGCATCACCCGTGCTGGAACCCGCTTGCTCACTACCGTACGCAGAATGGCGGGCAACCTTTGCCAATGAATTACACTATATTGCAAGCGATGATTATGCGCAGCGGCAGTCGTGGTACGAGCAGCGGTGCGCCCAACTGGATGCTTGGAATGCCGAACACTACGGCCCTAGCGGTGACATGCGGCTGGCGACGAACGCTCGATTCGGCGATCGCTCCCCGGCAGAGCTCGAAGCTCTCGTTGGCTACATATATCATGATGTTACTGGCATAGATAACGAGCCCCCTGTTGGAAGCCTTCATAGCACTGACGCGGCCAATGTCACAGTCCCCAGCGAGTGGACTTCCCTCGACTGGCGTGACAAGACGTCCAATCCAGCAGGCACTGTGGCCGTTACCAACGTCAAAAATCAAGGCGATTGCGGGGCTTGTTGGTCATTTCCAGTGATTGCTACGCTCGAAGCTGCGGTGGCTATTGGGCATGGCGTTCTTGACTCCTACAGCGAGGAGGAGCTCCTGGATTGCGATATGGATACTGGTGGCTGCAGCGGAGGCAGCTTCGTGGCCGCGTACAACTGGCTAATCTCTAATGGTGGCGTTAGCCTATACGCAGACTACCCATGGACAGGTGACCCGTCAGCTTGCTATGCTTCGTCTACTCAGAAAGCTGCCGCCTTGAACCGTTTTGAAACTGTGAGCCCTAGCTGCGACGTCGACGCTGCAACCGATGCTATAGTCAATAGTGGCCCTCTCAGTATTAGTATAGACGCATCATGCGATACATTTATGTACTATAGTGGTGGTGTGCTAATGAAAGGATGCGGTGCTTCAGCCAATGACCACGCTTTGACGCTAGTCGGTTTTAACGCAGACGCTGACACGCCTTACTGGATCGCCAAGAACAGCTGGGGCACCAGTTGGGGCGACCAGGGCTACATTTACATTTCGATGTCTCTCGCAGATACCATGGCGCCGGGCGTGAACTGTGGCATAAGTGGCGTGCTAGAGGAAGCAAAATTCGTTTCACCCGATGCGACATCCTTGTTGTCTAACCGAACTGCGCCGGACCCAGCAGTTGACGACAGCTCTAACAGTGACAGCGGGAATCTCTCGTGCGAAGACGTAATTATCTTCGGCGAACACCCGTTTAAGGAGGGCGACAGTGGCTGGGCTTGCGATGCTGTGGTTTGGCTTTCGTCAAGCCATCCGTGGTGGTGCTGGGTTTTAGTCTACGTTGCTTGTTTCATGTTCATTATTTGCTTTTGCACCGTCATCCGTTCGTGCTGCGCCGTAGTGTGCCGTTGCATGTGCTGCTGCTCCGTCATCCGTTCGTGCCTCGCCGAAATATACTTCTGCTTATGTTGCTGCAGCAGCCGTAACGAAGATCGCCAATACCGCCGCCATCACCGCAGGCGCAAGCCTCGAATCGTGCATAACGAAGGACTACGTGCACCCCTGGTAATTGCCGAGGGTGCGGACGGGCCGTTCATAGGCCATAATAACCACGTAAATGCACTTCACGGTGGCGAAGAAATCTACTACGCCGAAGTTGTTTACGATTGATATAAACCATTCAACGCGCGCTTTTTATTCCGACAACTGCCTTTTTATTGGCCATCTGTTATTCATTCAAATTAGTACTGCGAGTAGAATACGTTCGATTCTACTGATTATACGGTTTTACTCCCAAATTTTAGATCTACCAGAAACGCAAAAAAATCTGCTTGGTTCATGATTCAGATGAGCCCAGCATATATAGAAGGTGACAAGGGACCTCTTGAATGGTAGTATGGTAGTGGCAGTGTGTTCGCTAGTAAGAAGGCACTGGTATATAAGTGTATAACATAAAACATATAACATATAATTGCGGGGATATAACTCAACCACAACCATATCTAGACTTCAGATGCCATTTCCCCTCGGGGGGGGCATGTCCAATCGGCAACTAGCTCCATATTATAGATCACAGGGCCATTA
>Ga0307930_1002039_pt1 | contig 15638 bp, 27 predicted proteins | sample OrgLakmetageno46_FD_203161 | JGI IMG/M metagenome (GOLD analysis project Ga0307930, IMG submission 203161) | Saline water microbial communities from Organic Lake, Antarctica - #46 | ecosystem: Environmental > Aquatic > Non-marine Saline and Alkaline > Saline | place: Antarctica: Organic Lake...
TCGCGGCATCATTGCCCGCCGCCAGTTCCCAACCTCGGGCGATTTCTTCCCATGACAGCCATCCCAGCGGGGAATAAAGCCCGCTTATGTGGTAGCCGACCACGCCAGCGGCCTGCGCGTTCGCGATAGTCTCCGGGTCCGCCGTCGGCATCCAGCAGGCGCCGCTTGCCTCGTCCATCATCGCCGTCTTGTGCCGCTCGGCGATGGGCTCGTCGCAATGCTCGCAGATGTAGCGCGCCGTCTCCGGCCGCCCCTTATCCCAGCGCAGGCGCTCGAACTGCAGCCATTGCAGGCCACCACAGTGCGGGCAGGGCACGTGGTAGCGCTGCTGATCGCTCATTTCGTACTCCCGCTCGATCCGCGACAGGCCCTTGATCGTGGGCGTCGAGGCGAGGAACACCTTGCTCCTATGTCCAAAACTGATGGTGCGCGCTTCCGCGAGCGCGATCGGGTCGCCTTCCCCGTCGAGGTCGCCCGGATAGGCGTCCACCTCGTCCAGGAACACCCAGCGCGCGGGCATCGAGCGCAGACCGACCGCACTGTTAGCACCCGTCAGGATCAGCTGCCCGCCCGGGAACCGCTTTCCGAGGATCGTGTTCCCGCTGTCCCGCGACCGCGAAGGCATCACCAGCGCCCGCAGTTCCGGGCTTTCCTCGATCAGCGGGTCGATCCGCTGCTGCGACAGGCGCTTTGCCAGATCGACCGTCGGCTGCACCGCGAGGAACGGGCCCGGTGCCCGATGCATCGCAAAGCCGATCCAGTTGTTTCCCGCCTCGGTCGCCCCGACCTGCGCCGCCTTCATGAACACGATCCGCTGCGCCGGGCTCGATGGCGAGAGCGCGTCCATGATCGCCCGCATGAACGGTGTCCGCGCCGTCCTGTATGGACCGGCCTCGGATGCCGCCCGCGAGGACAGGATGCGGTGCCGGTCGGCCCACTCCGACACCGTCAGCGTGAGATCCGGAGCAAGTCCGGCCAACCATGAGCGCCGGATTTCTTCCGCGCCGTCGAAATCAGCGAAGCTCAAGCTTCACCTCGGCCATATCGGCCAGATGTTTCCGCAGGTATTTGTCCAAGACCTGCTCCATCTTGTGCGGATCGACGCCAAGCTCGGCCGCCATATTTGCGGCCACGCGCGGCGGCCAGTTCTGCCAGGCGTCCCGCTCTCGTCGCGCAAGGTCGAAAACCACCGCTGTGGTGCGCGCTCGGTCGACCAGTTCGCCCTTCATCTTGGCCAGCTTGACCTTGGCGGTCTGCGCCTTGAGCACCTCGTTGGCCATCCGCGCGCGCAGGAACGATACCTCGCCGACGCCCGCCGTCGGGTCTGGCTCGGCACCCGCCTCGCGCAGGGTGTCGCTCACCGCCTCGATCGCGGATCGCGGCACCGGCTTGGTCGCCGCCCGTGCTGTGCCTGCGGCTGTCGCCATGCCCATCGCCTGGGCATTGGGACCGCGCTGCTTCGCTGGGTCCGTCTGAGCGGCCCACTGCTTGTCGGCCTTAACCGGGTCGATGGTGCCGTCAGCGCTAAGCGAAATCCGTCCAGTCGCGATGGCCTTGCCCACCGCGGTGTGGCTGACACCCCGGTGGGCGGCGTATTGCCGACGCGACATTCCCATTCCGCTCAGACTCCCCTTCGGCGCTCCCCTTTCGATTGGGGTTTCTGCTTATAAAGCAATGATATTGCTACGGTTTCTCTACACTACAAGCGCTTAAAGAGCGAATGTGATTACACAGTGCGACGCACCCCGCGACGCACCAGCCACGGAGACGCAGCCATGAGCATCGCAGCCACAAACGACACCACGCGCATCTTTATCGACCGCAGCAACTTGAACGCAGCGATGACAACGACCGACCTGCACAACCACTTTTTGCTACAGAACCTGAACAGCGAAGTGTTCGAGATGGCTGGCCGGGTCGGGATCGACTGCCTGACCATCGAACTGCTCGAGGTCGCCAAGCTCCTGAAGGAACTCGGCATCATCTGAAACCCACCAGCCCCTGCCCAGCGCAGGGGCCCCAACCGCAAAGGGACAACGACCATGCACGCTCGCAAGAACCGGATCGACCAGATGACCAGCCGCGACTACGCCCTCGACGCTTTCCTCGCCAAGAAGGCCGAGATCGACACCATGCTGGCCCGCCTGCAAGCCCTGAGCCACGAGCACTTCGAAGGCAGCTCGGACGAGGTCCATTGGGGCCACGTCGGCACGCTCGGGTTCTACGCCGAGCAGCTGAAGGGCATCACCGACGCCGCCTTCAAAGAAGGGGAGCACGCCGAATAACTGCCCACCACCAAACGAATGGAGACAAAAATGCACCACGAACTTTTTGAAGAAATGCAGCGTCTTATTAATTTGGACCCGCAAGAAACGACAGAAAAGCAAGAAGACAGACTTAGTAAACTGATCGCGCTGCACGATAGCGGCGAAGCTTATTTTGATCTGGATTAACCCGTTTATAGGAGACTGACCCGATGACCAACAAAACCGCACCCACGATCAATATCGAACCGCGGCAAACCAAGCAGCAGATGCTGATCGACCTGCTCAAACGCCCCGAGGGCGCCACCATTGACGAGATCGTGGCCGCAACCGAGTGGCAAAAACACACCGCGCGAGGTGCCATGTCGGGCGCCCTGAAGAAGCGGCTTGGACTGACCATCCACGCCGAGCCGGAGCCCGGTCGCGGGCGGGTTTACCGGATCGCGGACGACGAAGCCTCCTGAGCGCCGCCAGCACGTCCTGACCTGAAGGAGACCGCGCCCAGCGCGGTCTTTTCGGTTTCTGCCGCGCCGCGAACTCGCACAGCCTCGAAGAAGCGCCGCAGCGCGTACGATCTGATCACCGAGACCACGGTGAAAACACCGCCGATTGCCACGTGCTCGCCCATCGTGGCGTGGATCCCGAAGAGCGGGAACACCAGCGCCTGCGTCATGACCGCCACGCCGAAGCCGACGGCGACGTTCGTGACCGCCTCGACGGCTGACATGAGCCGGGACTGTTTCACGCCGCTGCCTTCCGTTCCGCGTGCAGCTCGGCGAAAGAGCGCCCGTCGCCTTCGAGGACAGCCGTCTGGCCGGTCAGGTTCTGCCACCGCTCCACGATCACGTCGATGTAGGCGGGGTTCAGCTCGATCCCGTAGCAGACGCGCCCGGTCGTCTCGGCCGCGATCAGCGTGGTCCCCGATCCCATGAAGGGCTCGTAGACTGCTTGGCCTTGGCTCGAGTTGTTGAGGATCGGCCTGCGCATGCACTCGACCGGTTTCTGCGTGCCGTGGACCGTCTCGGCGTCTTGGTCCTTGTTGGCGATGTGCCAGAGCGTCGTCTGCTTCCGGTCGCCCGCCCAGTGTCCCTTGCCCTTCTTGCGAACCGCGTACCAGCAAGGCTCGTGCTGCCAGTGGTAGTCGCCGCGGCTGAGGATCAGCCTGTCCTTCGCCCAGATGATCTGCGACCGGATGTTGAATCCCGTGTCGATCAGGCTTTCGGCGACCGTAGTGGCGTGCAGCGCGCCGTGCCAGACGTAAGCCACGTCGCCGGGGAAAAGCGCCCAGGCTTCGCGCCAGTCGGCGCGGTCGTCGTTCAGGACTTTGCCGGTCCGCTTGGTGCTGGCCGCGCCCGCCTGGTTGCGCCAGCTTGGGTCGTACTCGACGCCGTAGGGCGGGTCGGTCACCATCAAAAGCGGCTTCACACCGCCGAGCACGCGCTCGACGTCGGTGGCGAGGGTGCTGTCTCCGCAGAGCAGGCGGTGGTTGCCGAGGACCCACAAATCGCCGACGACCGAGACCGGGTCGGCCGGAGGCTCTGGCACATCGTCCTCGCCGTCGACCGCATCGCCAAGTTGTGGGCCCTCGATTTCCTCGAGCATCCCTTCCAGTTCCTCGTCCGAGAACCCGACCAAGTCCATGTCGAAGCCGTCGGCGCGGATCAGATCGATCTGCTCAAGCAGTATCTCGGTGTCCCATCCGGCGTTCAGCGCGATCTTGTTGTCCGCGACGACCAGCGCGCGGCGCTCCGCCTCGTTCAGATGTGCCAAACGGATGGTCGGGACTTCGTCCAAGCCGAGTTGCTTCGCAGCCATCAAGCGACCGTGGCCAGCGATGATCACGTCGTCGTCGCCGATCAGGATCGGATTGGTAAAACCAAACCGGAGGATCGAGGCAGCGATCTGCGCGACTTGCTGGTCGGAGTGCGTCCGGGCGTTCCGCGCGTAGGGCACGAGGCGTTCGGTTGGCATCATCTCGATCTGCAAGGGCGAACTCCAATAAAAGAAGCCCGGTGCTTGGCGGAGCACCGGGCTTTGAGTTGAGGCGAGCGGCCGCCCAACAGGAAGATGTTCGACGCTGGCAACCTGGAAACCCAAATGTGGAAACCCACCCCGGAAACCCAGAAAAAACCTTTGTCACTAGAGACTTAGCGCGCTTCCGCCCCCCCCATACGTTCCCTTTCAGGGGGGAACCAGAGCCGGGGGGGGGTGGGTCGGGGGTAGGGTCCCGCTACGATCACCTGTCGCCAGTCTATCGTGAATGTGCACCAAAACGACGCGATCTGTCGCTGACAAAGTTGAGCCGGTTGAGCAACTACAAAAGCCTTTTCGATGGTGCTTCGTCGCCTTTGGCTGATGGTACATCTGCTGCCTTTTTCGCCGCCGCCGCGCGCCGCGCGGATTTCTCGTGCTTGTTCAGATGGTTGGCGATGGTTTGCAGGGACGCCACCCAGCGCCGCCACGCGGTCTGCCGAACGCATCCTGCTTGGATGCAAACCTGCCGCCAGCGACAGCCCTCTGCGCGCAGCCACACGATCCGTGCGTCCTCCGGGCCGATGAACCGCAGCCAGTCGATGCACTCGTCCATGCGCTGTATCTCACCGGCGTTCGGGATCACACGCATGCGCGTCTCGTTGTAGCCGTAGGCGTGCTTTGCGTCCTGCACGTACTCGGGCCACGAATGGCCGTATCCCTTCGGGCCAGAGCCGGGCGGGTTGGGCAGGCGGCGCAGCGCAATCGCTGCCTCCTCCATGCGGTCCTCGATGATGCGTGGTGTGAATTCCATGGCTGATCCTTCGTTCAGTAGATTTGCAGTTCTCGCAGGCGCTCGCGCGTGACGAGCCCGGCCGCCAGCAGCGCATCGCGCTTGACGTTGTTGATCGAGCTGGTCGGGACAAACCCGCCGGAGTTGATCCAGCCAGCCAGCCTCCGTAGCTGCGCATCGGCATCGAGCGCGACGCCTGCAGAAAGCGCATTGCTGTTCTCAGCAATTTTCGGATTTTCGGCTTGGCGCTTGCGCTGGGTATGTGCGTGCCGGATCGCATTCGTGAAGTAATCCCACGTGCGGATCGGGTTGCTGCGTTCGGTCGCGGTGCGCTGTCTGATGATGGGAAGCACGTCGGCTTGAAGGTCCAGCCCTGCCTTGAGCCAACCGTCGATCACGTGTCCTGTCGCCACGATCTGCCTTCGAGCCGATTCGGACAGTCCCGGCCCGCAGGCTTCCAGGCACGCGGTCTCCGCCTCGCTCGCTGCGCCAACGCGCTGCGTAGTATTTACTGGTTCTCTTACAGTGTTAGTCTCCGAATTCCGGAGACGGGAATCGCCATTTTTCGGAGACGGCTTCGGCCCATTTCCGTCTCCGATTTTCGGAGGCGGTTCTTGTGGAAAGTCCGACTCGAACCCCAAGATGTAGCGGGTTGACATTTGCTTCCGGGTTTCTGGGTTGATGCGGCGAACGCGTTTGATCAGCCCCATTTCCTCGAGTTTCGCGAGGTGGTCGTTCAGCGACGACACTGACATTTCGGCATCGACTGCCACTTGCTGCTGCGACGGGAAGCAGCCGTTGTCCGGGTTGTGGCGGTCGGCCAGCATGGCAAGAACGCGCCAAGTGGCGGGCTTCAAACCTCGCTGCTGAAATGCCCAGTTGGTGGCCTTGTGGCTCATTGGAATGTCCCCTTTCGAATTTCAGGGGACGTTCGCGTGGGATGGGAAGCGGCACGTAGGCGCGGAGCGGCGCGGGAAACTGAGCTGCCGCGCCTCTCGGCCGGTCGAAAAAATAGGCAAGGCCCACAAGCCGTCAGGGCGCGCCAGACAGGCCGCTGTTCGGCTCCCGGCACCCACCCTAGCGGCAAGCGCAGGGAATGCCGTTCCTGCGGGCGCTGGGCGCGAGCTATGCCGGTGGCGGGCATCAATGGACCGCCTTCCCAATTGCCTGCGCCATGCGCTCCGCCAGCTTGCTTTGGCGATAGTCGTAGAGAGAGATCGTGCCGATCCAGCCGCCGTGGGTTTTACCGCCAATGCCGCGCTTCCGTCGCGGTAGGCCTGCCAATAGGACAGCCCGGCTGACGCAGGAGCGGCTGGCGAGACCGAAAAGCTTTGCAATGTCGGTCGTGGAAACGCCTGCCAGCCAGAGCTCACGCAGATCATCATCGCGGACGAGCCGCTTTCTTACCTTTGCGCGGCTGGGAAGGCCCATGCGCCGCGCGCGGTCGCTGACAGCCTGCCGTGTCACGCCCATCCACTGAGCGATCTCTTCGGTTGAAATCCGGTGGCAGTTCCAGAGCCGGGTGAAGGTCTCGAGATCGACTTCGCGCCTCAATTTGGGCCAAGTGAGACCTTCGACCTCGAGCCTGTGGGCCACTGCTGCTTGCGTGACGCCGAGACGGCGCGCCGCCTCGCTCTGCGTGATTCCGTCGGCCATCAGCGCTCTCAGCTCGTCCGTGGTGAACTTGCGTCGCTTCCGGTGCGCCTCGATGAACGCCGCGCTCATGGCATTCCAAAGCTCCGCGTCGCGAAGCCATGCGCGCGCAGCGCCGCGTCTGTGTCGTCCATCGAACGGACGAGCGCCCAGGCGAAGCCTTGCTGTGTCACCGCGTCGCGAAAAGCCTCCTGCGCTGGGCGCAGCGTGCCGGTGCTGCTCTTCACCTCGAGAAACATAACCTTGCCCTGCGAGAGCACCACCAGATCAGCGAAGCCCGGGTGAACACCCATTCCAACAAGAATGGCTTGGCGCACTTGCCCGGCGCGCCCACCAGACGCGATCTCGTTGGCCGCGTGGTGCACGATCGAGCCCTTCGGCAGGACCACCCGCAGGAAACTCACAATGGCTCTCTGAATGTCCGCCTCTGGCGTACCGCGCTTCTTCACCAGACGCCTCCCGACCCAAGGCCAGGAACAAGATCGGCGATGTTGCGCGCGACTGCGCGGATCCCAATCTCGATCACCTCGGGGTTAACGGTCCAGCAGGAATTGGTCAGCGCGGCCGTGTCGAGCGCGCAGTCCCACATTCGCCCAAAGGCCTCCGACGCGTGCTCGAACACCTGGTTCTGGCGAAGCGGATTCGCGAAGCCGCCTAGCTCCATGTCCACGCCCGCTGAGACCGCCGAAATCTCGCTGATCTGCTGCAGCCGCATTTCACGCACGCTGGTGACGATTAGCGTCAGGCGAGACGCATGAAGGGGCATGGCGCTCGGCGGCAATTTCCCATCCGAAGGGCGGGCGATGACCTTTGGCCAGCGCAGGTCCTTTCGGGCCCCGTCGGCGCTGTAGACGACGCTCAACCAGTCTCCGCCTGATTGCCGATTGGGGATCGTCAAGCCCTCTCGGACCCACAAGGCGTCACCGGGCTTGATAAGCGAATAACACTTGTCCGTTTGATGGATCACACGAACCCGGCTGGCCACAATCCGCCGCTGGATTTCAGTGTGAAGAATGATCGGCAGCACTCGGTTCGGTTCGGCTTGAATGATCATGCCAGCGCCTCCGGATAGTCGGTCTTGCGCTCTAGGCGCTTTCGGCAGGGCGGGATCCAGATGAGTTGCGGCGGCCTCTGCGACCAGCCGGGCGGGATGGGTCGTGTGTCCCAGACCAGCCAGCAGTAGGCGGTCGCCGTCGAGCCGGTCGCGGTCAGTCGGCCCTTCACCATCGGCACGCGCTCGGCGAACTGTGCGACGAAGGTCGGCGGGTGAGGCAGGAACAAGCTGCAGTGGCGAGCCACGCCCTCGAGAAAGGCGAGGCGCGTGAGCATCGCCACGCCCCTGCGCGGCTGCAGCGCAATAGCGCGCCGAATGAACTCAGGTGCCATGCGAAAAGGCGGATTCGTGATGATCCAATCGACGCCCTGCTTCTCGATGCGCGGCGGGACCGCGTCGAGGCCGAGAAAGTCCGCCACCCGAGTTTGGCCGTGGAATTGAGCCGTCCGCACTTCTTCTTGGCTGTAGTCGGCGACGTCGGATGCGTGCACGGCGAAAAAATACTCCGCCAGCGTTGCCGCCATGTGCCCGCGCCCGCAGGCTGGCTCCCAGACGTTCTGAGATCGCTGATCGCCGGGAATGCGATCAGCCGACCAGTCTGCTCCTGACAGCCTCGGGCCGATCAGTTCCTCGATCAGCGCGCGGGTGGCCCAGGGTGGCGTTGGGAAATCATCGAGGCTTTGCCGAGATTCGACGCGCCTCTGCATCACAGCGGTGGAACGGTTCTGCGTCATGCCTCACTCCCCGATGCTTGTCGAAGGGTGGCGGAAGCGGGTGTGGAGGCGCGGGCAATCCGTATCGCCGAAGAACGGACACCACGTCAGGTGCCCCGATCCGTCTGGCGCAATGGGCTGGTGGCAGTCAGCGCACCGCTGGTCGACCGGGACTTCCGGCTTGCGGGTCAGCCCGACCACCGTGATGAAGCCGTCGTCCTCGACGTTGTCGTACTGGCGCATGTCGATCACTCCATGCCAGCGGTGCGCGTCAGCCGGGTGACGATCGCTTCCATGAGGTCGATGCGGCGATCCGCATCTTTCTGGGACATTCGCCCAGCGCGCACTTGGTTGGGATAGACGCGACGGCGCATGAACGCCTCGCGCTGGGCTTTCTCGATCATTTGGTCGATTGTCTTGCGACCGCTTTCGCCCATCGCTTCTGGGCCCCACTCGTGGATGATCCGTTTGCCGCCCGGCATGTCGAGCGAAAGGCGAAAGGACGGCGCAAACCGCTTGGGGATTTCGTCGCTGATCCACTGGATCGGATACCAAGGGCGGCCAGCGTAGTTTTCGGCGAAGTCGACCAGTTCCTTGTCCGGGCCTTCCTGTTCGAGAAACCGCACCATGACGGTCTCGTCCGGATTGTCCTCTGCCCAGACCTGCACCAGCCACCACTGTTCGCGGCCAGAAATGTTGGCGCGCATGAAGCCAAACGGCTCGCCGGTGTCGTGCGGGTCGAACGCGGCCAGATAGCTCTGCTTCAGGTCGAGCATTACGACGCCCTCCCGAAGAACACCGGCCGTCCGGTCTCTTCCGAAGCAGCGGTCGCGATCTGCGTGAAATGCGCGCGCCGCTGATATTCGACGCGCCGCCAGATGAAGCCCATTTGCAGCTGGCCGCCGTTGATCCGCCAGCGAAAGGCGCAGCGCAGCGGCACCGGCGCTTCGCCGTCGTAGAGCGGGATCGAGAGCACAAACTCGCGCGGCACCTTTATGTCCCCGCGCGCCTTGGTCTCGGTCTCGTAGACGAAGGACCGGTCTCCGTTCTCGAGGCGCGTCGAGCTCTTGAAGGTCACACCCTGCGTGCCTTCCAGATCGCGGCTGATCTCGATCAGGACTGTGGGCTCCGGGTCGGTCACGTCGACCGCGTTTTCCTCGAGGAACGCCGCGAATTCCGCCTGGCCGTGAAAGGAGTTCTCCATCTCCGCCCAGCGCTTGAATTCCTCGGATGGACGAAGCTTCAGCGTGCAGGTGTGCTCGCGCGGTTCCGGTGCGAGGGGCGTGCCATCGACCACCTCGTTGGCGTGATGCCAGTCGAGAATTGCCTTGATGCTACCTGCGTCGTAATCCGCGATAAGCACAGAGCGGCTGTTAGAAAAGCGGTTCACGTAGGCGGAGAGGGACGCCCGCTGGTCCACTACCACCGCAGTCTTGGTGATGTGCGGAGGGAGCGCGTGCGGGTCGTGGGCAGCCTCGAGGCGGAAGCCCTCGGGCACGAGGATGTGGCGCGCACCATGCGGCCCATCGATTACTGGGGAGGCGAGCCGGGCGGCCTTGATGGCGGCGTCCAGCGCGCTTTCAGGATGTGCTTCGACCAGCGCGCTGTTGCTGGCCTGCGGCGAGAGTTTCGGTGCCATGTGCGTGTCCTTTCGGGGATGTGGTTACTGAAGGTCCGCGCGCTCGCGGCGGGCCTCGAGCTCGTCAAAGAGGTCTTCTTGAGTGGGATCGCGCCGAGTCAGGCGCCCTTCCTCGGTCACGTAGTAGATGCCCGTGCCGAGCGGCTTCCTCGGCTTCTTGCAGGAAAGCTGCGGGACGCATTCGATCTGCCCGGCTTCGTTGACCTTGAAGGGCAGCTTGATGCTGATGTCGCCCTTTCCGCCCGTGCGGCGGATCGCCTCCATCAGCTCGCCTAACTGTTCGTCTGCTTCGGCGATCAACTCGCCGCGCCTGAAGCTCTGCAGGAATTCGAGAAAAGAAAGTTCGTCGCGTGCCATGCGCGTCTCCATCAGCTGGGGGTGAAAAGCAGGAAAAGGTAGAGGATGCCGAAGATGCTGACGGCGCCGATCAGGTCGCCGAGCCAGCGCCGGATGCGCCCCTTGCGATTGATCTCCGCGACAGCGTCACGAACGATGGCGGCGTGCAGTGCTTTCGCGCGCTCGTGGTCCATCCAGTCGCCATAGGTCTGCAGAAACTCACAGGCATCGAGCACCGATGCGTCGCAGTGAATGTCCGGGTTGGCGATGATCTGCCGCGCATCGGCGACGCTCATGCTCGGGAAGCGGATCACTTGGGCGCTCATTTGCGCACCGCCCCGGTTCCAAAACCCTCTTGCTTTCGCAGCCAATCCTGAACGGCTTCTCTGCGGTACCAGACTTTTCGCCCAATCCGAACGAGTGGAGGTCCGATCCTCTGATTTTGCCATTTTGCAAGGGTCTTAGGTTGCACACCCAAACTGGCAGCAAGCTCGTCGCGGTTCATCCAGCCGCTGAATACCTCTTGGCTGTCGCCGGTTTCAGAATCTGCACTCTGCGCCATTCATCGTCCTCCATTGCGCTGCCCGGCGCGGGCGGCGATTGGAGGGCATCCAAAGCGATAAAGTGCAGAGGCTCCGAGGCGCGGAAAGGCGTGGGAAAAGAAACGTGCGCGCCGCTGATCTAAATAGTTAACGCGGAATGCCATTAACCACTTGATGCAATTCAGTTTTTGAAGGAAAGGTTAACGTAGCAGCCACGGAATCGTCCGGGCTTGAGCAGGCAGAAGGACCGCGAAAATGAATTCACCAGAGAAAGACTGAACATGGATGACAGGACGCTTCTCGCCGCTATTGGCGAGGCGCTCTACGGGCAGAGCTGGAAAACTGAATTGGCTGGCGATCTTAAGATCGATGATCGATCGCTGCGCCGCTGGATCCAGACCGGCGAAGTCCCGGAAGGAGTGTGGCGCGACCTGATCGTCGTTCTCGCGGATCGAAGGGGAGTGATCGACTCTCTTTTGATTGAGGTCCGCGAAAGATCCTGACGAGCAAAGTCGCCGCCTAACTCCAAACTCCTGAATTGGTGAACCTTTCCGCGCCCCTTGGGCATCGGCGGGCACCGCTTTGAGAAACTTAAACGGAGGTACGAGCATGGGTGTGCTGCCAAGGGTCTTCTTTACGATCACTGAGACTGCGGCCCGGTTGGGATACTCGCCTGCGGACATCGCAGGGTGGGCCCACCAAGGGCAGCTGGAGATTGTTACCGGGATCGCACCGGTGAAATGCGGGGAAGAACCCGCTGCTGGACTGGTGGCCATCTCGGTCGCCGACATATTGCCGATGTTCCGAAGGTCTGGCACAGGCCCAAGGGAAATGCCGGTGCGAAGGATTCGAGCGCAGGAAAAGGACGAATGGTTGACGATCACAGAGCCTGCAGAAGGCGTGATCGTCTCCATGGAAGACTTGATGATTCTTGCCGACGAGGTCTACCGATTTGAAACAGAGAATGAAATTTTCGGACGACCACACGGCGGAAAAGGGCCCGAGCCTAAATTTGATTGGGATGGGTTCTGGCGCGCGGTCGCGCTTTATGTCCACGAGCAGGGCGTGCCAACAACTTTAAAGGAATTCACCGAGGTCTTGTCGAACTGGTTCTTGGACCAATCCGACGGAAAGAGCAGCCCGAGCGACAGCGTGATCCGCAAGAAGCTCTCGCCGCTTTGGAACCGCCTGCGGCAGGAGGAGTGAAGATGCCGGAATTCCTCGAAGACTTGCTGGGCGCGGCGGCGCTGTTCGCCATCCTCTGGCTTTTGCTGATCATGACGCCGTTAGCCAAGCACCGGGGCGGCGATCACTCGCCGCCTCGAACCACGCGAGGACGTGCCTTCATGATGTCGGCCACCGCGTCCACGCCAGCCCGAAGCGGGCTGTCGAGAAGGTGCGCATAGCGCTGCGTCGTGCGCATCTGCGTGTGCCCCAGCAGCTTCCCGATCATCTCGAGCGAAGCACCGCCGCTGACCAGCAGAGAGGCGAATGTGTGGCGCAGATCGTGGATCCTGACCTCGGGCAGCTGCGCGGCCGTCTGGATCGCGGTCCAGAAACGCCTGATCTCCTGCACCGGCTGGTCCTTTAGCATCCCGTCCGCGCCCAGCGCATCGCCGGGAAACAGCCATTCGCATCCCTTCGGCACCGCCACATGGCGCAGGCGCACCAGCCCGGCTGTCTCGGCAGAGATAGGCACGCGGTGCACACGGCGCTGCTTGGTGTTGGCTGCGGGCTTGGACCACGTCCCGAGGTCGAGGTTGAACTGCTCGAACCGCGCCGTCCGGACTTCGCCCAGGCGCGCGCCCGTCAGCATGCACATTCGCACTATACCGGCTGCGCGCTGGTCCTCCGCCGCCTGCAGCGCGTCGCCGAGCCGTGTGATTTCCTCGATCGACAGGAACCGCTCGCGCTCGGTCTCCAAACGCCGCCTGAAGCCCTCTGCGGGATTGTCGGCGCGCATCTTCCACGCCACAGCGAGGTTGAACATCTTGCGCAGAACCTCGCCCGCTCGGTTCGCCCTGATCGGTGTCGGCTTTGCGGCCGCCAGCTTCTTGCGTCGGCTCGTGCCCTTCTCCTTCGCTGGGCGCGCCCGCCCTTCCGCGATCATCCCGAGAATGCGCTCGACGTCCGATGCCTCGATTTCCGAGACAAGGCGATGTTTCCAGTGAGGCTCGACCAGCTTCCGAAGCATCGACGCCTGGTCAGACGCGTTGCGCGGCGCGAGGTGCGCGGCGTGCTCGCGGAGGTATCGATCGATCAGGTCCGGGATCCGTGGCGCTGCGCGGATTTGCTCCCGCTCGGCCAATGGGTCGTGGCCATCGTCGATATCGCGGCGCAGCTGCTTGGCGCGGTCGCGCGCGGCCACGACGCTCCATTCCGGCCAGCGCCCGATGGCCATGCGCCGCTGCCGCCCCTTGATCGTGTAATCGAGGTAAAAGCCCCGGCTTCCCGTCCGCTGGATCACCGCCGAGAAGCCCAGCACCTCGTCGTCAAATAGCTGGTATGGGCGGGCGCGCGGCTCCGCCTCCTTCACCAGTTTCTCTTTCAATCGCTGTTTGCTGCTCATTTTCGCACCATGTGAGACACGTCCCGTGACGCCATTGAAGTCGCCACGGGTCAAGTCAAAGAACCAAGAAGAAGCCGATCCAGAACAGGATGCCGATGATCGCGGCCGGGACGATCCACCACCCGGACCGGAAACGAGGGTCTCTGCCCGCGCGAGCGGGGCAGTCGCGTCCTTGGCGGCAGTTGTTGTTACAGGGAGGGCAAGTCATGCGATGGAGTCCTTCCTGCGACAGAGGGCGATCCGCGCAGCCAACCAACCTGCACATATTGTCATTCTGCCTTTTGCTGAGTCTGGCGGGTCGAAGGTCACGGTAAGGCCGTCCTTATGCAGCGTGACGGGCAGGCCCTTGTGGCAGTGAAAGTACTGGCCGGTCTCGACCGTCTCGGACACATCTGCCCACCGATAGGGATCGGCCCGCTCTGGTGATCCCTTCCGAAATGCGCAGTTGTCGCACATCCTGGACTCCGGCCAGTCGCGGGTCTCTGGTTCTTGAAGGCGTTGGCAGTCGAGGCAGATCGCGTGCTTACTGTCGCTGGCCAGCATCATGTTGCGCGATCCACACCCGCCGCACCGCCCAGCTTCTTTGCCCTCGAAATCTGGACGAGTCATTCCAAGGACTCATTATCTGGAAAACGTGCGTCGAGGTCCATCGGCTGAGAGTTCTGGGCAACATAGCAGGAGCGGAAATCGTCGAGCGATTCGGTACCGTTCAGAAGCATGATCATGTTGTTTGCTGCTTCATGTAGGGCGTAGGCCCTGCCGCATTCGTCGGCGACTTGGTCCAGCGCCTCCGCGCCCGCACGCATCAAGGAAATTAGGTTGTACTTCATGCGCCGTACTCAAGCGCCGCGCGGACCATGCAGTCCTTCGCCTCGAGCAGCTTCCGAAGCCCGGCGCTCTTCTCCGGACCATCCGGCAGCAGCCTGTTCATCTGCGTAGCCAGTTCGCCGAAGGGCCTCGACACCACCTGCAGGCGCTCGGGAAGGTGGGCGTACTCGAAGTACTTCATGATGGGGTTGGACATGTTGCCTCCTGAAATTCGAACAGGACCAACATGCCGACGGGAAGCGCGCGGCGGCGAGGCGCGGAGAGTTCTGGAACCGTCCTCGCGCCCGCCGCGCGCAGTTTGACTCAAGCCTGACTCAAGCCTGACTCAAGGCGCGTATTCCATTTGTTCACACCCCAGAGCGCCTTTCGGCGCACCACGGGGCGCGACGGGGAATGGTTGCCCGAAAGAATTCAAAGGCTTGCGGGATAAGTCTTTGATTTCTGGCTTCTTTGCAAAATGCGCAAATTCAGGCTCATAACCTGAAGGTCGTAGGTTCAAATCCTACCCCCGCAACCAAATTATACAAATAAAACAGTATCTTAAAAGTTGACTGTTTTGCTTGTGTATGAGTCGTTAGCATTTTGGTCAACACCTGGTCAACATTTGACGAGTCCCTCCTGAAATGCGCGGGGGGCGTGTCGCAGAGAAGCAATTCGTTGCCATTCAGTGGAAATCGAGCACGATGCCTCCGTGTTTTTCGAAGGGAAGGGTGCTGTTTCTCTGTGGCGGCGATTGGCGGAGGGAGCCAACCTGTCACCCAACTCTCTCGACCCCTTAAGTCATTGTAATCATTTAGGCGGAGGTGAGTTCGAAAGTCATGCGGTTCGAAAGGTTCTGGCAGCGAACCGATCCGCGCAGACTGTCACAACGCAGGCAAAAGATCCGTTTTGGAAAAATCGTTGCCGACGAAGAGCAACTGCGACCCGCTGTCTTTCGCTGTGACATAAGCAAAGCAATCCCCAAAATTCAATCCAGCTGGATGAAGGCCTTTGCCCCATGTCGAGTAAGCCTCTGCAACCGCAATTGCCCCTGTTGCACTCACGGTCTCGATTTCGACTGTCATTCCTTCAAGTAATTGCGACATCTCTTCCGACAGTCCTCGTCGTCCGGCAACAATCAGCGCTTCGGCGAGTGTCCCTGCGGAGATCTTGAAATCCTCATCACTTTTCAGAATTTCTGCGATTTGGTCTGCGTCGGCCTCTCCCAGCAGCAGTGCCATCAGCGCTGACGTGTCGAGCACTATCACTTCGGCAAACCTTCATCGTCGTAAAGGAA
>Ga0307930_1002040_pt1 | contig 15633 bp, 18 predicted proteins | sample OrgLakmetageno46_FD_203161 | JGI IMG/M metagenome (GOLD analysis project Ga0307930, IMG submission 203161) | Saline water microbial communities from Organic Lake, Antarctica - #46 | ecosystem: Environmental > Aquatic > Non-marine Saline and Alkaline > Saline | place: Antarctica: Organic Lake...
ATGCCCCTCTCCCTCCTGAATCATTCCGCACTTGCTTTGTTTGCGCAACGCACGCGCATTCCCACTTCTGCCCGCAGCATTGGCTTCTGTGCCATTTGGGTTTGTATTAGTTCGAGTTCGAGTTCACTTCCATTTGAGAAAACTGATACTTTACAGTTTAGATTAGATTATACTCCCCAATACCAATCCCAATTGCAAAGAAAAAGAAACAACAACGAACCGCATAAATTTAAGCCGCGTTTTGATGAATCCGAAAGAACAAGTCTGGACTGGGCTGAGTTTCCTTTTGCGTAATGAAATGTTCATCTTAACTCTCATAAACCCTGTAGGCTTCAGGGCTAATTCTCGGAAGGAGGCATAGGTTTCGAGCACGTCCGCGATCTCCACTCCGACCTATCCTCTGCTATGACTGATATGTGGGACTATCAACGCCCCCACCATAGTAAATGATCTCGAGGTGCATTAGATACCCAGCCATTTAGTCTCCAACTACCGCATTCCACATGCGGGCGGCTCTTCAACAGGAGGAATCCTCAACGCGCCTTGCAGCTGCCTCAGCCACTGCTATCTTAGCATCGGCGACCTTGGATTCAGCACTAGCCCGCACACTAGCTCGAGCCGCTTTTGCCTTAGCATGCGCCGCATGGACTTCCCTATAGGCCTGGGCTCGGGCAGCAGCTTCTTCGTCGCCCTTCTCATCGATAGCGGCAGCTTCAGATGCAGCTGCCGCAGCTAAACTTCCGACAGAGGTCGCTTGCGGTGGCATGGGGTACTTGGACTCCGCGAGGTCACCGGTTTTACCCTGATGAGCAGCCGCGGCATTCTTGGCGTGCGTATCTGCTGCTAGGATCTGTCTCTCGAGGGCGCGCAAAGCACGAGTGGCTTTCGGAATCCCGGCCTCCGAAGCTTGTTTCAACAAAGAAGCCGCGCCAGCCACGTCACCCGGAGGAAAAACACCTTTGTCCTCGCCACCCCGACCAGCGACCCCTGCGCGCACGTGCAAAAGCGCCAAACAACCAACAACCATGGGCCAGGAAAGAACCAATAACACCACGAGCACAAAGGAACATGAAGGAGGAATGTGACTGCACCGAAGACCGTGCGTGTTCATATACACTAAATGTGCGAGTAGTATATGCACCATAAAAGAACACGCAACTGCTCCAAATTACCTTTCAATTTGAGGCAAGCTAAATGGTAGGCTGCCAAAGGGTGACCTGAGGAAGAAGCCACGGTCAAAAGTCTGTCGCATGCGACAGGGTCTATGGATGCTCCGCAGGTGCCAGAAGCATGAAGCATCGCCAGCTCAAAACACGCCTGTGGGAAGAAACAAGTACAGAGAAAGGGAAAAAACTCAAAAGATTACAAGAGAGCGAAAAATCCGAGCCAACACGCACAAAAGAGAGGTTGAAATGCATGAATGTAGAGACAGAGACAGCATGTACACATGTATATATACCGCAGGATGATCACGAGCAGCCGCAATAGTGTACCATCGCGCTGCTTGGCTTTGTTCTAGAAGTGACCCACTGCGCGCTAGTGACCGCCCCAAATGCACACATGCACGACTGTCCTCACCCTGCATGTGATCATACAAGGACTGCCATTGAAATAAAGAGAAGATGCGACGCAAGAAACTGCAAAAACGAAGGCAGAGTGAAGGTATCTGTAGCTACATTACCCACAGGCGAAGTACCAACAAAAGCGAGATCCCACTACTCCAGACACGACTTATAGAATCCCTCTGCATTTCAACCCAACATCTTACCAAAGTCGCCGCCTTTTCAAACGCACATCTGGCTGCTCTCAGGTTTGGCAACCCATCCAGTGTCACTCCAGGTCCCCCTTCTTCTAGCAAGCACCCTAGCTCGAAGCTTGCTTTCACATGTCCCTGCGCCGAAGCAAGCTGGAAGGATTGGGTGGCTTCACCGAGGGAGCGTGCAACCCCAACGCCGTCGCGCAAATGCAAACCGAGCGCGTATTGGGCCTCGGACATGCCCTAATATCGTAGTGTACACCAGAGGAGAGGAGGAAGGAGGAGGAGGAGAGTCACGCGTGAGCATTCTTGTGCACGCATGACCGTTTATCGTCCCTCTTAGATGAGTTAATGGGGGCAACACCCCAACTCATGCTAGAATGTACGTTGCGGGTGCAATAGAAAATCAAAAAGATTGTAGACAAAACAGAAAAAAAAACACAAAGACAATCTCAAAGTTCGCTTGCCTTAGCAGCCGCACTTCGGAACAACGCGCAAGCTTCTTTCGGGGAGTCCACCTCGAGAAGCACCGCCAGGTTGTGGGTCGCTTTGCAGTGGTTCTGGTACATGTAGCAGTGATTCGAAGAGGGAGAAAATAAAGAAAAAAATAAGCAATCAAATCAGATGGTTAGGATCGACATAGAGAAGATAATTGTGAGGCCACATTAGATGCCAAATAGAAGACATAACTAACACTTACCACCACTGCATAAGGTCCAATGTTAGCAATGGATTGGATCCTGAACAGAAAAAAAGAGGAGAGGAAGTCAGCTCACCTTCTCTGCTGCTAGTCGAAAAAGCCTTCTCGCTTCCTCTAGCTGTCCTTGATCTCGAGCTCTACATCCATTGTTGTACAGGATCACAGGTGCATCAGGTCCAGGCTGGCGCAATGCAGCCTCGATGGGTGGTGCAGGAGCTATTCCTTTGCCCCCCTTTTCTTTCTGAAGTTTCACCTTATCCTTGTGAGACCTTTTGCCTTTGCCAGCGCCTTTTCCCTCACCTCTGCCAGTACCATCACTGGTGCCTTTGCCAGCACCTTTCCCTTCGCCTTTGCCAGCTACTCCACCGGTACTTTTGCTGGCACTCTTACCTTTCCCTTTCCCACTTATTTTCGCAATCTTTCCACTAGCATCGTTAACGATAGCATTCGGTATGTCCTTGCGACGAATACCACCTTTGGAGCCCTTTCCACTCAAACGGTTATGACTTGCTTTCCTCTCTTCCAGTGGAAGTGGTACCTTCGAGTCAGCGCCATTATCGGTGCTAGGCTGAGCATCTGGAAGATTCGCTTTTGAATCGCAATCTCTTAGGGTGATTGTGGCTTCGCTCGATACGAATGTCTTTCCATATTTACGAGCTCCGCTCAAGGCTGCCATTTTCACGATTTTGTGATTTCCTCTGCTCCCGTCCCAATCCATTAATTACGTTCGTATTATATTCGAGAGTTTACTATCACCCAGCAACCACGACACCAAACTTCACCAAACACCAGCAGAATCCCCCGGCCCCAGCCCCAGCAGCAAATCTCAGTTCCCCTTGAAGCTTCTCAAAGGGAAAAGGTACTTCACGTTGCAAACTGCAACACAATCTGTTCAAGGTATTCTCATATTTATACTCAGAGATCTCTCTATCGCAGAACTGGCCTATGCCTTATGTACTTGTGTGCTTGGAGCCCGGTGTCCGTCTCTGTCTATATTTCGAGGTATTCCAGCTGATCATACCGCGCTTATGAGAGTCCCATATTACACGCAATGCAAACGCCCAAGAGCCACTTCTTTGAAGGTCTCCCAAGTTAAAGGAAAAATATACCTCTCTTGTGCAACCAGCTTCATAGGCCAGACAGCTCATGGAGCGATGCGCGCTGCCCTGCACTCAGTCAATCAGAGCTCTTCGTCTGGAACCTCTGAGGATCACCACGCATCAAACGGCGATTCAACCGCCGGAAATGGGTGGAATCAAAGCGACTTCGTCCCCATCGCTCAGAGGTGATTCGGCGTTAGGTTCCAAGTACTGCCAGGTGCATGAGTATATGAGCATGTCAAAACGACAATAAATTAGAATGTGAAAAGACATCTTACAAACAGTGAAAGTACAGTCTAAACTTTCAACTAGACTAGCTGCAGGATTGATCATCGCGTCATTAAAAACATCACAGGTGTTGAAGCACAGCCCTAAATAGAAACGAGAGAGAATTTTACCTCCTGATTCACAGCCAGTGTAATGGTAGCGACGACATCTTCCAGCCTTGGATAAAGCTATAGCAAGATGTATTTAAGGAAGAGACAGAGGCAGCGCAAAATAGTAGCTGTTAGCTTGACAGTAATAGCGAAATCTGCAAGTACATACGCTTACTTTACTGATTTCTGCTCGAAGCTCCACCGTGGTCTATTAGACAGCAAGGAGGTCAGAATTACTCCAAATCAATGTTGGTATCACTTCAATCCCTTCAGGATATTTGTTGCAAAAGTTTAGTTAAAAAGGCAAGTTGTAACATACCGGAGCTTCTCCGCCTCTTTGAGGCAATTGTATTGTTGCTTTGTTAACACCTGCCAACTACAAGCGCCAGCAACAACGCGCGAATATATGTTAGTGACACATTCTCAAGATAAACGATTGCTTTATCAAGACATATTTCTAGACTTAACTTTCGTCACCTCTCGCGCGAAGGCAAAGAAGAGAACATCAACCTTTATCGTGTTGGTGGCAATTTCATCTGCCATTCTGTGCTATCCTAGCTAGGTTTAAAAACGAAGGTAGCCTAGCCTAGGGTGTAGGACGGTTTACGTAATATTCCTTTCTCTAGATGTGTTTTACTTCTCGGAGATTTGTTGGCACTAGTGCGCCTCAACTAGGAAGTAGGAAGCTCAGTGTAGTGAGATGTTGGGTAAGCTAGCTATAAAAGAAGAGTCTTGCAAAATCATCGAAGCATCAAAATCTTTCAGGATTATTCTGGAAACTGGTGGATTTTGGCTTTTGCCTCTTCCTACTTCCTACTCTACCATTTTACCATCGCCCCAGTACTTAGCTTGGGCGTGCCGTGCTTCCTAGCTGACGGTTGATGGCTAGTGTCAAGGTGTTCGCTAATTTTGATAGCTCTACACTATGAGGAGTTTGGATGCTAGTTTTGATGGAGTAGCGACTGACTAAACAGCATCTCCGTCTTAGACAGCTCCCTTACCTAGTCTCGGGTGTAAGGGATCCACGATCTCCATCAATCAGTAATTTGGATCAAAGTGATTTGAACTAGCACTCGAAAGCAATAACTTAATTTAGATAGCAGTGCAATGCCGCGCTCTATTGGTACTATCGATGAAGCCAAAAGGCGGCTAGCACCACGGCAGCCCCTCGAGGCATGGACCCATCCTACGGGGCCGTCGGTAAGAGTTGAAGAAGTGCCTATGCATCCCACAAAAGGAGAAGGCTCTTCGTCGAACTGTATTCGAGTTCATACAACGCACCAGTCAATTGAAAGTGGAAGTAGGGTTGTGACTGCTCGAGATTTTGCAGACAACGTGCCTCGTCTTGAAAGCACAGCTTTTACGTGCCCTTGGGGTGACGACCTACCCACGGAGCCTACGGTGCTGACTGGCTGCTGTGAATATTGGCCTGCTTTCGCTCGTGACGAGAAACAGTGGAATGTGCCAAATCTAGCTCGACGTGCCGTAGTTACTAGCGAATGCGATAATGAGCAGCTCTTTTCAGTAGACGGCGGTCCGGGGTTCGCCCGCGAAAGCTACGGAGAGGGGCGCGTGTCTATGCCTGAGTATGCACGGTACTGCAATAACCACGCAGGTGGCGATGCAGTGCCTCTCTACATATTTGATCATCGGTGCTTACGACCTCGCCCTACCGGCAATGGTAACTGCACTGAAGATAGTAGTACTTCTGCAACTCCAATCGACTCCTCAATAAACCTGTTCGATGACTACAGGATACCTCCGTCTTTTCAGAGAGACGTTATGAGTTGTCTCACGGGCACGCGATTTCGACCATTGCCGCCGGCTTGGTTGTTGGTCGGTTGCGCCAGGTCGGGCACTCCTTTGCATGACCACCCCCTCACTGTGGCGTGGAATGCGCTTTTGTCCGGCTGCAAGTTGTGGGCTATCTTACCGCCAAACATCGATGAGTCTCTCCTGTTGCTCACAACAAACGAAGCCGATCCAAACGCACCCAACGAGGCCAACTCAGCTAATAAACATTTCTTCGCGAGTTGTGAACCTGATTTTGATTGCGATAATTTTGGAAACAAGGCAGGCAACAATGATGGAGGTAACAACAATGACGAGGAAGTCGAAAACGATAATGATGACGACTTCGACCTGAGCGCTCTTGATTGGTTTGGCCGCCTTCATTCTGCCAACGTGCCAGAAGAAACCTTGAGTCAAATGCGAGTGTGCATTCAACGACCAGGCGAGGTAGTGTTTGTACCCGCCGGCTGGTGGCATGTCGTTCTCAACGTGACAGATTCGGTATGTTTTATTTCCTGTGTTATGCTCTGAGAATATGGTTATGGCAGAGTTCGCTGTGCACGCGATGATGACAGTGCATCCTTTCTTTTTTTCTAACGTAACACCAATTCAATCGTTTAGGTTGCACTCAGCCACAGCCTCAGTTTGCGCCGCGATTTACCGAAAGTGCTGCCACCCTTGAAAGACACTGATCCAGACTTTGCAGAGGCTTGGAGTAAAGTTCTTCGAAGCCCACTCGACATAACATATTCGGACGAGGTAAGGCAGCGAAGAGATGGCCATCCGGAAGATAAAGATAACCACGATGTGGATGGCCGACCTTGCCTCAGTGCTACATTTCTGGATGAATTACTTGGGATTTCTGGTGAATAATTATATACTGAACATCGCAGTCGCACAGAAGCAAAAGGGCTCCAATATTGCAGTACTTGAGTGCAACTGGAGGTTTTTCTTTTTTTTGTCACTAGAACACTTCGGATTCTTATTAAAATCAAATGGGACTGACCTTATGACTAAGAGTGAGTTCTATAAATGTTTTTATTCCGAATTGCCCTAGCTCTAAGGTATTTGAATCTTATATCACATATCACCATCGAGAGGAAACTGCGATGCCAGCTGTTCAAGCTGTGGCTTACAATTCAAATTAGATTCCACCTTCTAGTAAGAAAGACCGCATATTGGACCCTTGATTCTTTCTAGTCTAGTCTAGTCTAGTTAATACTCTCCCAAAAACAAAGAAAGACAAGTACACAGCAGTCACAGAGGCACATAAAGAATGCACTTGAGCTGCAAATGCGCTAGCGAATTCGCTCCAGAAGGCCAATTAAGGCTCCAACTGGCGCCTTTCCTCCGAACAAGTCTTTCTTGCTTGCTTTTATCCTTGCATATATTCAACTTATAAAACACTCCAGAATCCTTGGCTACTTGCTGAGTACATGGTGCGACATGAGATGGGGCTGTGTATTCTTTATATGAAATTTTATCCAAATTAGGTTTCTTTGTCTTCATCTTCAACTGCAAATTTTCAAACGTCGCACTGAGCGCCAGTGAGAGCGCTACCTGCGGCCATGCCTATGAGCACTTCAGCAAGGGCATTTTCTTGGCTCAAAGAATTAGCATTTGGCCCTGCAATAGCCACTGCTCGTTCCGTGAGCCGGAGGGCTGCCTTTACACCCATAGGCAATGGTAACGGTGGCGCGTCATTAGCAGTGCTGCTGCTGCTACTGCTGCCTTCATAATTAGTACTACCTGTAGTGGTAGTGCCAAAAGAACCTTCGGTAGCACGAGCGAGCTTGGCAGCGCAACCTGGAATTGCCTCCGCTTGGAGTCCAGATGGACCACACTCCTCGAGCAAGCGCTGAAGTGCTGCAGAGTTGCCATTCAGCATCGGCACTACATGTGCTTCTTCAAAGAGGGCCGTTAAGACGCCGCCGCATGCTTCCATACGACGCGATGTCGTAGCGACGACAAGCAACTGCTGTGAGGTACTTGGTGAGGATGGTGCTCCATTCTCAAGCTCGTCTCCATGTTGCGCTTTCGCGGAAGCTCCCATAGGTTGACGCAGGAGTGCACGTAGCGTGGACAAGAGCAAAGGAGAGTACGCTAAACCAGCCGCTCCTGATGACGAAGCTGAAGAAGAGCTTCCTGCCACTAGCTGATCAACGTCATCCAAGATTAGCATCGCACAACCGTCGAATGTTTTAGCAGCGTTGAATTGATCCACCTAAAAAAAAGAGAGGAAGAAGGCGGCGAGGGAAATACAACAGAAGGTTTATACTTAGAGTTGCGATGGGAGTGAAGTGACATGAGCATTAAGCGTGTACAATGGCATCATCACCATAATCTATTTACCAAAGCAGCTGCTCGAGCCCCTTCGCTGCCATCGCCAGACTCCGCCAAGAGACTTATAGCGTCCACGAAACGAACCTTCATAGAGCGATGAGCACAAGACAAGTAGAAACAGAAACAAATGAATAATACAAGAAAGTTGTATCAGAAAAGGAACATCCACAATATGGAATAAGCCAATTCAGTCTTGTAGTTTTTTATGTAGCACTCACCACCCCTGCGTCGCCTCTTCCAACAGCTGTATGGGCAGCATAAGCAGCGAGTGCGGTGACTCCACTGCCGTCGCCACCTCCGACCAAGAGCAAACTGCGCAGACTGCCCCCTGCACTGGCAGAATTCTTGCCCTTGCTAATAGTACTACTGTCGTCATAATTTGTAGTGGACGGTGGATTGGTTGAGGCAGTGAAGCGAGAAAGGTCGCGCATGACGCGGCTGTGGTTCGAATGGTACAGGGGAGGAGAAATGAGATCATTCGTTAGAAGAAGAGGTAAAGTCCAAGGATGATAGATTCGAATAAAAGATGCTGAAGCTTGTACGTGCAATAAAAACGAATCATCATTTGTTATAGTGCCTTCGTTATGCCTTGCTGTCTCATTTTCAACCTGAAATCGGGGGAAAGATCCATGGCAATGCCATTCGGAAACCTCTGCGTGAGCGCACTTTCATCTCCTCGCAGCGCGGGCTGACATTCTCGCAATGCTCGGTGGAAATCCTCAGCCGTAACCTAGGAGTGTGGGTTTGGGTGGAGTTGCGTGCTATCAGGGGGAAAGAAAAGAGGTAAGAGGATCGTCTGAGCCACTTATTGAGAGAAGTTGTCTGTTCGCTGGTGAAGTCTACTAACAGCACCAAAAAAATTGGACAATCTATCTTATACCGTGCCGTCTCCATTCTCCACTACGGTGCGAGCCAGGGCAAAGGAGGCAGCCGAACGCACTAAACCTGCCAGTTCTGCGCCGCTGAACAGCTCCGTGGAATCGGCCAAGAAACCTGCACTCTTGCTGCTTTTCATATTAGAGCCGTCCTGCTATGTTACACGTAGGCAGCCCACGTTAGTACAAAGTGGCAGAAAAAAAACATTTACAGTAAATCTCGTCCGTTTTTTTTCTATCTCTCTGCACTGCAATCGCATTTTCTTGAAAAAAGAAGAAGCACTCCTTACGTCTTCCTCTTGAACCCCAAGCGGAGGCTCAAGGAGTGCGAGCGCGTCCGGTGACAACGCTCCATTCGCGCGCATGTGCCTGGAGTGAATGTTCAAGATCTGAGCTCGGCCTCTAGCGTCCGGCAGTTGCACTTTGAGGTGCACTTCGAGACGCCCCGGTCGCAGCAGAGCTTCGTCCAAAAGCTCAGGTCGATTGGTGAGCCCGACCACCTGTAGGATGCAATAAATAAGTGGAGGAGGAGAACAAGACAAGGAAGGCGCGACAAGCAACATCAAAATATTTCATGGAGGAGCAGAACAACCAGGCACACATACGTGCGCACGCAAGAAGCAAGCTTCATTCTTCTTAATTCTATGCCGCGCAAATATTAGTCAACCGATTCCAGCTGCCACCACCCACATTAATTACCAGCACGTTTGAAGCTTCCACTACTCCATCCATTTTCGCCAGGAGCTGATTGACCACCGAATCGCGCACCCCTGTAGTATCCCCACTCAGCGACCCGCGCCGCCGCGCTATTGCATCCATTTCGTCGAAAATCACCACGTGAAGCGCGGAGGCGTCGCCGAACTGTTGAAAGGATTGGGAAAAGTATGAGAAAGTAGGAGGAGAAGAAGGAAAGTTCATTCGAATGAGTTGACCAATAATTAGTTCAATAATCAGTTTAACAGCAAAGAAGAATTGGATGCATTTTCCCTGTGAGAAGTAAACTTATCTATTCTATAAGGTTGCATCCAAGAGAAAAATAACTTATGAACGTACCTCTGCATACTCCGCCTCTGCAGGATAGAACAGCGACCGCACTTTCTTCTCCGCTTCTCCCACAAATTTGTCCAAAATTTCAGGCCCGTTCACGATCTGCGGCTCTCGTGCTCCTAAGCACTTCGCCAGTTCACGCGCCAGCAAGGTTTTGCCACATCCAGGAGGCCCTGAGAGAAGCACGCCTCTGACGTGGCTCACGCCAAGCTTCTTGGCCGCTAATGGGTTGGCGCGAGACGCGAGGACGCGGCGCACGAGGCCGTCCAATTGGGCGTCTAAACCGCCCACCTATTGACGAGGGCGGCCGTAGCACGATACAAGTCATCAAAGAGGGCATGCAGGCGATGTATTCTTGGTGCTTGGGTTGAGTGGATGCTTGATCTGTTGCAGTGAGGAGGGTATAGTTTTATTTTTTAAAAAGTTAGTGTTACGACCATATGATAAAGGCGTCATGTACCTGTTCAAAGCCCAATGACAGTTTGTCGCGAAGACTGCCGCTGCTGTGGATGCCATTGTCAGCAGTGTTAGCCTCATTTTTTGGCATCGGTCTATCCGTATTTGATCCTGCAGAATGTGCAGCTGACAGAGATGACGTTTTCGAGGACGCGACCGCATCCTTTGACTCTAGTGACGGCGGGCTCGTTGGTACTTTGAATGACGTCAGAGCAGCAGCTAAGGACTCCGAGTACGGCAACCGTGGCATTTTGAAGGCACCTCCATCGTCCGTGGCTCCGCCAATAGGAGGTCTCACTGCAATTTCAAGCATAAGGCAAGGCGTGCTCCCCTTGGACTTCATCTCGCGCAGAGGGCCACCTAAGAATTTCACACAATTGTCCCCGCCCCCGCTGCCCGAGCCTAGTGAGCCGTCTCCGCCACCTCCGCGAAGATTGCGGGCCTGTAAGCGGGTGTCTCCGCGCACCATCGACACTTCTGCCTGGGAAAGCACAGCGAAGGCACCGATAGAAAAATGGCAAAGAATCGAGACATGAAGCTTCTACAGTATACAGTATTCGTTTCACAATTCTTGTACTATTTTTTTCGATTCACTTTGTCTCACTTGCTGCATTCACTGTGTTCTTTCATGAATGAAGATCAAAAGTATAGAAACTGATTTAAGCCCCCACCATGCCCGAAAGAGCTTTCAAAAGGGTAAAGGAGCCCGTAGGCCAGCGCGCTTGGCAGCCGGCGGAAGGCGGCAGTGCAATCAGTGCAACGTGCCAGTTTTCATCTCCTGCCAGCTGGAAACACCGCCAAGTATATAAAAAATTGAACTCGAATGCAACGATAAGAGCAAACCATAGACATTAAAAACCAAAGATAGCCGACACAAGTATTCGTAGGACAAATAAATTAATAGGCTTAGCACATGTCAACAACGCATTGTTCCTCCGTACCTGTACTCTCATGGCTCCGCCGGTCAATCGGGCACCATCGTCGTTTGTGCCTTCAGTATTGGCGGTAGTCGTTTTCGTAGCTTCTGTAGGTGCTGACTCCATTGCTGTAGAAAGCGTAGCCCACGCCCCCGGGGCTGCCGCCACCGTGTCTGCTGCAACCTATGAACGCAACGAACGTCGAAGCATGACAATAAGCTAGTGTCTATCGTCACGACACGATACAGTAGTCGCGCTTGCGATGACATGGTATATTTGACACACTTGCAATGAAGCATGTGTATTCTTCGTTTGAATTTTACCATGAGGTTTTCGAGGGACTCTAGGTTGACCCATGTGCCCCATTCCCAACGCGACGAGTCGTGCGAGCCTTCGTTCGAATCTAACGGCGCTGGGATCGTTGCCTCTTGGCACGCTTCAAACAATTCACCAAGCGCGGTGTCACAGGTTGTCCAAGGGTTGTCGAGCTGGACCTGAGCTCCTAGAGGTGGGGACCTCAATCGTTGCACCTGTCGCAGACGACGACGAACACGAGTGGCTCCTTTCGGCCAGTTGTGGAAAGCAGATGCGAAGCTCACGCTGCAAATCAGAAGCTGGGGTGTATATTTCATGGGCGTACGAATTCAGTCTTACTTTTGTAAGCGTATAGCTATGGCTACCTATTTCAGGTGCCTAATAATGGTCCTCGTCCTGTAGCTACTACTTCGAGGTAGACAACTTCAAGATGCCTCAAATAGTTTATACGTAGCAGCCGTTGCCATTCGATAGGGCTTGAACGCAACTGTACACTTCTTCGACAAAATCTCGACCTATGTATCAAGGGAAATTCACAAAGTCTTGGCTAAGAGCTCGGTAAACTCTAAAAGTAGCCTGTAGTATAGATTAGCAATATCCTTTACAGTAGCATATGCATCGAGTATCGAGTATCGAGTATCGAGTATCGAGTGTCGAGTGTCGAGTGAATATTGATCGAGATCGAGAAAATCGAGAAAAAAAATAGCGCCCTTCCCCTGCATAGCTACTAACACCAGTCCTCCCCTCGGGGGAGGCGTGAAAAAAAAATACCGTCGTCGTCAACACTTTAAGTGAAGTACGAAGATGCCTATTCAGGTGCCTGCGCGATGCACGGTTCAGGGCAACTTGCTTCGGTGTCTGTAGTACAGCAAGTGTGTGCTCTTAGCTCTTAGCGCCTTGGTGCGCGTTCTTGAGGTGCCCGTGGATGAGTTACCCTTGCAGTTCTCGTGGTGTGTGCCCCTTCCTGTGCCCGTGGTCCGCTTTTTCTTAGTACTGTACAGTAGTACCGTCGGTACAAAAAAAAGGGCGGACACGAACCACGAACGAACGAAATACCATTCAATATAAAGGATGTCATCCGAATGACTCAAATTCAAATACGTACGTTATCGACAATACCACAAGAATCGCTGTATTTTTAATTCTAAATCAATACTAATACAAATTAGAAATCGTATCTGAATTGGAATAAGAGAGCCAACGGGCGGATTATAATAAGAGAGCCAACGGGCAGAAAGTTCACGGGGAATATGGAATATCGTGACGCCGATGCAAATAGAAAAACCGACAACTGCCTACAAAGGCTACCAAGGCTGCGATTCACGTACACGCGTGATTCACGCGTGGAGGAGTGCGAACATGAGTCACTTCGGGATCGTTGAAAATTCACTTTCCGCGTGATTTCCGCGTGATTTACGCGAAATTCCTAGCCCTAATCCACCAGAAGGCTACAAAGGCAACAATCACCAGGCACGCAGGCACCCACCATTCCCGAATTACAAATAACAAATAGCTATCACAAGGCCCAAACCCAAAGCATTCATTTAAGCCCCTTCTAGTAATATCATTATCTTTCCTCGTAGTACGTAGTACAGATATATGGCGCTTCAAAATTATATCTCTGCCTATAAGCCCTCTCTAGTTCCGGCCCCACGGTGCCTGTCGAAGTAGCCCAGGATTTGTTCACCGCCCTGAGAGTTGTGCTCGAGAAATAAGTTCCTACTCGCAGAGGAAACAAGAAACAACAACAAAATTTTCTGGCTTCATTCACGAAATTGATGTGCAAAAATATGGTTCATTGTCATCCAGTGTAATTATTGGACATCCTGACCCAACAAGAGAACCATACAAAATTATTCCCTTATCGCACGGAATTAGCTATGCAGCTACATCTATCCCATAGGAAATAGTGAGCAGGCCTGCCACAAAGCTCCGTACTGGCCAGTGCGTCCCTGACCATTACGAGGAACTAGGCACCCGAGCGGTGTTTCAGCATGCGCCGTGTGGCCTATCCAATCATTAACCAAGAATCCCATGTTATGGGCGCCCAAAATATCTTTAAAAATATCCCAGCACCAGTGCCCATCATTGTTCGAAAAACAGTGGAATTTGGCTTTATCCAGCGTATGGTTGTCGTGCTCATGTCTCACCACTTCTGAGTCCGTAATCACACGTTTGAATACTTCAAAAAATTTGCCTGGGACGACGAAGAGGTGGTCATTGGTCGCGCGTGGGTTTGCTGCTCTTTCAGGAAGCTCGTGATAAAAGTTGAAGAGGGTAAAATTACACTTCCATTCGTTTATTGGAATCTTGAACGCTAAATCGTGACGCACATGCATTACCATTCCGAACTTCTCACCCACGACTTTATCTCCACCAACGTCGTTAGATATCATTTGCAGTGGTCGGAGAACTCCCTGACGCTGCGTGCTGGAGAGAAAAGGCTCGAAAGTAGAGTTGCCACAGCGTTTCAGTATTGATGTCACGGCGTCCACTCGATCTTTCTGCACTTGACCACCCGAGTTAAGTGGGATTGTGGCGTAAACATGCACGGAGTTTGATAGTTCCAGCAAGGGTTCACAAACCATCTCCACAAAAGATTTCGCAGCAATGATATCATCGCTAATGAGACCACTCTTCCCGAAACCTCCGCGGATCAAAAGAGCAACGCTGCCATTAACAATGAGATTATTGGCCGGGCTCTTAAGCTCAATAAGCTTGACGCCTGATTCATTGGAATCACCCGCAGGCAATTCGACTCTGCAAGGCGTAACAGTAAACTTTGAACTAGTGTTTAACAATAGGGGCGCTTTGTCGATACAGTACGGGGGAGCGATGACAGGTTTTTCGTTTCGTAGATTGACGAAGTGTAGCTCACACTTGAGAGGACATTGGTCATTGCTTATTTTCAGACCTCTGCAGACATCCCCAAATAATGGATTTCCGGTATGCCTTTCGAGTGTTTCGCCAGGAGAGGTGCAATACTCCTCTTGAAGATGGTCAGCTCCGAGCAACTTTCTTACTGACTTCTCAAGATTACGCCGAACTTTGCACGCTAATCTGTTTTTTGAATTGCTTCTCCCGTTCGCCTCAACGCAGAACGGTGGTACCGTGGTTCCCGAAGAGACATTCGTAAATGGCTGACAATTGATCGGGCAGTGGGTTTCGCCACTCGCAACGTTGACGCAGATGTCTCCACCAAGTTTACTAGGCGACTTCTGCCGTTCGAGCCTAAATATTTGCTGCGGGTAGCCTGGGAAGTCGCAGGCCTCATTAAACTCGGATATAACCTTGAAACCGAGGTGGTCTAATCTCGTGCTCGCAGAGTGGAATTCATTGAGCAGTAATAATGTAGCGCAGACTACCGCTATGGACAGCCCTTGAAACTTGAGCCGCGGTTGTATTTTAGAATACCTCATGGCACAGTAGTAAAGTCTTCTTTCAAATCTATCACTTGGGTGGCGACGATGACTAGCGGAGATCAAGTGTTTCTAGCAATAGCGTCATGAGAAACCACTCTGGTATTCAGGCCGATCGTGGGTATTTTAGAAAGATTGATGAGACAATGCCGATGTCCTGAAGGCTCAAGGTATCAATATTGCTCCAGCCCCTCCCTACTAAGTCGCTAGACTACATAGCTCTAGCCCGCAGCAGCATGGCGAATGGAAGCTGGACAGACAAACGGAAGAAAAAAATACACAGTCATGACACGACGACACGACAACAACAACACGACGACAACTTCTTCCTTCCTTCTCAAACTGCAGCGGCGCGGGTGCGCCGGGCCACGATCAACGAAGGGTTTTTTATGTCGATACCGTTGTCGATTCTCGATACCTTGAAATGGATGTCGTGAAAGAGCGTGAAGGAAGTTTGAATGGAAGTGAAGTAGAGGGTGGCGCGATGCGCAATGGCATGTGCCGCAAGATCCTTCGAAGTGGGGCTGCATTGGAGGC